>Ga0209118_1000312_pt1 | contig 28705 bp, 23 predicted proteins | sample BlaSpr_A8_Ref_M1_FD_187988 | JGI IMG/M metagenome (GOLD analysis project Ga0209118, IMG submission 187988) | Forest soil microbial communities from Thunder Bay, Ontario, Canada - Black Spruce, Ontario site 2_A8_Ref_M1 (SPAdes) (version 2) | ecosystem: Environmental > Terrestrial > Soil > Boreal... | reverse complement strand
CCGCCGCCCACGGCCCTCCTCCTCTCCGGCCACAAGTCTTTCGGCGAGCGGTCGTCGAGTAAACGGTATCAACCTACCTACGGGACTTCAGTCGTGCAGGAGGTGCACGATTTTCGGGAAGACCTTGGCCTCCGCGATCTCGATCGGCGTGAGGCCGCTGAGGTTGGCGAGCTGGGCGTTGGCGCCGCCCTTGACGAGCAGCTCCGCGAGCTCGAATAGGCCCGCCTCCGCGGCGTAGAACAGCGCCGTGGCGCCGGCGCGGTCCTGGCGGTCGACGTCGGCGCCGGCGGCGAGCAGCAGTCTCACGGTGTCGCGATGATTCATCAGCACGGCCACCATGAGCGGGCTCTTGCCGGTCCGGTCCTGCAAGTTGATGTCGGCGCCGTGCTGAATGAGACGCCCGGCGATCTCGGTGCGGCCGGAGGCCGAATAGAAGAGCGCCGTCGCGCCCTTGACGTCGCAGAGGTCGAGCTTCGGCGACAGGGCAAGCACCCGGTCGAGGACCCGCAGGTTGCCGGCAACCGCGGCCGCGAAGAGGGCGGTGTGGCCGTCCCGGTCCGCGGCGTGAATGAAGCCGGGCAAGCTCAGGAACGCTTCGGCTTCCGCGACTTTCCCTTCGAGCGCCAGCAGGGTGAAGCGCTCGAGCTGATGATCGAAGGTCTGCGGCGGCTGAGCCAGAGCCTGGCGTTGGACGGCACAGAGGAGCGGCAGTAGCAAGAGGAGACTACGCAACGCACGGTCTGTCATGGCCAGGACCCTCTGGCCTTGACGGCTTCATGAACCGTGCCAATGCCGAGCAGCATTTTTACTCTCTCTACAGGAGCGGCACGAATCGTGCTCTCTCCTGAACAGTGACGATCCGGGCCGTCCAGCAGTGAGGCGGGCGCTGGAATCGATCGTCTGCAGCAGCGATCACGCCACACAACGAGGTGAACCAATGAAAGCTCTACGAGCGATAGTCCTGGTGTCCCTGGCGACGGGATTCCTTGCAAACGTCACGGTTGCCCAGAGCCCGGCGCGCGCGATGCCGCGGCCGCTGCTCGCGGCATTCCATGATGGCCACCGCGATGCAGTCGGTCGCGATGGCGACCACCAGCCAGCCGGTGACGACGGCGACCACCAGGCAGTCGGTAACGACGGCCGCCACGAGGCAGCCGGTGACAACGGCGGCCACCACGCAGTCGGTTACGACGGCCGCCAGGAAGCGGTCGGCTATGACGCCTTCTACAACCATCTCAGTCCCTACGGTCACTGGGTCAATCGCCCGCGCCTGGGCTGGGGCTGGGCGCCCGGCCGGGTCCGCTCCGGATGGCGCCCCTACAGCGTGGGCCACTGGGCCTACTCCGACTACGGCTGGACCTGGGTTTCCGCGGAACCCTGGGGCTGGGCGACCTATCACTATGGCCGCTGGGACTCCGACCCTGAACTAGGGTGGACCTGGACTCCGGGCTCCGACTGGGCTCCGGCCTGGGTCTCCTGGCAGCAGGGCGGCGACTACATCGGTTGGGCCCCGCTGCCGTCGGCCATCGGCTGGACCGCGGGGGGCGCCTTCGGCGGAGTCGATCTTGGCGTCGCCATCGCCCCGTCGCAGTACTGCTTCGTCGGCGGCCGGAATTTCCTCGCCGCGAACATCGCGTTGGTCGCCGTGCCGTTCGGCCAGAACGCCGTCCTGTTCGGTCAGACCCGCAACATCACGCGCTATGACGTGGTCGGGAATCGCATCGTCAACGGCGGTCTCCCGGTCGAGCGCATCCAGCAGTTCACCGGCCGGCCGGTGCCTCGGTTCACCGTCGCGTCCGCCGCTCGCCCCACGGGCGGCGCCGAGCGTGGCAACCAGCTCGCCCTCTATCGTCCCGCGGTGGCGCGCACGCACACCGAGCCCCCGGCCGCGATCCAGCGCCAAGCCAAGCAATATGCGGCCGCTCATCAGCGCACGGGGGACGGCATGAATCGCACGGCGCAGCAGGGCAACGGCGCTCAGGCGCCCGCCGCCCGCGCCGGCCAATCGGCACCGGCCACGCACGGCCAGCAGGCAGTGGCGGCGCGCTCACCGCGCCACGCCACCGAACCGCCGGCTGCCGCCGTCGCCCGCCGGCAGTCGCGCGACCGGAACCCTTCCAGCCATTCCGCGGTCACCGCTTCGCCCTCGCGGGCTGCCGCGCGGCCGCAGCCGCAGTCGAATCCGTCCCCGGTTGCGCGTTCGCAGGCGCGCGTCGCGTCACGGCCCCCACAGCGGGCAAGCTCGCCCGCCGTGACACGGCCGCAGCCGCACCACCCGGTCGCAGCCCCGTCGCGAGCACCGCGAGCGGCCCCATCGCGAACGGCGCGCGCGACCCCGCCGCCGCCGCGACCGCAGCGGGCGCAAGCATCTGCCTCGCCGCGGCCGCAACCGGCGGCACGGCGCCAACCCCCGCCCCAGTCGAAGGGCGAGCAACCGCCGCCACCACGCTGAGTTCGCCACGACCCTCGGCTCATCCGAGGGTCGTGTCGTCGTCACATCCTACCCGTCGCATCCCGCCCGCCGTTGACTCGGCAACGTCCTCATCCTGCAAGACCTGCACTTCCCGGTGCAGATCCTGCACCGGGGCTGCCCGCGCGGGCGCCGCCGGCAATGCCGCGCTGACGGCACCCCGCAAGCGATTGCATGGATCTGATTGCACGCCGGTGGCACGAGAAGTGCTCACCTCTCACGTGGGCGAGCGCCGACCCTACGGTGCCTTCAATATCAAGCTGCGGCTTTCGACGCTGAGCGCGGCAAAGAGAGGGAGATTGTCATGTCCTTATTGGCCTGGATCGTTCTCGGCCTGGTGTCAGGTTTCATCGCCAGCAAGATCGTCAACAAGACTGGCGAGGGCTTCATCCTCGACATCGCTCTCGGCGTCATCGGCGCCATCCTGGGCGGCTGGCTCTTCAACGCCTTCGGTCATGCGGGGGTCAGCGGGCTCAACGTCTACAGCTTCTTCGTCGCCATCGTCGGCGCCGTTCTGCTGCTCGTCGCCTATCACGCCGTCCGGCGGGCCACGAACTCGAGCCGCGGCTGGTCGCGGCGCTGAGCGCGCAGGCGCGGCCCGGCGCGCCGGGCCGCGCTACCCGCCTTCCTGCACGGCGCCGTACTGGTTGAGCCGGTTGTAGAGCGTCCGCAGGCTCACGCCCAGCGCCTCCGAGGCCTGGCGCTTGTCGCCCTCGAAGTGATCGAGAGTGGCGAAGATCAGGCGGCGTTCGGCCTCGGCGAGCGTCGCGAGCGCGCCCGCCGGCAGCGACCCGAGGTCCGCCGGCCGCTGGCCCGACAGCTCCGGCGTCAAGCAGGCAGGACCGATCTCGCCGCCGGCCGGGTCAGCCAGGATGAAGGCGCGATGGATCACGTTCTTGAGCTCGCGGACGTTGCCCGGCCAGGCGCATCGCCGCAGGATGTCGATGGTCGAAGGCAAAAGCGTCTTGCGCTCGACCTCCCGCTCGTTGAGCTCGCTCAGGAAGTGCTCGGCCAGCGCCTCGATGTCCTCGACCCGCTCGCGCAGCGGCGGCAGGTGGATCGGGAAGACCTGCAGCCGATAGAACAGATCACGCCGGAAGGTGCCGTCCGCCACCGCGGCGTCGAGGTCGCGGTTGGTGGCCGCGATGATCCGCACGTCGACCTTCACCGTCTTCTCGCCGCCCACCCGCGTCAAGACGCCGGCCTCCAGCACGCGCAGCAGCTTGGCCTGAAGCTCGGGCGGCATCTCGCTCACCTCGTCGAGGAACAGCGTACCGCCATGGGCGCGCTCGAAGTAGCCGTGGTGAACGCGCTCGGCGCCGGTGAAGCTGCCACGCTCGTGCCCGAACAGATCGCTGTCGATCAGGCTTGCCGAGATCGCCGCGCAGTTCAGCGCCAGGTAGGGCTTGCCCTGCCGCCGGCTGAGCTCCTGGATCGCCTGTGCCACCAGCTCCTTGCCGGTGCCGCTCTCGCCGGTGACGAGCACGGTGGCGCTCGAGGGCGCCACCCGGGCCAGCAGATCGTAGACCTGCCGCATCGCCGGCGAAGACCCCACCAGCAGCCCGAAGCGGCCGAGCTTGCGCACCTGGCTGCGCAGCTCGCTGATCTTGGGGCGCAGGTCGCGGGTGCGCGCCAGGTTGGCGAGCATGGTCTTGAGCCGCGCCGCGTCCACCGGCTTGGTGAGATAGTCGCAAGCGCCGTGGCGCAGCGCCTCGACGGCGGTGCTCAGGGTGGCGTGGCCGGTGATCACCACGATCTCCGCGTGGTCGGTCAACGCGTGCAGGTCCTCGACGAGGTCGAAGCCGGTGCCGTCGGGCAGGATCAGGTCCAGCAGCACGACGTCGGGGGGCTCGACGAGCAACCGGTCGCGCGCCTCGCGCAAGCTGCCGGCGCTCGTCGCCTCGAAGCCCTGCTCGGCCACCAGCGCCGTCAGCGCACGCCGCGAGTTGTTGTCGTCGTCCACGACCAGGGCGCGGAGCATTCCGGTCTATCTCCCTAAATCCCACCGCCTGTGGCGATCCCGAGACCCAGGCGGGCGCACAGACCGTTGGAAGCGTACGTACAGCATCTATCGGATCGCCCCCGCATCCCCTCGTTCCCCTTCCCACCCTCCGGGGGGAAGTGGACGCCCCCTCCCTCCCCCTCATTAAGGCAGTTTCATGCTAACCCAGCGCCGGCAGGCGCAGCCGGAACCTGTTGCGTCCCGGCTCGCTCTCGACGCTGATCTCGCCGCCGTGCGCCTCGACGATCGAGCGCGCCACGTAGAGCCCGATGCCGGTGCCGCTGGTCTTGGTCGTGAAATGCATGTCGAAGATGCGCGGGCGCACCTCCTCCGGGATGCCGGGACCGCTGTCGGTGATCCACACTTCGGCCTCGTCGGGAAGGGCCGCCAGGCGCAGCTCGAGGGCGCCGCCGTCGGACATCGCCTCGAGCGCGTTGATGGCGACGTTGAGGATGGCCTGCTTCAGGCGGTCGCGCTGGCCGGCGATGCGCACCGCCGTCCCCGGCAGATGGGCCTCGAGCGCGACGTGCTGCAGGCGCGCCTGGGGCAGCAACAGCCGCTCGATCTCCCGCACCATGGCGCCGGCGTCGAACTCCTCGCGCCCGCGGCCGGCGGGGGTGGTGTCGGCGAGCAGGGCGAGCAGCGAGCGGTCGAGCCGCTCGAGCTCCTCGCGCAGCACGTCGAGATACCGCTCGCTCTGCTCGGCCTCGAGTGCCCCCTCACCGCGCCGCAGTGCGCTCCGCAAGAGGTCGAGGTTCAGCACCATCGCGTGGAGCGGCGCCTTGAGGTCGTGGGTGACGGCGCCGTAGACCCGGGTCAGAGCGCGCAGCTGACTGGCGAGCAGCAGGTCGGTTTCCAGCGCGTCGAGCATTACCCGGTCGCGCAGCAGGAAGAGGAACGTCGGGTGTTCTTCTTCGTCCAGGGTGTAGACCAGGCAGCGCAGGGCCCGCGATCCGACCTGCCCCGGCACGTCCAGGTCCAGCCGCGTGGCGCGCTGGTCCGCCGGCCCCAGCGCGGGGTCGAGGACCTGGAGGATCTCCGGCCAGCGCCGCTCCACCTCCGCCGGGTCCGCGCAGCCCAGCAGGTCGCAGGCGCGGGAGTTCGCGAAGTCCAGCTGGTACGAGGCATTGACCAGCAGCACCCCGACGTCAACGAGCAGCGAGAACCGGTCGAGGCGCTGCCGCGCCTGCGCCCCGCGCTCGCGCTCCAGGCGCAGCTCCTGACCGACGCGGTCGGCGGCCTTGAAGGCGACGGCGAACTCGTCCTTGACCTGGGGCACCGGCAGCCGCCGGCCGGCGAGGGCGGCGTCGAGCAGGTCCGCGACCTCGCGGCTGCGGCGCACCAGCAGGACGTACAACGCGACGCCGAGTCCGCTGGCAACCATGAGGGCCGCGACCGCTCCCAGCTCGATGCGGCGGATGGCCCTGCCTGCGAGATCGGACGAATGTGCCGGGTTCTCGCGCGCGGCCCGGTGCCCGGCGGCGATCTCGCCGCGCTGCCAGAGCGCGAAGCTGCCCACCAGCACGAGGTAGATGAGGCAGATGCCGAGGGTGTTGCGCGTCAACGAATGTTTCATGCCGGCCTACGCTCAGAAATGATGACGCTCACTGGTCCAAGCCAGACGCCGCGAGCGGCTGCCGACCGGGGTGAGGGAGGGGTCGCTCCGGGCTTCTGACGGCTAGCCGCATTATACCGTAGTTCGCTGCTACTTGCCGCCACGCCGCCTCCGCTCCGATCCTGGCTCGGGCCTTGCAGAACCGGAGTATGAGCATTCAACGGAGCGCCCCAGCGGCGCCGGGAAGGGAGAGATCATGGGACTCGAAGACCTGACGATCATTAGCGCGCCTTCCAAGCGTGTGCAGTCATAGCCTGCTGCGCGGCGGCCGGCACCAGCCCGCCGCCGCGCCGTAGGTCTAATTCGCCTCGAGCTCCACCCAGCACGGCTTTGCGGGACCCCCACCGCGACAGGAGATGTGATGCTTACCTATGCGGTAGAAGTGTCCGGTGTGATCGGCTTGGCGGTGCTCTGCGTTGGCCTGCCGGTGACGGCGGCCAAGCTTGGGATCGAAGCACTGTGGCGTCGTTCCCGCCGCCTCCGGCCGACGCCCAGATCCTGCTCGACCGGGTGAGCTCGTCGCCCCATCAGCCCGGAAGATAGGGCCAGCTGCACGGCGTGCACTTCTGGGTGCAGAGCTTGCGCCGGGGCCGGCCGAGCGCCGCCGTGGAGCCAAGATCGACCGGAGCAGCCGACCTGAGGCCGTGCGCTAAAGCGCGCCAGCGTCTTGACTTTCGAGCCGCTTGGCTTTACATTGAACTCTAGACACGAAAGGAGTCCAGTATGAGGTGCAAGTGCTCGGGGCTATTTGCACTCGGATTAGCCGTGCTGCTTTCAGCCTCCTCCACCGCATGGGCCCAGCTCAGCTCCTTTGCGGTGCTGGGTGGCTCGACCGTGACCAATACCAACACCCCCACCACTGTCAACGGCAACCTCGGCGTCAGCCCGGGCAGCGCGGTCACCGGCTTCCCCCCGGGAATCGTGACCGGAGGGACGATCCACGCCGCCGATGCGGTCGCGGCGCAGGCCCAGACGGACCTCACGACCACGTACAACAACCTGGCCAATCAGTCGTGTAACACGGACTTGACCGGCCAGGACCTCGGGGGCAAGACGCTCACGCCGGGCGTCTACTGCTTCTCCACCTCTGCCCAGTTGACCGGAACGCTCACGCTCAACGCGCAAGGCGACCCCAACGCCCTGTTCATCTTCAAGATCGGCAGCACGCTCACCACCGCGAGCGCCTCGTCCGTGCTCTTGATCAACGGCGGGTCGCCTTGTGACGTGTTCTGGCAGCTCGGCAGCTCAGCGACCCTGGGGACGGGCACCGCGCTCCTCGGCAGCATCGTGGCGCTCACCAGCATCACCCTGAACACCGGCGCCAGCGTGTCGGGAAGGGTCCTGGCGCGCAATGGCGCCGTGACGCTGGACAACAGCCACGTCGCCGTATGCAGCGGCGGCGCCGGCCCGGGCAGCGGTCCGCTGTTCCCGTTCTTCAGTGCGCAGATCCCCACGCTCTCGCAGTGGGCGCTGATCGTGATGACGGTCCTGCTGTTCCTGATGGCGCTGGTGGCGCTGCGCAGGCGGGCAGCAGCCTAGCCCGATCTATCGGATCTCCCCCTGAACCCTCGATCCCCTTCCCATTCTCCCTTGCTCCGCCGGTCCCAACCCGGCGAAGCGGGGGGAAGGGGACGCCCCTCCCCCTCATTAAGTAGAGTTCCGCTCTAGATCTCCGGAGCGTCGGCGAGGACCTCCCGCACCATGCGGAGCAGGCTGGCCTCGGTGAAGGGCTTGATGAGGAGCGCCGCGCCGGCGGGTAGCTCGCCCCGGCGGCCGATCAGGTCGCCGGCGTGTCCGGACATGTAGAGAACGCGAGCTTCCGGCCGCAGCGCCAGCAGGCGCGCCGCGGCCTCCGGCCCGCTCAGGCCGGGCATCACGACGTCGGTGAGTAACAGGTGGATCGCGCCGCCGTGCCGCTCGACGAGGGCGAGTGCCGTCGCCACCCCTTCGGCGACCAGCACGGTGTAGCCGCCGCGCTCGAGCAGGGTGCGAACGAGCTCGCGCAGCGCCGGCTCGTCCTCGAGCACCAGCACGGTCTCCGAGCCGCTTGGACGCTCTGCCCTCGCAGCGCTTGCCGGCTCCGGCGCGTTCGCGGCGCCGGCGGCCCGCGGCAGGTAGATCCTGAAGCTCGAGCCGCGGCCGGGCTCGCTGTCGAGCTCGATGCGGCCGCCGCTCTGCTGCACGATGCCGAAGACGGTCGCCAGGCCGAGGCCGGTGCCCTTGCCCGGCTCCTTGGTGGTGAAGAAGGGCTCGAAGATGCGCGCTCGGATCGCGGCGTCCATGCCGCAACCGCTGTCGGAGACCGCGAGCAGCACCTGCGGCGCTGGAGGGAAGCCGGGTTGCGCCCCGGCATCAAGGACACCGGGCTCCACGTCGGCGGTTTCGATGACCAGGCCGCCGCCGTCCGGCATCGCATCGCGCGCGTTGACCGCCAGGTTGACGACCACCTGCTCGATCAGGCCCGGGTCGACCAGCACACGCCCGGCAGTGGCCTCCAAGCGAATCGCCAGCTCGACGTGCTCGCCGATCAGCCGGCGCAGCATGGTCTCGACGCCCTGAACCACCGCGTTGAGCTCCACGATCCGCGGCTGCAGCGGCAGCTGCCGGCTGAAGGCGAGCAGCTGGCGGGTCAGCGCCGCGCCTCGCCCACCCGCGTTGGCGATCTCCTCGACCTGGCGGCGAAGCTCCGGCTGGCCTCCCAGCCGGTCCGCGACCAGCCCGGCGTAGCCCAGGATGATGGTCAGCAAGTTGTTGAAGTCGTGCGCGACGCCGCCCGCGAGCTGGCCGACCGCCTCCATCTTCTGTGCCTGGCGGAGCTGGGCCTCCATCCGGAGCCGTTCGCTGACGTCCTCGATGACCGCGAGCAGCGCGCGGCTGCCGGCGAAGTCGACTGGGCGGCTGGCGACCGAGACCTCGAGCAGCTCGCCGGCCTTGGTGCGGTGGCAGCCGCGGCCGATCCGCGGCTCGACCGCGAGCTCCCTGTGCTGCACTCCCTCGAGTGTGCACGGGATCTCGTCCGGCTGCTGGACGTCGAGCAGCGTCATGGCGAGGAACTCGTCGCGCGAGTAGCCGTAGCGGTCGACCGCCTTGCGGTTGACCTCGAGGAAGGCCAGCGTGCCGGCGTCAATCACCCACATCAGATAGGGCGATTCGTCGAATAGCAGGCGGTAGCGCTCCTCCGACGCGCTCAGGGCTTCGGCCATGCGGCGCTGCTCGCCCCGTAGCCGAGCCTGCGCGACGGCGTTGCTCACGGGGAGAGGCTGTTCATCGTTCATCGGCCTTACCGAAGACAAAAACTTCATGCGACCTGGGTGCACGACCGAGACGGGAGGACGTCAAGGTTCTGCCTCTGCGGTACCCACGAGTCTATGCCGCCCGGCAGGCGAGGGCCATCGTTGGTACGTCGAGATCGAGGTCGATCAACAGCCAGGTAGAGGTGTCAGCGGGGAAACGACACCCGGAGCAACTGCGGTCAGCGCCCTACGCCGGGCCGGCCGCGCGTACGGAATAGACCAGGAACAGATAGTCCCCCATCCGGTCGCAGCTCAGCAATCGCAGCCGCACCGGCGCGCCGGAGCCCTCGAACAGGTTGGTGGCATGAGAATCGAGGGCGGCGGGCAGGATGGTGAGGTGGATGCGGTCCACCAGGCCCAGGCGGAGCAGCTCGCGATTGAGCCGGCCGCCGCCTTCTACCACCACGCGACGGAGGCCGCGGTCCGCCAGCGCCGCGGCGAAGGCAGCGAGATCGATATTCTCCTCGCCGGCGGTGACCGCTTCGACTCCGCGCGCCGCGAGAAAGTCGAGGTAGGCAGGGGGCGTGGAGGCGACCACCCCGACCAGGGTGCGGGCCGAGCCGTCGAAGAAGCGCGCATGCCGCGGGATCCTGCCCGATCGATCGAGGGTGACGCGCACCGCCCTCTCGCCCGCGACGACGTGGGAGGTCAGCGTCGGGTCGTCGATCACCACCGTGCCGGTGCCCACCGCCACCGCATCGTAGCGGCGCCGCACCGCGTACATGCGCTCGAGGACGGCGGGCGGCGTGTCGAGCATCGCCACCATCGCGGTGCTCACCCCTCCGGGCGCCGGCGCCAGGGCGCCGTTGACGGCGCCGGCGGTGAGCAGGTCGAAGGTCACGAGAAATACCGGCGCGCCGCCAACAGGTCCGCGGGAGTGTCGATCTCGAACACCGGCGCCGTGTACTCCCGGAACTCGAGACGCTCGCCGCGATCGAGCGCCCGCTGCAGGTACTCGCCGCGGGGATCGACGTCGAGGTCGGCGAAGCAGACGGCGCTTTGGATGCCGAAGTTGGGCAGGCTGAAGGGAAAATCGCCCTCGCGCGTCAGGGTCACCCGCGGCACCGGCTCCGCCGGCCGCAGCTTCGCCCGGTGCCGGTCCGAGCGGCGGTACAGGAACGAGCCGTAGGGACGCGCCGCGAGGTGGCTGGCCACCAGCTCGCGGACCGGCTCAGGATCGGTGAGCAGCGTATCTCCCCCCACCCACAGGAAGTCCTCCGCCACCCGGCTCCGCGCCAGGCGCAGGGTGGCCAGCATATCCGGCGTCTCTTCCACCAGCAGCAGGTCGACCCCGACGGCCTCGAACGCTGCCGCCTGCTCCTGCCGCGTCACCACCAGCGGCGTGAGGCCCAGGAGGCGGCCGAGCGCCAGCAGCCGGTCGAGCACCGTCCGGCCGCCGACGTCCACGAGCTGCTTGGGGCCGCCGGCCGTCTCGCTGCGCAGCCGCCAGCCGTAACCCGCTGCCAGGACCACCATTCGCATTCGTTCAGTTCCTCGTGTCGCGGCATCCAATTGTAGGGTAGGTATATTAACGAAATGCCTATTTTTTGCCATTTGGACCGCTTCCTGTCGCTCTCCTGCCCCGCAGCCTCACTTTTGTCTTGGGAGGATGCCCATGCCCGAGGAAGCGACCGTGACCCTAGACGTCCCCTACGACAGCGCGGCGGAAGCACGGCCCGCAGCCCTGACCCCGATCGGCGACAAGATCCGGAGTCTCAACCGCCTGCGCCGCATCGAGGGCCAGGTGCGGGGCCTGCAGCGGATGGTCGAAGAAGACCGGCCCTGCGGCGATATCCTGACCCAGGTCTCATCGGTTCAGGAAGCCTTGCGGGCGGCTGGGCGCGAGCTGCTGCGCGACCATCTCAAGCAGTGCACGCGCTCGGCCCTCCGCCAGGGTGCAGCAGCGGCGGAGACGATGTGCGACGAGGTCGTCGAGATGGTCTTCCGCCACGGGCGGTGAGGCGGCTGATACTATCGCCCATGGATATGGGCGATCAAAGCGGCCTGCGCGTTGCCGAAGGCGGACCGGACCTTGCTGGTCCTGGCGATCTACAATCTCAAGGGTAACGAGGCGTTGCTGGCCCGCGAGCTCGCCGCCGTCCTCCACCGGACGGTCTACGAGGCAAGCTCGCGCGTGCGCGCCCCCGGCGGCGGGCCGTCGGTGATCGCCCGTTTCGCCGAGCCCCGCGCGGCGCAAGAGGCCGCCGCCTTGCTGCGGACCCGCGGCTTCGACACCCTGCTGCTCGGCGAGGGAGAGATCGAGGCCGACGAGCGCCGCTTCCTGGTGCGCGGCTTCGAGCTGGGCGCCGAGGACATGAGCGTCGAGTCGCACGGCTCCCGGCTCGCGGTGCGCTACCAGGACGTCGAGCTGCTGCTGCGCGGGGTCAGGATCGTGCGGCACGAGGCCCCGGCCCCCAGGACGACCCGCAAGCTGAGCCTGACGCGCGCAGCGCTCACCGGCGGGCTGCTGCTCACCAAGACGGTGCGAGCGCCGAGCCAGCCGGTGGAGGAGGAGCGGGAGGGATTCCTGCACCTCTATGCCCGCGGGGCGCCTCCCCTGGCATGGCGCGAGGCCAAGCTGCTCTACCGCTCGCTGGGTAAGGCCCTGCTCCCCTCGCGTCACGCCAATTTCGCCCAGGTAGTCGCCGAGCTGCGCCGGCGCTGCCCGCGGGCCACCTACGACGAGCGCCTCGCCACCCACGCCGGCCAGGCGCAGCTGCTCGGTCCCACCCTCGCCGCGGGCGAGCACCTCGACGTGGCGATCTCCGTGCTGGCCGCGGCCTTGCGGAAGCCTACGGGGTAACCCCCCGGCCGGGTCGGGGGCGGCGAGCTCCTCCGGCCTCCGGTTGGGCGAGGGTGCTGGATGGGGAGGGCGGTGGACTGCGGGGCTCGCCCAAACGGCGGCCGGAGGAGCTCGCCGCCCGCGCCCCTCCTTCCTCCCTCTCCGGCCATAGAGCCCTTCGGCGACCGATGGTGGAGGGTGGAAGGTTGACCGGCGCTGGGAGATCTGCCTCCCTCGGGACTCGTCCTTGATGCTATCGTCGCCGATCGTGCGCGGGCGGCGAACCTTTTTCTGCGGGCGGCGTTGGTAGGGTGGTGATTTCCTCTTCGCGGTTGCGGCTCGCGACACTCGGCGTTTTTGCCGGCCTGTCCTTGCTTGGCGGATCGGAAGCTGCTGGCCTGCAGGAGCCCGGAGTCTCACAGCCGGCCCCGCCGGCAGGAACTAGCTCCGAGGCACCGGGGCCGCTTGGGCCGGCAGCGGCGGCGGGCCAGGTGCCCGCTCCACCCCCGGCTCCGGGGGCGCCCCCAGCCGCCGATGCTGGCGCTTCCTTCACCCTGTCGCTTCCTCAGGCCTTGGAGATGGCTCTGGCGGCGAACCGGGCCCTGGTGGCTGCGCGGTTGGCTCGGCCGATCGCCAGGGCCACCGTGGCGGTGGCTGGCGAGCGGCCGAACCCCGATCTGCTGCTCGAGAAGCTGCGGGAGACGCCGCATGAGGCCGTCACCCTGTCGCTTCCCATCGAGACCGCGGGCAAGCGCCAGCGGCGCATCGACACCGCCGAGGCGGACGCCGCGAGCGGCGAGGCGGACATCGCCCGCACCACCGCGGCGACCCGCAACCAGGTGCGGCGTGCGTTCTACTCCCTGCTCGCGGCCCAGCGGCGCGTCCTCGAGGAGCAGGCCAGCCTCGACATCGCCCAGCGCGCCGCGGGCGCCGCCCGCGCGCGCTTCGACGCCGGCGCCGTGCCGCGCCTCGATGCGCTGCAAGCCGAGCTGGCGGCGGCCCAGGCGAGCAACGACGCCGAAAGCGCTCGCGGCCTGCTGGCCGCGGCCCGGAGCCAGCTCAACACTCTGATCGACCGCCCGCCCCAAGCCGCGGTGACCGCGGAGGGCGAGCTGGCCGCCGGCACCGTGCCGGAAGTCGACGCGGCGATCGCCGGCGCCCTGGCCCACAGCACCGAGCTGGCGCTGCTCGATCGCCGCATCGCCGCCGAGAAAGCGCGCGTGGCGCTGGCGCGGGCGCAGCAGGTGCCGAACCCGGTGGTGCAAGGCGCCGTCACCCACGACTCGCCGCCCGACTTCGTGTGGGGATGGCGCGCCGGGCTCTCAGTGACGCTGCCGATCTTCACCCGCCATCGCCCTGAGGTCGAGGTCGAGGAGGCCACCCTGAAACAGCTCGCGGCCCAGCGTGACGCCAGCGCCGCGCAGATCGCCGGCGCGGTGACCGCCGCCGCCGCCCAGGCGGCCCAGGCGCGACGCCAGGCGCTGCGTTTCAGCGACGACATCCTGCCCCACGCCCTGGAGGTCCAGGGCATGGCCGAGGAGTCCTATCGCGCCGGACAGACCGGCCTGGTCGCCCTGTTGCAGGCGCTGCAGACGACGCGCGAGATCCGCCTGCGAGCGGTGCAGGCCGGCATCGACTACCAGACCGCCCTGGCCGAGTTGGAGCAGGCCTCAGGAGCCCCTTTGCCATGACCCATAGCGCCCGCGGGGACCGCCTCGACAGGCTACAGGCGGAGCCGTCACCGGAGCCACGGCTGGTGCGGTCTGAGAGATGCGGGCGTGCCAACCGCCGGCCGGGCAGGACGGCCCTCTACCTCATGGCAATTGCGGCTGTGGCGATCTTCGGCATCAGCGCCTGCTCGAAGCCCGCCACCCAGGAGCTCGACACCCAAGACAAGGTCCCGGTGGTCACCAGGCCGGCTACCCGCGGCACCATCCGCCCGGTGGTGGCGGCGACCGGCATGGTCAAGCCGGCGACCGGCGCCGAGCTGCTGGTCAGCGCCCCGCAGAGCGCGCGGATCGCCGAGATGCCGAAAGGAGTCGGCGACCGGGTGCGCAAGGGCGGCCTGCTGGTGCGCTTCGACATCCCCTCGCTCAACGCCGACGCCAGCGAGCGCCGCTCCGGGCTGGCCAGTGCCGAGGCCCGCCTGACCAACGCCCGCGCCGCGGAGCAGCGCGTCCGCCTGCTGTTCCAGCGCGGCATCGCGTCGCGCAAGGAAGTCGAGGACGCCGAGCGCGAGCTGACCGACGCCGAGGCGGCGGTCGCCGCCGCCAAGACCTCCCGCACCGCCGCCGGCGAGCTGGCCGGCCGGCAGGTCGTGCGCGCCCCGTTCGACGGCGTGGTGGCGGCGCGCGGCCACAACCCGGGCGACCTGGTGGACGCTGCGGCCCCCGAACCGATCTTGCGCCTGGTGGACCCGAGCCGCTTGCAGATCGAGGCCGCGGTGCCGCTGGCCGACCTGGCGCGGGTGGTGGTCGGCAGCCCGGCCATCGTGGTGGGACCGGGGGCCTTTCCGCCGGAGCACGCGACGGTGCTCAGCCGCCCGGCGGCGGTCGATCCGGCGACCGGGGCGGCCACCGTGCGGCTGAGCTTCGCGCAGCCCACCCAGCTGCCCGCCGGCACGCCGGTGCAGGTCGAGATCCAGGGCCAGCCCGACGCCGGCGCGGTGCTGGTGCCGGCCGCCGCCCTGGTGCAGGAAGGGACCCAGAGCTACCTCTTCACCGTCGACGCGCAGGGCAAGGCGCACCGCCGCCCGGTCCGGGTGGGCATCGTCGCCGGCGGCGAGGCGGAGATCCTCTCCGGCGTCGCCCCCGGCGAGATGGTGGTGGTGAGCGGCCAGAACGCCCTTCCCGACGGCGCCGCCACGATGCCCGCGCCGGCGGCCGAGGAGGAGGCGCCGGCGGCGGCGGCCCCGGGCAGCGCGCCGGGCGCGCCGGCTCCGAACGCCCCGAAAGGCGCGCCGGCAGCCGCGCCAGCCGCGAAGACCTCCCCGCCCCCGAAGACCCCGCCGGGCACGAGCACTCCGGAGACCCCCAAGCCCGGCAGCGGCGGCGCGGGCCGATGAGCTTCGTCGGCAGCGCCGCGCGCCACGAGAGCGCCATCCTGCTGCTGGTGGTGCTGCTGGCGGTCGCCGGCGTCATCGCGCTGCCGTCGCTGGCCAGCAGCATCTACCCGCCGCTGCAGTTCCCGCGCGTCGTGGTGGTGGCGCACAGCGGCATCCTGCCCGCGCGCTCGATGATGCTGACCGTCACCCGCCCGATCGAGCAGGCGATCCGCGAGGTGCCCGGCATCCGCCGCGTGCGCTCGCGCACCTTCCGCGGCGCCGCCGAGATCTCCTGCCTGTTCGAGCCCGCCACCAACATGGACCTCGCCCTGCAGCAGGTCCAGGCGCGGATCGCCGAGGGGCGCGCCGGCATGCCGGCCGAGCTCGACCTGCTGGTGGAGCGCCTCTCTCCGGCCACCTTCCCGATGTACAGCCTGATCCTGACCGGCGGGCTGCCGATCGCCGACCTGCGCGACTACGCCTTCTACCTGATGCGCCCGGCGTTCTCCCGCGTTCCCGGCGTCGGTCGGGTCGAGGTGCAGGCGAGCGATACCCGCGAGATCGAGGTGGTGGCCGACCCGGCCCGCATGCTCGCCGCCGGCATGACGCTCAAGGAACTGAGCGCCGCCTTGGCCGCCGCCAACCAGCTGGCGCCGGTCGGCCGCTACGAAGCCGGCGGACGGCAATACCTGGTGCTGGCCTCGGATGCCTGGCACTCGGTGGCTGACGTCGCGGCAACGCCGATCGCGGTGCGCAAGGGCGCCACCCTGCGCGTCGCGGACGTGGCGCAGGTCTTCCCCGGCTCGCCGGACCGCACCACCCTCGCCACCGGCAACGGCCGCGACGCGGCGCTGATCACCCTCTCGCAGCAGATCAACACCGACGTCCTGAGCGTCAAGGCCGGCATCGAGCAGGCGCTGCACGACAGCATCACGCCGGCCCTGCCCTCGGGCCTGCACATCTCCAAGGTCTACGACCTCGCCGAGTTCGTCTCCACCGCCATCGCCAACGTCCGCGACGCCATCCTGATCGGCGGCCTGCTCGCCGTCGTGGTGCTCATCGTCTTCCTTGGCAACTGGCGGATGACGCTCATCGCCGCGCTCACCCTGCCGCTGACGGTGATGGCGACCTTTCTCTTCATGCGGCTGTTCGGCGAGTCGATCAACCTGATGTCGATGGGCGGCCTGGCGGTCGCCATCGGGCTGGTGATCGACGACGCGGTGGTGGTGATCGAGAACGTCCATCGGCGCCTGGGGAGCGGCGGCGATGCCGCCGGTGAGGTCGAGCAGGCGACCCAGGAGCTGGTGGCGCCGGTGGTCGGCTCGACCCTGACCACGGTGGTGGTGCTGGCTCCCCTCGGGCTGCTCTCGGGCGTGGTGGGGCAGTTCTTCCGCGCCCTGTCGCTGACCCTGTCGGTCTCGGTGCTCATCTCACTGTTCCTGGCGCTCACCCTCATCCCGCTGCTGTCGCGCCGGGTCTTCGGGGGCTCCGCGGCGCGTGCCGCCCAGGCAGGCCATGCCGGTCCGCGCTGGGGGGCGCGGCTCGAGGCTTTCTACGGCCGCCGGCTGGAGGCGGCCCTGCGCCGGCCGCGCTGGGCGCTGGTGGCGTTCGCGCTGCTCGCCGTGGCGGGCGGCCTCCTGGGCTGGAAGATCCCGAACGGCTTCCTGCCGCAGATGGACGAGGGCGGCTTCGTGATCGACTACCTGACGCCGCCGGGCACGGCGCTGGCGGAGACCGACCGCATGATTCGCCAGGTCGAGCGGCTGGTGGCGGCGACCCCCGAGGTGGCTGCCTTCTCGCGCCGCACCGGCGCCGAGATGGGCCTCTACGCGACGCAGCAGAACAAGGGCGACGTGCTGGTCCGCCTGAAGCCGCGCGGGCAGCGCTCGCGCTCGGCCGACGAGGTGATCGCGGACCTGCGCACCAAGGTCAAGGAAGCCCTGCCCGGCGTCGACATCGAGTTCGTACAAATACTTCAAGATATGTTAGGCGATTTAGAAGGAGCTTCAACGCCGATCGAGATCAAGATCTTCGGCGACGACCCCGAGGTGCTCGCCGGCATCGCGGAGAAAGTCGAGCCGCTGCTGTCGCAGGTGCACGGCGTCGTCGACGTGGTGGGCGTCCAGATTGGCAACCCCGAGGTGACCTGGCAGATCGATCCGGTGGCCGCCGGCCGCCTGGGCCTCACCGTCGAGCAGGTGGCCAGCCAGCTGGCGGCCAACTGGCTGGGGGACACCTCGACCGAGCTGCGCCTGCCGGACCGCACCATCCCGGTCCGCGTGCGCTACCCCGACCGCTACCGGCTCGATCCGGCACGGCTGGCGGCGACCCAGGTCCGGGGCGCCGACGGCTCGCTGGTGCCGCTGGCCAGCCTGGGCCACCCGGTGGCGGCCTCCGGCCAGAGCGTGCTGGTCCGCGAGGACCTGCGCCAGATGGCGCTGCTGACCGCTCGCCTCGAGGGGCGAGACCTGGGCAGCGCGGTCGCCGAGATCAAGCCGCGCCTGCGGTCGCTGCGTCTGCCCACCGGCTACTCGGTCGAGGTCGGCGGCCAGTACGAATCGCAGCGCCAGTCCTTCCGCGAGCTGCTGACGGTCTTCGGGGTCGCCGCCTCGCTGGTGCTGGTGATCCTGCTGTTCCAGTTCCGCGCCTGGCTGCCGGCGGCGCTGCTGCTGCTCGCCGCGCCGCTGTCGCTCGCCGGTGCCTTCGCGCTGCTCTGGGCGACCGGCACCGAGCTCAACGTCTCCTCGGCCATGGGGCTGATCCTGCTGATCGGGCTGGTGGTCAAGAACGGCATCGTGATGCTCGACTACGCCCACCGCCTGCGCGACGAGGGCGCGCCGCTGCGCGAAGCGGTCGCCGCCGCCGCGCGGGTGCGCCTGCGGCCGATCCTGATGACCACCCTCTGCACCCTCTTCGGCCTGCTGCCGCTGGCCCTAGGGATCGGCGCCGGCGCCGAGCTGCAGAAGCCGCTCGCCCTGGCAGTGATCGGCGGCCTCGGGCTGTCCACGCTGGTGACTCTGCTCGCAGTCCCCTCGCTCTACGTGGCCCTCCGGGCGCGCCGCGACCGCGACCCGTCGGCCCCCGCGCCCAGCGACGGCGTCCCGGCGGCAACCCGGTAATCGCGCCCGCGACCGGGCTCGCATGTCACCGCTCGCTTCCGCGCCTATGCGCGAGCTGGCAGGCAGTGGAAGCCCTGCTCGGCGAAGTGACGATCGAAGGCGAAGGCGATCTCGACGCTCGACCGCCGCGCGATCTCAAAGCTGACGCAGTCAACCAGGCTGAGCTTCCGGCGCCGGGCGATCAACAGGGCAGCGACCGCCGCGGCATGCACCTGCTCGTCGACCCAACGGATGGTTAGAACGGGGGCCACGTCGTTCTGAAAGATCGCAAGCGCCTCCAAGCCAAGGCGATGCTGCACGAGAGCGAAGGTCTCGAGCAGGACATAGTTGGTGCACAGCAGCGTGGCATCCTGGTTCAGGAGACCGTGCCAGACCTCCCGGGCTTCCCCATGGTTCGCGTCGTCCGCATCGAGAATGGCCAGCAGGGCGGAGGTGTCGACGAAGACCATCATTCGCCGTAGATTCTGGCCAGGTAGTCGTCGTGCCTGGTCGAGAGATCGCTCTCGCCTGATCGGAAACGGCCGGCCGCGGCGAGTGCCCGTCGCTTCATCTCGGCCCTGCTCAGGGTCGAGCTCTGGCGCAGGAGGTCCTCGGCGGCCTGCCGGATGAGCTCGGCAACGGAGATCCGCCGCTCCGACGCCAAGCGCTTGAGGGCCTGGGACTGCTCCTCGGTGAGTTGAATCTGGGTTCGCAGCATCGTTGACTCCATCATGAGTACATTCAACGCACCATGATATCACTCGGCAACCCCTACCCGCACGTGTCAACGGCCAAGCTGAGATTCGCGGACTGTGGCAGGAGGAAGGTCTATGCGCGCCCGCGGCCGATGATCGCCAGGCCGCTGGAGGTGCCGAGGCGGCGGGCGCCGGCGGCGATCAGGGCGCGGGCGGTGGCGGCGTCGCGGATGCCGCCGGCGGCCTTGACGCCGGCTGCAGGGCCCACCGTCCTCGCCAACAGGGCGACGTCCGCGACGGTCGCGCCGCTGCTGCGTGCCGGGTTCGCCGGGTCCGGCGACTGCGGCGGGTAGAAGCCGGTCGAGGTCTTGACGAAGTCGGCACCCGCGGCGACCGCCAGGCGGGCGGCCCGCACCTTCTGATCGTCGGTTAGGAGCGCCGTCTCGAGGATGACCTTGAGGGTGAGGCCGGCGCGCTCGGCGCGCGCTGCCTGGACCCAGGCCGCCAGGTCGTCGAGCACTCGCTGGTCCTCGCCGGCGGCGAACCAGGAGAGGTTCATCACCGTGTCCAGTTCCTGGGCGCCATCCTGGATGGCGCGCCGCGACTCGGCAACGCGGACCTCGGGTTGCGCGTAGCCGAAGGGGAAGGCCACCACCGTGCCGGTGCGCACCACGGTGCCGGCCAGGACGCGCGCCGCGGCCGCGACGTGAACCGGCGGCAGGCAGACCGAGGCGAAGCCGTGCTCCACCGCCTCGGCCGCCAGCCGCTCCATCGCCGCCGCCGGCGCCTCCGGCCGCAGCAGGGTGTGATCGATGTAGCGGGCAAGGTCGCCGGCAGGGCCGGCGCCGGCGGTCACCGGCTGCCCTGCCCGGCGTCCTTCTGCGACGGCGCCGGCTCGAGGCGGACCCGCGACAGCTCGACCCCGGAGTAGTAGTGATAGAGGATCTCGCGGTAGGTGTGGCCGCGCTGGGCCATGCCGTAGGCGCCGACCTGGCAGAGGCCGACGCCGTGCCCCCAGCCGCGGCCGGTGAAGAGCCACCCGGCCTCGCGGCGCGGGGGCGCCAGGCGCTTGGCGGTGAACAAAGTGTCCGGCACGTCCAGCGTCCAGCGCACCGCCAGGCCATCCACCTCGGCGGTGCGGCCGTCCTCCCCGTCGATGCGGATCTTGCCGACGCGGCCGGAGGCGCCGCGCTCGAGGATCTCGAAGCTGCGGAAGCCCAGGCCGGGAAAGCGCGTGCCGATGTTGGTCGCCAGCTGCGAATCGCTGTGGTACCGGCTCCACGAGCTGTAGGGGCTGGTGCGGTCGAAGGCCACCCCTTCCAGGTTGACCTCCTGGACGGCGGCGAGCAAGCGGGTGTCCTGCCAGAACAGGGTCAGGTTGTCTCCCGGTACCAGGGCCAGCCCGGCGGCGGTGAGCTCGGCGCCGCGCTTGCGGAAGGTGGCCAGCCGCTCCGGCACGGCGACGGTCCGGTCCTCCTTGCCCGAGCGCACCGTCAGCTTGCCGTCGACCAGCGACAGGAAGGAGACCTGCTCGCGGCGCATCACCTGCAGCATCTCGGCAAGCGCCAGCAGCATCCGCTCGACCTCGTCCTCGCGCAGCGGCTGGTCGGGCGGACCGGTCAGCAGCCCGCTCCTCGCCAGGTAGGCGGCGCGGCGCCGGTCCTCCGCGCTCCAATCCGGCGGCGGGTCCTTGATCAGATAGGCGATGTCCTGCGGCGCCAGCAGCACCTTGGCGTCCAGCGCCAGGTCGAATGACGACGACACGAAGCGCGTCACCTGGCGGCGGTCGAGCGAGGTCAACCGGTCGTTGTCGGGTGCCGGCAGTCCGGCGAGCAGCGCCAGGTGCTCGATGCGGGAGGCCAGCTCCATGACCGGCGTGGCGCCGGTCGCGAAGGTGGGCAGCAGCCGGCGCGTCAGGCCCGCCGGAAAGGGGATGCCCGCCGGCAGATCTCCATCCAGGCGCACCATACCCTCCTCCATGCACGGGACGCCCTTGAGGTACGGCTCGTCCTCCTTGAGCGGAAACATCACCTTCACGTCCTCGGTGTGGCCGCCGCAGGTCGAGCTGTACAGAGCGTCGACCAGCTGGCCGCCGTAGATCAGCACCTGGCCGGCGGTCTCCGCCACTGCGCGGTCCGAGAGCGGATGCTCGACGTCCATGCCGCCATAGACCTGGCAGCGCGGCGTGGCGCAGATGTCGTAACCCTCGCGCGAGAACTCGCCGAGGTTGCGCAGCGTGTAGGTGCGGGCCGCCACCGCCTGCGCTTTGAGCGCCTCGAGCTGGCGGTACTGCTCGGGCCCCATCTCGCTCGGCACCACGCCGCGCAGATACTCCTCGACCGGCAGCTCGTCGATCAGGTTGAGCGTGTCGCGGTCGTTGAGGTACACCAGGATCCGGCCGCGATAGCGGTGCCCCTGCACCCGGATGCCGCCCGCGCCGGCCGGGTCGAAGGCCAGCCAGCGGCCGGGATAGACCGCGGACATGTCCCCCTGGGTCACCCGCAGGGCCGGCTCCGACACGCTGCCGCCCTCGTAGACCACGAAGGCCCCGGTGACGCCGATCGTCGACAGCCGCCGCAGGTCGCCGTCGGCCGCCTCGCGGGTCGTGTAGCGCCCGATCCTCACCCGGTACAGGTCGATGCCGGCGTCGAAGTGGGCGTCGCCCGGCTGGCCGGTGTCCCGCTCCAGGCGGCGCGCCAGGTCCTGCGCCTGGCGCTCGTCGCGCAGCGCCGCCACCTGCAGGCGGTAGATCCCCGCCTGCGCGCCGGCCGCCGCCGGCTCGACGCGGATCGAGCTGACCGCCGCCACCACTTTGCCGCCGACCGAGAGCCGCAGACCGGCCTCGCAGCAGGGCAGCGAGACGGCCGGCAGGTCGCTGGCCACGCCGACCTTGAGCAGGATGGGCGTCACCGGCACCGCCTCGCCGACCGGCTCGACGCGCAAGACCTGGTGCGCGGCCGCGGACGGCGCCTTGCCGCCGCTACCGGCGGCCCCGGCGCCGGCGGCACCGGCGGTCGTCGGGGAGGCGGGCGCGGCGGCCGATCCTGGCGCCGGCGCCGGCGAGGAAGGCGGGTGTGCGGCCTGGGCCCGGGAGCCGGCCGGGCGCGCGGGGCGGCTCACCGGGTGCGGGGTGGTCGGCGCACAGCTGGCCGCCGCGATGAACAACAGGAAGGCAGGGATCGAACGCGTAAGCGGGGCTCGACGGGTGAGGGCGCCCGTCATCGCCGGCGGGCCTTCTGGACGCTCTGGTCGCGCCGGAAGTCTCCGACTCCCGTCAGCAGCACCGGTTGGGCCATCTCGTAGAGGCGGCTCACCAGCAATTGCGGCAGGCGGCTGCCCAGGGCGGCGGCCTCATCCCAAGTCGGATCGGGATCGCGCCCGCGGTCGAGGTTCTGGGCCTTGGCCGCCGCCGCCTCCGCCGCCGCGGCGGGCAGCCGGTAGTTGGTGGTGAAAACGGTCGGCAGCTTCCGCGTGTAGCGGGTATTGATCACCAGGTAGAGGACGTCGCGGATCCAGGGTGTCGGCTGCTGCGTCCCGAGCTCGTCGAGCACCAGCAGCTGGGTCTCCATCAGCGGCGCCAGCACCGCCTGGGTCGACTCCGAGGACGCCTGGCCGAAGGTCGACTGCATCTGGTTGAAGAAGCTGTTGAGCTCGACGAAACGGCCGCGCACCGAGTAGCGCTCGATCGCGTCGACCAGGACGCCGACGGCGAGATGGGTCTTGCCGGTCCCCGGGGGACCGATGAACAGCAGCCCTGAGTGGGTGAACCCCTGCGGCGTCAAGAACTCGTTGGCGTAGCGCAGGGCCGTCTGACGCGCCGCCAGCAACTGGGCCCGCACCGCCTCCGAGCCGCTGGTCACCTTGAAGTTGGCCAGCCGGCACTCGCGATAGCGGTCCGGGATGCCGGCCGCCGCGATCAGCCGCGGCACCACCTCGTACTGCCGGCAGAAGCAGGGCCGGGCGGTACCGGCGCCGCCATCGAGCTGCACCACCCACCCGCGCCCGCCGCAGCTCGGACAGACCGCATGCTCGACTTCCTGGACCGCCATGGCGAAATCGTAGCACGCGGACAACCGACCGCAGCATCTCCTTCCTCCTGAGGTTGGAGCGGTGCTGGCCGTAGCCGGCCTGGACCCTCCTTCCTGGGAGGGGTATCAAGGCCCGCCACGAAGAAAGGCTTAGGGGTTAGAACCGTTCTGGCTTATGCTTGATGCGATGCTCTACCCTGACCTCCTGAGGCGGAGCGAGTGACTAGACTCCTGATACCAAATAGCGCGACGATCCACAACGCGCAAGCTTTCTTCGCGGCAAACGATCCCTTCGGCGGCAGTCGCAAGGAAGCAGTTCTTGAGTTTCACCCCAAGTGGGTCCACATGGAGCCCATGGCTCTCGTGGCCGCCGCAGCGTGGGGCGCTTGGGCCCGCAGATCAGGAATGAAGGTCCGGGCGGAGAATCTTGGCCGGCAAGCCAATTATGCCGCACGGATGGGTGTGTTCGAACTCGGTCGAGATTCGGACCGAAAGGATCGGCGACTACGACGGGTTCATACGATGGATCTTCGATAAGATACCAAGAAGAGAAGCTGCGCACCGGAGGATACAATTTACATGAGGGGACATATCAAAATTGTACCGGGACCTAGCGGCTTCGCAGAAGACAAAGAGGAAGCCAAGAGGATCAGAAAAGCAGAAGTGCTACCTGCCTTAGCACAGAACAGGTCCATCGTCCTCGACTTCTCTGAGGTTAGCTATGCAACTCAGTCATACGTCCACGCACTAATTGGCGAAGCGCTCCAACAGTATGGCGAGCGCGTTCTAGATAAGCTTGAGTTCAGGCATTGCTCACCTAGCTTGCGCAGCGTAATCGAGTTGGTGGTCGACTATTCACTTGGCGGTTTCCCAGAGGCTCAGACAGCGCAGAAATGAGTCTCGGCGGCGGTGACTCTGCGACCTGCAGCACGAGCAGATGCAGAGGTGAGAAATGCTCGCCTAGTCCGAGACTGAGAGGGGCACTAGAGGAATCGGAGGTCGACCGCGCCGAGAACGAGGTCAACGCCTTGCTAGAACAGGTAGACAAGCTCTTGGAGATACTCCGCGCAATTCCCCAGTTCCCAAGCGAGGTGATGATCGGAAGCATTGACTTCGCCCGCTTTGTGAACCTCAACGTACAAGCGCTGACGACCGTTGCGGGTTCACTTCGACTAGTCCAAGTAGGGACTGGCTATGCTGTACCGATCGAACTTTTACCCGCTGAGCATCGAGGGGACAACGATGTACGTTCTTTGTAAGAGCTGCAAGGCGAGAATCGCGGTCGGCGGTCGCCCCACTGGAAGCACGGTCGTCTCCAACGTGCACGTGGGGCCGAATGTCGCTCTCCGTGGCGGAGGCATCGCTTTCGGTCCAGGGGGTGGCATCGGCTTCGGTCCGGGAGGGACGATCGCATTTGGCGCGCCACCTCGGTCGGAGTTCGTCTGCACGAGCTGCGGTTATCTTGCCCTCTATGGCCCCGAAGAAATCGCCGATGATTGAGGCTATCGCGCATAGTGATGCGGTGAGCCAAGATAGAGGTTACGAGGGTTTTCATAGCGCCGCCGGGACGGCCCGGCAGGCGCGCAAGGGCGGATTCACGAATAACGCTTGCTCAACGGCCCGGAATGGACTTTCACCAGCGCGCCCTGGCGCTCCATCGCCTCTCGGCGCTCTCGCGCTTCGCGGCGGACGTACTCGAGCAGGCGGTCGACCTCGCCCTGCATCTGCTCCATGTGCTCCTTCATGTTGAGGATCACTTCGACGCCGGCCAGGTTGACGCCGAGGTCGCGTGTCAGCGCCAGGATGATCTCGAGGCGATGGATCGCCTCCTCGTCGTAGAGACGGGTGTTGCCGGAGCTGCGCGCCGGCTTGAGCAATCCTTCGCGCTCGTAGAGGCGCAGGGTCTGCGGGTGGATGCCGTAGCGCTCGGCCACCACGCTGATCATCACGTATTTGGGTCGGCCGCCGCGGCCCTTGGCTGGCATCAGGTCTTGCCCTTCACCAACTTGGGGACGTGGACGCGCAGGATGCCGTGATCGAGGCCCGCGGAGATGCCGTCGCCGTCGATCGCCGCGCCGAGGTCGAAGCTGCGGCGAAACGGGCCGTAGCTGCGCTCCATGCGGAGGAAGTTACGGTGCTCGCCAGCCGGCTGGCGGCGGCCGGAGAGCTCCAGCCGCCGCTCGCGCACTTGGAGTTGAACGTCCTCCCGCTGCACCCCCGAGAGCTCCGCGAACAACAGGTAGGAGTCCGCGGTCTCGATCACGTCGACGGCCGGCGCCCAGCTGCCTGGCGCGCCGCTCTCACGCTCCTCGAACTCCGCGGACACCAGCGCCTGTTCGAACAGGCTATTGATGCGGTCCTGGATCCGCGTCAGCTCGTCGAGGTAGATCTTGCGGAACGGGGGCATGGCGAGCGGTTCAACGCTTCTCGTCCACGTCCACGTACTCGGCGTCGATGACCTCGTCGGAGGCCTCTCCCTGCCGCGGTCGGCCCGCACCCGCGGCGCCACCCGCCGGCCCGCCGGGGCCGCCACCCGCGGCCGCCCCAGGGCCGCCTCCCGGAGCGGCGCCGGCCGCCGCGCCCTGGCCTGGATCGCTCTGGTAGAGCCGTTCGGCAAGCTTGTGCGAGGCCTGCTCGAGACGCGAGGTCGCCTGCTTCATCTTGTCGGTGTCCTCGGACTCGAGCGCCTGCTTGGCCTCGGCGATGGCCTGCTCGAGCTGGCCCTTGTCGTCCGGGCCGAGCTTTTCCTTGTGCTCGTTGTAGGTCTTCTCGGTGTTGTAGACCAGGGCGTCGAGCTGGTTGCGGGTCTCGACCTGGCGGCGGCGCTCCTTGTCCTCGTCGCTGTGCGACTCGGCCTCCTTGACCATGCGCTCGATCTCGGCGTCGTTGAGGCCCGAGGACGAGGTGATGGTGATCTTCTGCTCCTTGCCGGTGCCGAGATCCTTGGCCGAGACGTGGACGATGCCGTTGGCGTCGATGTCGAAGGCCACCTCGATCTGCGGCCGGCCGCGCGGCGCCGCCGGGATGCCGTCGAGATGGAACTTGCCGAGGGTGCGGTTGTAGCGCGCCATCTCCCGCTCGCCCTGCAGCACGTGCACCTCGACCGAGGTCTGGTTGTCCGCGGCGGTCGAGAACACCTCGGTCTTGCGGGCCGGGATGGTGGTGTTGCGGTCGATCATCTTGGTGAAGACGCCGCCCAGCGTCTCGATGCCGAGCGACAGCGGCGTGACGTCGAGCAGCACCACGTCCTTGACGTCGCCGCGCAGCACGCCGCCCTGGATGGCAGCGCCGATCGCCACCACCTCGTCCGGGTTGACGCCCTTGTGCGGCTCTTTGCCGAAGAAGTCCTTGACCACCTTCTGGATGGCCGGCATGCGGGTCTGGCCGCCCACCAGCACCACCTCGTCGATGTCCTTGGCGCTGACCTTGGCATCCTCGAGGGCGCGCTTACACGGGCCCATGGAGCGCTGCACGAGGTCCTCGACCAGCTGCTCGAGCTTGCTCCGGGTCAGCCGCAGGTTGAGGTGCTTCGGACCGGAGGCGTCGGCGGTGATGAAGGGCAGGTTGATGTCGGTTTCCACCGCCGAGGAGAGCTCGATCTTGGCCTTCTCGGCAGCCTCCTTCAGTCGTTGCAGAGCCATCGGGTCGGTGCCGAGGTCGATGCCCTGGTCCTTCTTGAACTCCTCGAGCAGCCAGTCGATGACCCGCTGATCGATGTTGTCGCCGCCCAGGTGGGTGTCGCCGTTGGTGGCCTTGACCTCGACCACGCCCTCGCCCACCTCGAGGATCGAGATGTCGAAGGTGCCGCCGCCAAAGTCATAGACCGCGATCGTCTGGTCCTTCTTCTTGTCCAGGCCATAGGCCAGGGCCGCCGCTGTCGGCTCGTTCACCAAGCGCTCGACGTTGAGGCCGGCGATCTTCCCGGCGTCCTTGGTCGCCTGGCGCTGCGAGTCGTTGAAATAGGCCGGCACCGTGATGACCGCCTGCTCGACCTTCTCGCCGAGGTAGTCCTCGGCAGCCTGCTTGAGCTTGCCCAGGATCATGGCCGAGATCTCGGGCGGCGAGAACTTCTTGCCCTCGACGACGACGCGCACGTCGCCGTTGTCGGCGCGCTCCACGGTGTAGGGGACCATCTTCATCTCCTCGGACACTTCCGAGTACTTGCGCCCCATGAAACGCTTGATCGAGAAGACGGTGTTCTTGGGATTGGTTACGGATTGCCGCTTGGCGACCTGGCCCACGAGGCGCTCGCCGCCCTTGGTGAAGGCCACGACCGAAGGCGTAGTGCGGTTGCCTTCGGCATTCGGAATCACCTTCGCCTCCGTGCCCTCCATGACCGCCACGACGCTGTTCGTCGTGCCCAGGTCGATACCGATGATCTTGCTCACTAGTAATCCTCCTTCGCTCATCGCCCGGGCCCCTAAACCGCAGCCCGCGCGTAGCACAGATGTTAAAACCTTAGTGGCTCCCTGTCAACTTAGCGCCACACCCATGTTGACAATCTCACGCGCAGATTTATTCCTGGTGGAGGCCTCCGGGGAACCCTTCCGGCCGGTCCGTGGACGGCGGACTCGTCCGGCCTCCGGTGGGCGAGGGTGTTGGACGGAAGGGCGGAGGACTACGTTGCCTCGCCCAACGGCGGCCGGAGGAGCCCGGCGCCCACGGACCTCCTCCTTCCCCTCTTCGGCTATAGATCTCTTCGGGAACGGGGCGTTGCCGGCGCCAGCGCCTGGGCGGCTCGACGGGAGCCGTGGGCCGGCCGCTGCGGCTCAACGACGAACCCTACACCGTCGTCGGAGTCTTGCCGCCGGACTTCCACTTCGAGGTGCAAGGCCGCGAGCGTGGACCTCGCCCTCTGCAGCCTGTTCCGGCGCCACCGCCCGCCCACGCCGCCATCCGTGGCGCTGGCGGCAGGCGTCAAGCTAGTCCAGCAGGACGATGGGCGGGCCGTTCTGAGGGCCGCTCTGCAGCACGGTGGGATCGAGGAGGAAGTTCCCGGAGACCGCGCCGATGGTGTCCGCGTCGGCGAGCGGCCGGCCGGCCTCGGTGGCCTGCAGGGTATAGCTGTCCTCGCGCGCCACGTAGAGGAGCGGCTCGCCGCCCGGGTCGGCGAGATCGGCCGGCGACAGCAGGCCGGAGTCGCGCAGCTGTCCGAGCTGGTCGGGGAAGCGCCCGTCGCGCAGGAAAGCGGTCTTGGCTGCCGCCTCGATCTTGTCGTATAGCGACTCCCGCTGGTTGCGCTCGAAGGCGGCGCGCTCGCCCTGCTCCCAGGGGAAGGGCAGCAGCACCCGATCCGGAGCCCGCCGAGCCGCGGCGACCAGCGCCACGGCCATTGCCAAGGCCAGGCCGGCCGCCACCGCCCTGTGAGCCAGGGGCACCAGCCGATCCGGCCGCTCGATCTGCATCTGCCGGTAACGCTTCGGCAGCGACCCGCCGGGCGAGCCATCCGGAGAAGGTCCTCCAGCGGCCGTCGCCCGGGGACCCTGGCCAGGCAGCGCCTGAGCATCCACCGCGGACGGCCGCCGGCCGGCTACCGCGGGCAGGACGGCCGACTTGCCGGCAGACCCGGCGGAGCCGGCGGACGTCGCACCGGGAGCGACGCCGGCTGGGGACCGCATGGTTCCCGGGCGCGCGGTCGCGGCGCTAGCGATGGTGGGTCCGGCCGCCAGCGGCGGGCTC
>Ga0209118_1000311_pt1 | contig 28793 bp, 31 predicted proteins | sample BlaSpr_A8_Ref_M1_FD_187988 | JGI IMG/M metagenome (GOLD analysis project Ga0209118, IMG submission 187988) | Forest soil microbial communities from Thunder Bay, Ontario, Canada - Black Spruce, Ontario site 2_A8_Ref_M1 (SPAdes) (version 2) | ecosystem: Environmental > Terrestrial > Soil > Boreal... | reverse complement strand
GAGCGTCGGCATCGACAGGGCGGTCATCGCCTGGGCGGTTCTCGTGTTCGCCCTGCTCTTTCTTGGCCTCGCCCCGCTATACATCCTCCACCTCGACCTGGCTAGGCTGAACGCCAGCACGGCGGGCGTAGCGCCGATCGCACTCATCGGGATCGTATTCACCGCCTATACGCCCACCATCGCGGCCCTACTGATTGCGTGGCGCTGGCCAAGCGCCGGCGGGGTGCGCAAACTTCTGAAACAGGTAACTCGGTGGCGCGTTCACATCGGCTGGTACCTGGTCGCGCTGCTGGGCCCGATCCCGCTGCTGCTTCTGGCCGACTTGATCTTTGTGATGTTCGGCGGGGCAGCCCCGAAGCAGTGGCTGGCGATGCCATCAGGCACCGCCGAAGGAGGTATGTCCGCGCTGCTATTCACGATCGGAGCGGTGATAGCGGGAGCGATCGGAGAAGAACTGGGATGGAGGGGCTTTGGGCAGGCGCGGCTTCAAGTTGGAGTCGGTGCTCTGGGGGCTGCCGTCGTCATCGGCCTGCTCTGGAGCACATGGCATCTCTGGCCGGTGGCAGTACCAGGCGGCCTTTCACTATTCGCCTGGACAGACTTCCCTCAGACTTATCTTCGCCTGATTTCGACGGCGGTGCTGTACGCCTGGTTGTACAACAGCACGCGCGGAAGCCTGCTTGTCGTGCTGGTGGCGCATGGCGCTTTCAACCTCGACACTTCGATCGTTCAGACACCCGCTTCCGACGTGCATACGATCCCGATCATTGTTGCGGTGCTCCACGGCATAGCGGCCCTCGCAGTTGTGCTAGCAACGAACCCGCGCACACTCACGCGGCACCCCGTCAACTTGGCTGAAATGGTTGGAAGTCGCCGTGAGAGTTGAGAGCGAGGTCAAATCAACGGCGATGAGAAAGTTCATGCCCAATCCGGCCAGACTTGGTGAACCTTAAGGAGTTCGAGCAGGCCCCCTGCGACTTCAGGCGGGCAGTTCAAATAGTGTCCCGGGCCCCCGACCAAAATCTGAACTCAGACTCATAACGACGACCTAGCTAGCGTGATGGTCCCGCAGCCCTCATCTATCACTCATGTAGCGCGAACCAGAATGACCGTGACATGGCCCCACCGAGCCACTATGTCGAAGTGTTCAAACTGCTCGGTGGCGGCCGACGGGATGGCGGCTGGATGGGCGAGGGCCGGCCAAAGGGCGGTCACGCGCTCGCGATCCTGCCGGGCCTGACCCACTACAACATCTCCAACTCGCCACTGTTCGCCGCGGCCACACTCGCCTTCCTCGAGGAGCAGCCGACATGAGACTTTGGCCGGAGTCTGCTCGAACCTGTGGATGACGCGCTAGTGAGCAGAGAGCGTCGGGACGCCGCCGGCGCCGACCTCGAGGTCCGCCCACATGCCGCTCGCCTCGTTGCCGTCGACCAACGAGGCGATGCGATAACTGCCCTTCGTCATCGGGGTGAACGCAAAGCTGGCTGACTGGCCTGGATCCAGACCGCGCTGAGGGTCCGAGGTAGACCAACCAGGTTGGACCGGTTGAGTGGCTGTGCCGCCGGTGACGACAGCGCACGAGTTGGGCACCGTAGCGTGGTTCAAGCATTGAATGGTCACTTGCCACCCGACCGGGACTTTGAGCACCAGCGCGCCGTTTCCGTACCCGTCGTAGTTGAACTGAATGTCGGTGGCAGGATGGCCGGCGATTAAGGTGACAACGGCCGTCCGCGTCGGAGCATCGACGTGGATGTAGATCTTTGGGTCTGGGGGCGCGCCGGGTCCGGTTCCAGTCAGCGGGTCGCATGAAGCCACGCCCAACAGGAAGAATGTACCCAGCAACATGAAAGCTCCCAAGCCACCGCCCAGTGCCGTCCGGTGGTGGGAGGGACTCGACACCTGGAAGCAGCTTGCGCTGTCATTCCCGGTGTTTGCGATTCTCACTTTCTTGGCGAATCTTGGTCCCTTCAACCAACCGATTTTGCGCTCGGTCTTCTACGGTTTGTTCGAAGGAGCCGTGCTCAGTGGGCTGATGGCGGTGGCGACGAGGACCGAGCGCGGCCAGCGCTGAGCGCACCTGATGTGGCGCGGGTTCAACGTTGATCCTTGCCAATGTTGCGCTAATCCGCAAGCCGTAGTACTGTTCTAACCGCAGTATGCAGCACATGAACGGGAATCCGATCGACACCAGCCAGCTCCTGAAGGGCGTTCTGGACCTCGCTGTCCTGGCCGTTCTCGCCGACCACGACAGCTATGGCTATGAAGTTCTGCGCCGATTGCGCGAGAGCGGACTCGATGGGGTGGGTGATGCCTCCGTGTACGGCACGCTGCGCCGCCTGTACCAAGCCGGCGCCCTCAAGTCGTACGTGGTCCCCTCTGACGAGGGACCCCACCGCAAGTACTACGGACTAAACGATCGCGGCCGCGGTGCCCTCGACCAATCCACTAAGACGTGGGGCTCGTTCACCAGGGCCCTCGATCACCTGCTCAATGGGAGGAGCACAGCCAATGCCAGATAGCAAACAAGCCAACGATGTTGCCAGCTATGCCGCCGCTGTTCGAGTCGCCCTGGTAGACCTCCCGGACGCCGAGCGCGAAAGTCTGCTGGAGGACCTCGAGAATCACCTGGCGGAGGTCGCCAGTGAGTCTGACCTCTCGCTGCAGGAACGCCTGGGTGAGCCTGCAGCGTACGGCGCTGAGCTCAGGTCGGCTTACCGCGCCGGGAGCGACGCCGCAAGTACCAGACCACGCAGGCTGTTTCGCGACCGATCGTGGGCGCTGATCAAGACGGCGTCGAGCACTCAGGCGTATCGCGAGCTGCGCGCCATACTCCCTGAGCTTCGCCCTGGATGGTGGGTCCTGCGCGCGTACCTGGTCGTGCTTGTTCTCGTCTTCTTCCTCAGAGATGGGGCCAATCTCAGGCCGATACCCAATCCCTTCTCCAGGCTTGGGCTGCTCCAAGTCCTGGCCACTCTGGTCGCCATCGTCATCTCGGTGCGGCTAGGCCGGCGCGGCATGCCGGTCAGTAGAGTCTGGCGAGGCGCCGTCCTGGCGGTGAACGTCGCGATCGCACTGCTGGCTTTGCCCGTCCTCGTCAGCATGGGCACCGGCTACACCTATCCCTTTTCATCCGGCTACTCAGCCGATCCGTTCTCGGCGGCTTCGGCCGGCTACTACCCCGGTTTCACCAACATCTATCCGTACTCAAAAGAGGGACAGTCGCTCAAAGACGTACTTCTCTACGACCAGGACGGACGCCCCCTTGTCCCAGGCAAGACCGATATCGTCACAGACGTTCCCACTGGCGCGGATGGTTTGCCGATTCCGAACGCGTACCCGCTCAATGAACGAAATCCCAACGGTGATCCAATTGTGCCGCCGCGGGTTGCGCTGCCACCACGGCAAACCATCGCGCCAGCCGCGAGCCCAACGGCCACCCCGTCGCCCTGAATCAACAGATTCCATGGCTGCGGGTTAGCGAAGAGAGTTCGGTCGCTTCGGGCTACTGTTTCGACGACGCAATGCAGGCGGCGATCTCGGCTCGTAAGTTGAAGCCGAGCATGATCGTGATGAAGACCAGGATCGGTATCGCCTTGCTGTACAGGCCGTAGTAAGAGGGATTGTGCTGCGCGGCCCGGACGAAGTGGTCAGGGGTATGACGAGGCGGTTCTCGCTCTTGCGATAGGAAGCTGTTTATCGGCTGTCGCTCCGAGGCAAGGATGCTGAAGGCCGGGTACTCTCTGGTGTCCGCGAGTGGAACGTTCCTCTGGTCCGTGTTAGGCCGGTGATCCCGACGGCGCGGCGGCTGTATTGAACACCGGCGGCGGCTTGGACCATCCACGCCGCCACGTCCGCGCGCGAGATCTTCTGCGACATGCGACGCTTGGCCCCGTCGGGAAGTTCGGCTACAGATCCTTCGGCCGGGCCGTCGGTAAGTACGCTCGCGTAAACGATGGTCCATTCCAGGTCGCTTCGGCGGAGTATCTGCACGCCGGCGCTCTGGTCCTTGATGACCGGGCCCATGGCGATGCCGGTGAGCAGCCGGGTTACGGCATCCATGCGATCACGCTCGACGAGCCATGACGAGAGCACGACGACCCGGCTGACTCCCGCCTCGCCGGCAGCGGCGACTATCGCCGGGGTTGAATCCGCGATCACCGATCCGCCGCCGAGCGTGCTGATTACGGCGTCGGTACCCTCCAGCGCGCGTGAGACGTCCGACATAACCGTCGCCTGGCCGGCGACCACACGAAGGTTTGAGTTCCCCATGGTCAGCTTTTCAGGCGAGCGGACGAGCGCGGTGACGGTGTGGCCGGCGGCGAGCGCCTGCTCGACCACGAGACGGCCGGTGCGGCCGGTGGCTCCGAGGACTGCAAGCTTCATCGATCTGCTCCTTTGCTCAAATGCTTGAAGTTGGCGAGATAAGTGATAGGCGTGCTGTTGTCTGTAGCAACTCAGGGGCGCGCCTTCCCGAAGTACATCAACTCCCACAGCGCGTCGTCCACGTGGCTCTCCACGAGCTGCTCGCCCGTGTAGCGCTCGATGCGCAGCTCTCCGGCGAACCGCAGATAAGCGCCGTCGAAGCCGACAAGCCTGGCGGCCGCCTTTTTGGGCCCGTGGAGGTGGTCGATGAACTTGTCCGCGGCGAGGTCGGAGAGTCGGGTGAACGTGACGACGTACCGCTCGTCGCCATCGGTGTACGTGTAGCGGGTCACGTTGCCCACCGGCTTGCCGGTTGAGGCGTCGGTGTACCGGCCCAGTTCCTCGAAGGTGACCTTGTTGCCGTCGTCCGCGATCAGCTTCCCGTCGCGGGCCAGCATGAACACCGGCAGCGCGTCGTACCCGTAGCGCTTCTCGGCGGTGATGTAGGAAGCAATCACCGAGTACGGGCCGGCCGCACCTCGCGCCCAGTACCAGTGGTGCATCAGCTCTGGCATCGGTGCGTTGCCCCAGTTGTGGTCGTGGTACCCGACGCCGGTGGTGGTAGTGCTCCTGCCGCCCACACGGTATGTCACCTCGACCGTGCCCTGCGGCACGGATGGCAGCCAGGCGAAGTAGTGCTCGGCCTGCTCACCGAAAAGCCAGTAGCCGGTCTTGGGACGCCAGGCAGGTACCTGCCCCGTCAGCTTGACGTCGACCTCGACCTCTTCCACACCGGCACGGATGGTGTAGGTGTGCAGGTCGCCCGCGAACACGTTATCTCCGATCCGGACGTCGGCGGTCTCGGTTGAGGCGGTGAAGGTATCGGCCGGCAGCTGCACGAGCTTCCGCACCGGCGTGCCGTCGGGCAGGGTCAGATCGATGCGGATCCCCGGGCTCAGCGGCTGATTGAGATCGCTGAACTCCCTGGTCGAGAAGACAACGACGAGCTTGGCGCCATCGTCCAGATGCGCGTCGAAGTACCACCACTCGTACGTGCCGCGGGCGCCCTTGGTGCGTATTCCGTCCTCCCAGGGCTTGATGTCGCGGGGCGCGATTCCGAGCCTCGCGTAGTCGTCAGGGGTGCCGGCGAGTCGGGCCGGGACGGTCTCGGTGCTGATGCTGAACATGGCGGTTGCGCTCCTTTCGAACCTGACCCTGGGGCATTAATTACCAGGTGTCTATTTTGTGTAACACTATTCGGCGCCTGCCCATTCCAACCAAAAGAAGGAGGTACGACGTGGCGCACGCCCTGGCCGCCCCGCGGGGACGGGGCCGCCCACGCGCCGGCGACGAAATCGATCTAGACGTGCTCCTCCAGGCCGCCCTGGAGGCGTTCGCCGAGACCGGCTACGACGGGACGTCCGTGCGGGAGCTGAGCAGGCGCCTCGGCGTAAGCCATGCCCTGCTCACGGCGCGCTTCGGCTCTAAGGAAGGCTTGTGGTACGCGGCGATGGAGCATGCTCTCGCCGAGACCGAGCAAACCTGGCGCGAGATTGCCGACTCGCCCTTACTCGACGACCTCGAGGCGCTTCGCCAAGGGGTCGTCCGTCAGCTGATCTTCTCGGCGGCGCACCCTCAGGTGCTGCGGATCATGAATCACGAGGGAGCGATCGACAGCCCACGCGTACGCTTCGTCATGGACCGCTTCGTCAACCCATTGCGCCCAGGGGTTGAACGCCTTCTCGCTCGGCTCGTCGCGGCCGGACGGATCCGGCACGTCCCTTACGCAACGCTTCACTTCCTGACCGTCGTCGGCGGTGGCGCGCTATTCGCTTACCCTGTCGAAGCAGCGTTGCTCGGCGCGCCCGAGCATCCCGATGCGGAGGACATCCGCGCCCAGGCCGAAGCCGTGGCGGACGTGCTCATCGCCGGCATCACGTTGGCCCCACCATCCGGTAATCCGACCCTGGGTTAGTGGAGCGATGGTGTAAGGGAACGCGTCAGCACCACCGTTTTCGGCAGCGACCGCACGAGCGATTCCAATGTCGGTCCGACCAGGATTCCAGGTCGACTTTCATGTGAGTGGGCACCTAGCACCACGGCGTCGTATTTGACGCACTCACCAAACAGGATCGCCACGGGGTCCGGCGCAACCAGCTCCAGTACGACAGGATCCATCGACCGAACCTCCTGCACGAGATCGTGGAATTCAGCCGCCTCGCGCTCCCGACGCTCGGGGTGGTGGTGGCTGTCGTAGACGTGCAGGAGAGTGAGCGTGGCATGGGCCTCTTTTGCAAGCGCGACCGCCACTGATAGGGCCATCCTCGCATTGGCCCCGCCTCGAAGCGGCGCCAGCACAGACCTGGGTGCAAGCCGGCCGGTCTGACCCGGCTCTAAGCGAGCAATCACGAGTCTGGCCGGTGGGTCGCTGGCCAAATTGCGGACGATTGCTTCGAGCCGGTGACGTCTTGGAGCTGTCGCGGCCGGCCACTCGAGCACCACCACGTCGCTTTGAGTCTCGAGAGCTGCCTCTCGGATGCTCCGGCCGGCGTCGCTTGTGATCCTGGTCTGAATCCTCAGGCGGCTTCCATCGGTCGCCGTGTAGCCGTAGGCCGTAGCTGCAATCCACCTCAGCAGAGCGCGGGAGCGTTCAGCCGCGGCAATCAGCGGGCTGTCAGAGGTAGAGATCTCGACCAAACCGAGAACCAGGCCCCTCGCGGAACCGCTTCGGGCGATGGCGTCGGCGAGGCTGAGGATTGGCGCCGCCGCCTGACCTCGAATGACCGGCACCAGCACGCGGGCCGGATGGGTGGGACGGGACTCAACAGCCGGGCGCGATGCTGCGGGTTTGACTCTGGGATGCGCCCGAGCCGGTAGGTGCAGCGCTGTGCTGACTTCCACGCCCGAAAGGATCAAGTTGGCGTCTTGGAATGGGGTGGGCGACTCCTGCGATATTGCTGGGAAGTTTTCGACGTTAATCGAAGGTGCCCTGGTGTGACGCGGACCAGCTCATAAGCACTCCGGCTACCGCGCCGATCGCAGCTGAGCCCAGCGCGATTGTGAACGGCAGACCCCAACCACCCGGAAGCCATCCGCCCACTCCTGGTACAAGACCTGATTCGAGCAATCCGGTGATCAGGCCGGTAGCACCGGACCCCACGCTCGCGCCGGCGACGCCGAGCAACCTGTTCAGGCCAACCTTGGACGCCGAAGGCAACTGACGCTGCCGGACCATCCTTGCGACAGGTTTTCACTGCTTGATTAGAGATACCTTGGACGGTGCTGGGTGCACGCTGAGAGTATCCACACGTCAGGCATCGGACCAGCTTTGTCACTCCATGAGCTCTCGCACTCGGGGGGCCACCTGGGTGGCGTAAAGCTCGATGTTTGTCATCAGTGCTTCGTGGGACAGGCCTCCCATGCCGTACTTCAAGTCGAAGCGGGTGGCGTGCAGCGCGGGCAGATTCGCCGCGATCTTCTGAGCCACCGTTTCTGGCGACCCGATGTAGAGCGCTCCGTGGGGCCCGACCTCATGCAAGAACTGCTCCTTGGTCGGGGTGGCGAATCCGCGGGTCTTGCCAATGCGGCGGAACACGTCGAGGTAGTACGGCCAGAACTCCTCGCGGGCCGTCTCGTCAGTTGCTGCGACGTGACCTGGACCGTGCACTCCGATCGGTCGGGGCGGCTGCTCGAACTTCGCCAGCGCCTGCTCGAAGAGTCGGGAGAAAGGTGCGAACCGCGATGGGGATCCGCCGATGATCGCCAGCATCAGGTTGAACCCGTAGTGCGCGGCACGCACCACGGACTGAGGGCTCCCGCCGACTCCGATCCAAACTGGGAAGGGTCCGGATTCGGTGTGAGGCACTACATCCTGGTTGATCAGGGCAGCGCGGGTCGTGCCTTCCCAGGTGACCGGTCCGCCTTTGATGAGTTCCGCGAAGAGGTTCACTTTCTCTTCGAACAGCGTCTCGTAGTTGGCGAGGTCGTACCCGAACAGCGGGAAGGAGTCGATGCTCGAGCCGCGCCCAAGGACCACTTCTGCCCGGCCGCCGGAGATCGCGTTGAGGGTGGAGTAGCGCTGAAACACTCTGACGGGGTCGTCAGAGCTCAAGACCGTGACGGCCGAACCGAGGTGAATGCGCTTCGTGCGTGCTGCGATCGCGCCGAGCACCACGTCGGCTGCAGACAGCGGCCAGTCATCGGTGTGGTGTTCTCCGATTCCGAAGAAGTCCAGGCCCAGCTGGTCGGCAAGGACACCTTGTTCGACGAGGTTCCGGATGGTTTGGGCATGTGTGAGCGGTCGGCCCGCAGCGTCGTTGGTGGTGTCGCCGAAGGTGTCGAGGCCGAGAAGTAGCGGGAAGCGTGCAGATGCGTTCGTCGTCATGGGGGATTCCTCTTTTCTTATGCGGCTGTGGCGCGCACGGCCAATTCGAACTCGGTGCGGTGTAGTGACTTGCCGAAGACGGGGCCGCCAGGTTGGAGAAGGCGGCCGGCGCTGAGGCTGTCCAGCCGGACGGTGTCGTAGCCGATGCGCTCGATGACCTCCGCCACCGCGTCCACCGCGCTGCGGGCGTCGCCGGCCACGCCCAGCGCGCGGCGTTCCGGCGAGCCGGCAGGTCTGCGGTCGTCTTCCATTTCGTGGTAGCCGATGTGGTTGAGGGTCTTGACGACTGTCGACCGGACAAGCCGGCGCTGAACGATCTCGCTGCTCGAGTACCGGCGGTCTTCGAACATTTCCACAACGCCGTTGACCGGCGGCCAGTAGTTCATTACGTCAACCACGAGCTTGCCGGCGACCAGGTCAGGGTCGAAGTCAGGAAACCTGTGAAGCGGGATCGACAGCACCACGATGTCCGCATCCTCGACGGCATCGGCTGCCCATCGTGGCTCGGCTCCTGGTACCAGCACCTCGGTGATGAGCGCGATCTTCTCGGGGTCACCAGAAGCCGCGATCGACACCTGGAAGCCGGCGGCGACCGCGATCCGCGCGATCACTGGGCCAGAATGTCCCGCACCGAGCACGGCGATGCGCGGCCACGGCATGGGCGACGATGATCCGGCGGTCATGCTCGACCGCTTCGCTGGATGTGGTGGTTCAACGCACTCAGGACATCGGCGAGCGCTTCGAACTGCTCAAGTGACAAGGCGTCGGCGAACTGCTTCTTGATGGCCCTCATGTGGGGCGCGGTCGCACGCCGGAACACCCGAGCTCCGTCTCCGGTCAGCGAGACCTCCGCACCGCGGTTGTCGGTGGCACATTCGTCGCGGCGGACGAGACCGCGCCGCTCCATCCGCTTAAGGTGATGGGACAGCCGGCTCCGTTCCCAATCGATGGTCTCGGCAAGTTCCGATGATCGCAACCGCCTGCCCTCCGCTTCGCTTAAGGCCAGCAGCACCTGGTAGTCCGCCGGTGACAGGCTGGACTGCTGCAATTGCGAACCCACGATTCTCATGAGGTCGGCGCTGGTCTCGACCAGCGACCGCCAGATCGCCAGCTCCGCTGACGTCATTCGACGGCGCGCCTCTGTATGGGTTGCCGCTGCATCCCTGTTCGCCAGGAGCACTGTCTTGATTGACACGTCAGGATTCTACCCAGATAATTGACACATCAATCACTTCGTCACCTGCAGATTCATAGGCACGGAACTCTGACTGAAGAGTTCGCGCCTGACATCGCCGGCCGTGACCACGTTCGCGGCAGAGCCGGAGCCCCGATGCGATTACTGATCTACGGCGACTATGAATGCCCCTACACCCGCAAAGCCCTCATCAATGTGGCGCAGGTCCGCGACGAGCTGGGTGATGCCCTCGCCTTTGCCTTTCGCAACTTTCCGCTGACCGAGATTCATCCGCATGCATTGCATGCGGCTCTGGCAGCAGAGGCTGCGGACAGCCAGGGAAAGTTCTGGGAGATGCATGATCTCCTGTTTCGCCACCAGAGCTTATTGGCGGATGACGATCTACTGGCGCACGCCGCGAGCATTGGTCTGGATGGGGATAGGTTTCGTGCCGATTTCTCCGAGCGGACGGGCTTGCCGCGCATTGAAGCCTACGTCGAAAGCGGAGCCCGAAGCGGCGTCCAGGGAACTCCGAGCATGTTCATCAATGGAAAGTCGCACCGTGACGCCTACGACTCGACCAGCCTGATTAGAGCGTTGCGCTTAGCAGCCGGCAACGTCAGGAGCCAGTGATGTTCAACAACATCCGCGAGCTCGCGGCCCTGGACGCGATCGAAGTTGCGCAAGCTCTAGGGGGCCGATCGCGCTAGCGCCTGCTCCATCTGCGAGCGCATTACCCTCGAGCCGGCTGCAGCCAATCCCAGCTCAATCAGTCGCCCCTTCCAACCCTTGCCGTAGCGCTTGATCGTTACATCGATCTCGGTTCCACCCTGCTTGGTTGGAGTGAGCTTGTAATTCCAGCCGCTGCCGGGACCCCAGGTGTTGGAGTCGATTGTCTCCGCGACTACATAGCCTTGGGTGGCGTCCCATGCGTATTTTTCTCGCTCCCAGACGCCCCCGGCAATTGAGCTGCCCTCCGTCACGTCTGCCCACCCGGGACCGTGGCCGTGCACTCGGAAATGCTGGTCATCGATATTCGGCCACACCTTGGCCCGTCCGGGCCCGAAGTCTGTCAGGACGGCCAGAACGGCCTCTGGCGCCAGCTTGGTTTCGAAGTGAAAACGGATTTCAGCCATGAAAGTTGATGCCATGATGCGCTCGTCATGACTGCGACCCCATCTCTAGGGTCAGGTAGATCGAGACAAGACATAAGCCCGGGCCGGCCGGAAGACCCTACCCTGGCGCCTCTCGCATTCAGGCTCTCCGAGACGGCAATGAAGCGTCCACACGTCGCGCTCCTGACCCGTGAATACCCGCCCGAGGTCTACGGTGGCGCCGGCACTCACGTTGAGTACCTCTCGCGCGAGCTGCGACGCCTGACTGAGGTCTCGGTCCAGTGCTGGGGAGCGCCGCGGAACGAGCCTGGCGTTACAAGCCATCAGCCGTGGACCGCATTGTCGGAACCGAAGCCAGAGTCGACCACGCTTCAGGCGATGTCGATCAATCTTGCGATGGCGGCGGCGGTCAAAGGAGCCGATCTCGTCCACAGCCACACGTGGTACGCGAACCTCGGCGGTCATCTATCCAGGCTCATGTGGTCGATTCCACACGTCATGACAATCCACAGCCTCGAGCCGCTTAGACCGTGGAAAGCCGAGCAGCTCGGCGGAGGCTACGCCCTTTCCATGTTCTGCGAGCGAACTGCGATCGAAAGCGCTGAGGCTGTGATCGCAGTCTCGCGGGGGGTTCGCCAGGACGTGCTGGATTGCTACCCCGCAGTCAACCCCGACCGGGTTCATGTAATTCACAACGGAATCGATCCCGAGATCTACCGACCTCAACGGTCGCCGGACACCCTAGCGCGCTTTGGCATCAACCTGAGCCGGCCATTTGTCCTGTTCAACGGCCGGATAACAAGACAGAAAGGTCTGCCGCACCTTCTCGCTGCGGCCCTCAAACTTGATCGGCAGTATCAGCTGGTGATCGTGGCCAGCAGCCCGGATACACCCGAGATCGCCGCTGAAGTGGCGGCTCTTGCCGGCCGCGTCGCCGCCGAGCGAGGCAACCTGGTCTGGATCGACCACTTCATATCGCGGGAGGACCTGATTCATCTTCACTCGCACGCCGCGGTGTTCGTTTGCCCGTCGATCTACGAGCCTTTTGGCCTTGTGATCTTGGAAGCAATGGCATGCGAGACGCCAGTCGTCGCGTCGCGCGTCGGTGGAATCCCGGAGATCGTGGTCGAGGGTGAGACAGGTTACCTGGTGGACTTCGATGCGGCCGACCTCGATCGGTTTACCGGTGCGCTGGCCGAGCGCATCGAAGAGCTTTTGAGAGACACGACCCTGGCCGCCAAGATGGGCAAAGCAGGACGCGAGCGCGTCCTGCAGCACTTTGGCTGGCCGGCCATTGCAGCTCAGACTGTCCAGCTTTACGAGAGGGTCCTGTCCAGCTAGGTTGGCGCCACGACCTCGGCTGGTTCCTTCTCGGCGTCGCGCATGTGACCTGGCCGCAGCAGCTGGTAGAGGACGATCGCGCTCAGCGCTCCCAAACCGAGGTTGTTGAAGGTCAGCGTCAGGCTGCCGAGATGGATTGGGATCGCCTGTGTTGCCGGAATGCCTGCCGCGATGATCAGCGGGATCGCGGCCACAGCGAGATTGGCTCGCTTCGAGAAGTCGACTTTGGCGTCGACCCAGATCTTGCCGCCGATGACGGCGATCAGCCCGAAGAGGTACATCTCGATGCCACCCTGCACGCTGACCGGGATGCTGCGGACCAGCGCTCCGAAAATGGGTATGAAACCGAGCAGGATGGCAAAGATCGCCGCGACCACGAAGACCATGATCGAAAAGACGCGCGTGATGCCCATTACGCCGATGTTCTCGGCGTAAGTCGTTTCGCCGGCGCCACCCAGTAGACCGCTGATCGTCGTGCCGATCCCATCGCCCATGAACGTGCGCCCGAGCATCGGGCTCAGGTCGCGCTTCATGATGCCGCTGATCGCATACACGTGACCTGCGTTCTCGGCCACGAGGATTACCGGAATGAAGAAGAAGAGGCTCAGCGTGGTTCCAAACTGGCTGAAGTCGGGGAAGCTGAAGGAGGGCACGCCCACGATCGCTGCACTCCCGATGGCGTTGAAGTCGATGTGGCAGGCGGACTTCGCGTCCGAACAGGCTGGATAGACGGCAGACACGATGTAGCCGACCACGATCCCGATCAGCACCGGGAGCATGCGGGGAAATCCGCGGAGGTAGACCGCGGCCCCGACTGCCGCCAGCAAAGTCACAGTCGCCGTGAACGGTTCCCCGGCGTAATTGGTGGTGGCGGCGCTGGCGAGCGAGAGCCCGATCACCGCCACGACGGTTCCGGTCACCACCGGGGGCAGGAGGTAGCGGATCGGGTTGATGCCGACGAAGTGCACGATCACGCCGATGGCCAGGTAGATAACGCCGGCCATGACGATGCCGGCGTAGGCCAGCCCATGGTTGTGCGTTGTCCCCTGCACGGCCAGCACCGAACCGATGAAGGAGAAGCTGGAGCCAAGGTAGCTGGGCACTTTGAAGCCGGTGACGACGAGGAAGATCAGCGTCGCCACACCGCTGAAAAAGATGACCGTGTTCGGGTTGAAGCCCAGGATGAGCGGGACCAGCACCGTGGCGCCGAACATGGCCATCACGTGTTGGAGGCCCATCAGGATCGTCTGGGGCCACGGCAGCCGGTCCTCCGGATAGACCACGTCGCGCTCTCGCGCGGGAGTTGCTACTGCCATGGCGCCTTCCCCCTGAACTAGCGCCCCGGACCCGGGCCGGGGTCCCCGCGCTATGGTAGCCGCCCGTGTGGTCTTTGCAAGGTGTCCGCCTGCCTGGCGGGACGGTCGCCGATGTGGTGGTTGACGGGGACCGCATAGGCCGTATCGGCCCGGGCGTCGGCGCAGGGATCCAATCGGTTCCGGCCTGCTCGGGCAAGGTGCTGCTGCCTGCGTTCATCGACGGCCATGTCCACCTCGACAAGGTGTTGATCCGGGACGAGCTGCGCGAGCACGACGGCACGCTCAGCGGAGCGATCGGGGCCATCCATGAGCGCAAGCGGCGCTACACAGTGGAGGACGTACGCGATCGGGCGCGCGCGGTGATCGAGGCCTCGGTGCGATCCGGTACGACCCGACTGCGATCACACGTGGACGTGGACACGATTGGGGGTCTCGTGCCATTGGAAGGGGTAATGGCCGCCGCAGGCGATTGCGCGGACATCGCCGAGGTCCGCACCATCGCGTTTCCGCAGGAAGGCTTGCTGCGGGATCCCGGAGCGTTCGATCTGATGGAGGCCGCTCTCGAAGCGGGCGCTGACGTGGTGGGGGGGATGCCGCACTGGGAGGCCGACGAGGCTTCGCAGCGCGAGCACGTTCGGCTGTGCTTCGAGCTCGCGGAGCGCTTCGATCGCGATCTGGACATGCATGTCGACGAGACCGACGACGGTGGAGTGCGGACCCTGGAGATGGTGGCGGACGAGGCGCTTCGGCGCGGGTTTATCGGTCGGGTTTGCGCCGGCCACGTGTGCTCGCTGGCGGCGGCATCACACGATTACGCGGAGCGCGTAATCGAGAAGTGTGCTCGTGCAGGGATCTCAATTTGCGCCAACCCGGTGACCAACCTCGTGCTGCAGGGTCGTGCGGATCGTGGCCTGGTCAGACGCGGGATGACGCGCGTGAGCGAGTTCCGCGCGGCGGGCGTGAATGTGCTGTTCGGGCAGGACTGCGTCAAGGACGGCTTCTATCCGTTTGGGCGGGGTTCGATGCTGGAGGTGGCGTTGATCTCGGCGCACGTGGCACACCTGACGACCCACGACGACCTGGCGTTCGCGCTGCGAGCGGTGACCGAGGCGCCGGCCCAGGCGTGGCGTTTGACCGATTACGGGCTCAAGGTTGGGGCTCGGGCCGACCTGCAGCTGCTTCCGGCGCCATCGTGGGAGGAGGCACTCCGCCTACAGCTTCCACCCGACAAGGTTTGGTTCAAGGGACGGCTGGTGGCGGAGAACAGCCAGCGCTCGGAACTCTATCGCGGAGCTTGACTCAAACAGAGCCCAAACCCCTCAGATTTCGGGACAGGACTTGCGCGATCTGTGAGGCAACTGCACGATACGCTGGAGGAGCGACGGCGAACTGAAACATGACCCGCAATCTCCGCAAAATGCATTCAATCGTAGGCGCGCTGCTGCTGCTCGAGTTTCTCGCTCAGTTCTACACCATCGCCTCATCGGGGTTCACCACGGTGGCCAAGGAGATAGCGAACGCTGGGAACGCGGGGGCCTGGAGCCCAGCGGTCTATGAGGTAGAACCGTTTGCCGCGGCCCACGCAGTAAACGGAGTTTTCATTGTCCCGGCGACCATCCTGGCTCTCATCGGCCTGTCGTTTGCCGCCCGTTATCCACGAAAGACAACGGTCATGGCTGCGCTGCTCTTTCTTTTGTGGGCGGTCCAGCTCGCCCTGGCCTTCGCCGGCTTCCTGGGAGTCGCCGCACTCGCTGGGCTGCACGGGATCAATGCCTTAGGCATGGTTGGGCTCGGGATTCACCTGGTGAAGAGCAACTGGGCTTTCTGGCCCCAAGCGCTCTAAATGTTACTGATTTTGTTATGGGGCCGAAGTAGGCTTGGCCGCAATCGATATCTCAGCGACGTGAGTCGCTGAGGCTACTCGAACGGTCCGGCTGGACCCAGGGGAAGAATGATGAGACGCGCACTCTTTAAGTTTCGGTTCTTTTCGCTCGTCTTCGTCGCAGTAGTCGCCGGAGCGTGGCCGATGACGGCGCAGGCCGCCGCGCTAGGGGGGACGGCCGCCGGTTACGCGGTTCTGGCCGGCACTGCGGCGTCGTGCACCACCTCCACCATTACCGGCAAGGTCGGCGTCGACTTCAATCCCCCGACCACGGCCGGGTGCAACGCTCAACACGCTCATGCCGCTTACATGGCCTTTCAAGGCGCCCTCGGGACGAAACCCAACTGCACCGACTCCATCACTCCCGACACGTTTACCGGCGGATCGTCGAGCCTAGGGACAGGTACCCACTGCGCCGCCGCTGCGTTGACGTTCACGGACCACACCCTCAATCTGACCGGCAGCGGTCCCTGGAATTTCGTAATCACGGCCGGCTTCACGACCACCAACCTCAACGTGGTACTTCCAACCGGCGGCAACCCCTGCAACGTGTTTTGGTGGGTTGGCGCTGACGCGACACTCACCGTCAACAATGGTGCGACTGTGCCGGTCACGCCGTTCCAGGGCACGATTCTCGGAGCCGGCGACATCACCCTTACCGGCACGGCCGGCCACACCTCAGCCCTTACCCTCACCGGCCACGTCTGGGCAACCCACGCGGTGACCGTTACAAACGCCACCATCATCGGCTGCACCGCTGGCGGCACGGTTCCGGGCCAGGGCTGCAAGAACGGCGCGGGTCAAGACACGGACGAAAATTCCGACCAGTCCAAGGACAAAGCGGATAACAACAAGTCCGCCTCGAGCAGCTCCAATGGCGACAACAACGGGAAGAACTCTGAGGGCAACGGTGACAAAGGCGCCGAGGGTTGCGATTCAGAGAACTCGAAGCAGGACAACTCGAATCAGGAGATGTCGAAGCAAGACAACTCGAACCAGGACAATAAGAAGCAATCCGACTGACGAGCTCGGCGCGAGCAAGTAAGCGCCAAATGAGCTGACACGAGCGGGGAGGAGGGGACGCCGGCGCGTCCCCTCCTCACGTTCTGGCGGACGGTTATTTCGCGGCTGCCACCTCCGAGCGTTGGGCTACTCCGACCAGGAGTGACCAAGCGCCGAGCAAGGCGATCAGGAGCATGCCGATGGACTCGATGGCGGGCCAAACAAGGCCACCGCCACTACCCAACAAGACGCTGACGCCGCCGGCCACGCCCATCAGGATCAGCACGTACGAGAGAGCGACGCGCAGGGGAAAGACGATCGAGCCCGTAAAAAAGGTCGGGAGGATGCGGCGGATGTGCCAGGAGTTGACCGTGGCAACAGCCACATTCGGCACGATGAGCCCCACGCCAAGCCACCTGGAGCCGAGGCTTGGCATGAGGATGACGAGCGCCATGACCATCACGACCGTCAGGCCAAAAAAGTTTCCACGCGCTCGAAAGCGATGTTCGGGGTGGCCGAGGATCCGGTCCAGGTGGATGGAGAGGGCTACGAATAGCAGGCCTGTCAGGGCGGCAGCGGCCGTGCCCGCGGTCACGAAGAAGTCGTGCCAGGCACCGGCGTCGTAGGCGCTCAACTTTGAGCAGCGTATCCGAACTTAGTTTTCGGCTTGTGGCTTGACGAGGGCCTCATCCCGGTCGATGGTCGTTGGCCCATGGTTGCTGACGCGCCAGAGCCGTACGAGGGCGACCGCGACAACCACGATGACGAGTCCGAAGCCAACGAGATAGAGCCACGGATAGCGGGCGAGCAAATTGCCGATCGATTGACCGAATGTCGCTCCGATCCACAGCCCTATCGCGGCCCAGACCGCAGTCGAAATCGCCACCGACGGGGCAAAGACTCGGTACGGGACGCCCGTGCTTGCGGCGAGGACTGTGACCGGGATGCGGAATCCCGGCACGTGGCGCCCGAAGATGATCGCGAGGGCCCCCCAGCGCTTTGACCAGCGGCGGACTCTTTCGAGCCGAGCTTCATCAACACCGAGGACTTCGCTCACGAACCGGTGGCGCAGCAGTGCGGGCGCCCATCGTCGTGAGATCAGGTACAGGTTGGTCGCTCCACCGACCACCACCGCGATGATGCCGAGCCACGCCAGCACCAGGTTTGAAATCGACGCTGCGTTGAGCTTCCCCAAGTACGCGACGTAGACGTCGCCAGGCACGGGGAGAGGCACGCCGGATTCTTCGATATACAGCAGGGCGAACGAAGCTGCTGCGCCGAATCGATTGAGCACGCCGGTGACCAGCGAGCCGACGCCCGTGAGGTCGTCCGCCACATCACCTTCGAGCAGACTCACGCCCAGAAGGACACCCGCAACAACGGCCACTGCGGCGCCGGTGCGCCAGGACTTCAGGCGCCGCATGTATACGGGAACTCGTCTCTCGGTGTGACGATGATCAAGGCTGGGATTCGCACAGCATCACACCGGAATGACAACCAGAGCGGGGGAGTTATTCCTTGAGCTTGAAAACTACCCGCACCGGGACAAGCGCCGTCCGGTTGCTCGCGGTCTGGGCCGCGGCCGGCGTCGCCAGCTCGGTCGCCAATGTGGCGGTCGGCGCAGCCTTGCGCGCGATCCTCAACCTGCCCTCGAACTTCGTCAATATCACTCCGCCCAACATCATTCCGATCACCCTCGTTGGCGTCGCTGCAGCAGTCATCGTGTTCGCGGTCGTGGCTCGTGTTGCGCCCGATCCTGTGCGGACATATACGTTCGTCGTGGCGCCGCTCGGGTTGATCGTCTCGTGGCTGTTTGACGTGGCCCTCTATGTGACCCGAGCGTTCCCCGGCACCACTGGCCGTGGCGTTCTCGCACTGATGTTTCTGCACGTGACCACAGGCGTCATCACGGTGTTGCTCTTACGCGCTCAAGGCCTTCCGAAGGCACCGGCTTCCCCATAAGGAGCCCGTAGTCGACTAGAAGTTAGCCGCCCTCGACGTGTGGGCATGCCAGGACTCGCGTCGCTCGTGGCCGCGCCGTTCGGCCTTCCGCCTTTCGGTGGGGAAGTGGACGCGGCGGCCGGCGCTGGCGCGGACCGGATCCCGTCTCTCACCGAGCCGGCGCAAGACGTCAGAGCGCCGGTCGGCGGCCCGCCGCTCAGTTCCCCGAGGCAACCCGAGGGGAAGGTCGGCCAGGTACTGCTCGATGGCTAGATTCACGAGCGTCGGGTGCGTGAGGTTGCAGGCGTGCCCGCCCCCCTCGATCGTGATCAGCGGCCGGCAGTTGGCAAGTTTGGAGCACAGCCGCTGAGCCAGCTCGATGTCAATCGCAGCGTCGGCGGTGCCGTGGATCACCAGGGCAGGGACACCGATCTCGCGGAGCCGATCGTGGATGTCCTCCCGGCCCACCAGCGCGTTGAACGCGGGGCGCAGGAGCGAGCGCGGCCACTGCCGCCACTTTGCGATCCATGCCTCGCGGCCCGGCCACTCGTTGCCGAGCATGATCGCCGCGATCGTTTCCGCCAGCTGATCGTTCAACCCCTCGCCTTCCCACACCTCGAGCATCGACTCGTAGATCGCCGCCTTGTCCGGATCTTCGGTGCCCGCCTGCGTGCTGACCAGGATCATGGCCGCCACACGCCCGGGGTGCTTGAGCGCAAAACGGAGAGCCACGAAACCGCCCTGACTCACTCCGACGATGACCGCCCGTGCGATGCCGAGGTGATCGAGCAGCCCTCTCAGGTCCTCGGCCAGGTCCCAGTAGGTGAACGGGTCGTCGGTCGTTTCGGTCTCGCCGTGGCAGCGGGCGTCCCAGGTGATGATCCGGTACCGAGAGCTGAGCACCTCGACCTGCGGGGCGAACATCTCGTGGTCCATGAGCAGCCCGTGCGCCAGGACGACTGGCGGCAGGTTCCCGCCAGTGTCCTCGTAGTGGACCCACTGGCGATTGATCTTGAGCAGCGGCATCGAGGTCCTCCGACATGTCGACGCAGCGCTGTTCCAGGACCGCGCACGCCAACCGATCACCCACTTCGAAGCATCAGGGGCCCCACCGATTCACCCCGCCTTCGCTGGCGGGAGCCTACCAGCTTTGACCCCTGTCCGGGCGACTCTCCAAAAGTGGCCGAAAATGGGCAGGTGCCGCAATCGGAGCTGTCCCGCAACCTTCTGATCGAACCGGGGCACCGGGTCCTCGTTCTGAACCCGCCGGCGGGCTATCTCGACAGCCTCAACCCGCTTCCGGACGGGGCATCGACGGGCACCAGCGGTGCGAATGGACCGGCCGACGTGGTGCAGCTCTTTGCTCGGGACCGGGCGCAGCTCGAACGCGATGCCGGCGCAGCCCAAAACGCCCTGAAGCCGGGCGGGATCCTCTGGGCCTCATACCCTTCCTCCCCGGATCAACAGACTGACCTCAGCCGCAACCACGGCTGGGGCGCGCTCAACCGCGCCGGGCTGACGGCGACGATCCAGGTCGGCCTGGACAGGGATTGGGACGCGGTCCGGTTCCAGCCCTCCGCAGAGGTGAAGGGCAGCGCGATTCCCCCTGCGGACATGCTTCCGGTCGGCCGGCGCGCCAGCCTTGCCTTTCGGGCGGTGCGACTCGTCGCCCGATTCGTCTTCCACCTGCTGTTCCGATTTGACGTCAAGGGTCGTGAAAACTGCCCGGACGGCGCGTGCGTCGTCATCGGCAACCACCTCGGCTGGATGGACGCCACCAGCCTGCTGCTCCTGTTTCCAGCCGAGCCCAGAATCCACTTCCTGGCCGACCCGACCTCAATGATGAGAAACCGCCCCCTGTGGATGCTGGTCCGGGCGGTCGGCGGGATCGTCCCCGTGGACAGGGCACAGCACGGCAGCGTGCTGCTGTTCAGCTACGTCCGCCGCTGCCTGGAGCGGGGAGGGGTGGTCGCCCTTTTTCCCGAAGGCGACTTCGGTCCTCGCGAAGGAGAGCTCCTTCCATTCAAGAAGGGCTTCGCCTACTTCGCAGTGGAAAGTGCAGTCCCGGTGCTCCCGGTGGGCCTTGCCGGAATGAAAGATCTGTGGCTTGGCAAGCGCCTGGTGGTCAGGATCGGAACGCCGATTTCAATCACCGGCAAGACTGTCGACGAGGTGCACCGATTGGGCGAGGCGGCGGTGACTGAGCTCGTGCAGGCTTATGAAGAGCCCCGTGGGCGCAAGCTGCTGCGCCGCTGGCTGACGGGCCTCTTCTAACGACCGTGACCGGAACGCCTACGTACCGGTTGATCGCCGGCGCCGGGACTTTGGCTGCCGATCTTGCTCCGTGCGGGCTGCTTTGGCGGCCTTGACGCTGGCTTCGAGCGCCGCCATCAGGTCAAGCACTCGCGTCGGGGAGGGTGGCGTAGCAGCCACAGCAGCGGTGGGAGCTTTCGCCTCGATCGCCTCGAGTACTCGCTGGCGGTGCTCGTCTGGATAGCGCTCCGGCTCAAAGGGCCCGGATAGGGTGTCGATCAGCAGCCGCGCCATCTTCAGCTCCTTGTCGGCCGGGTCCGCATGAGCATCGGGAATCCAGAAATCTGCCTCGGCGATCTCATCCGCATGGACCATGGTCGTCAGCAGCATCACGTCGCCGAAAGGCCGCACCGCGCTCAGGTAGCGGCGCGAACGCAGCGTGACCCACGCGATCGCCATCCGGTCGGCCGCCGCCATCGCCTGCCGCAGCAGCCGGAACGGGGAGGACCATTCCCGATCCGCCACCACGTAGTAGCGAGACTCGAAGTAGATCGGGTCCACGGCGGATACGTCGACAAACTGCTGCACGTCGATCACTCGGCTCCGTTCCGGCGCCAAGGCGCCGACCTCTTCGCGCGTCATGCTCACGTACTGCCCGGGAGCAACCTCGTAGCCCTTGCGAATTTCCTCGAACGCAATCTCCGGCTTGGGCGTCTCGAAAGTTGGGGACGGTCGTTCGGCGACGCCGATCCGATGAGCAAGCTCAGGTTCGGGGCCTCGGATGGCAGAAAGGCGCGAGGGCGGTTCCGAGTCCACATCTGGCTCCGAAACGCGTACGTGCCGGACGCGCCGGCCGCTTTGGTCCAGCTCGTGGAAGCGCACCGTCTTCTTGCGAATCGCCGGGTAGAGCCGAACCGGCACCACCACCATGCCGAGCGAGATGGAGCCGGTCCAGACGGCCGTGGTCACACCTATTCTCCGCAGCGAATGCTAAACGGGCCGACCTGCATCTGAGACTGCTTCAAGGACCAGGTGGCTGAGCTCGGCCAGGGGCTTGCGGTAAGGGTCAAGCAGCGTCCGCTCCCGGCTGGCCGGATGAAAGTTGAGTGTCATTGCTGCGCCGTCATCGACCGCGACTTTCGGTATGTCAGCAGCCGGTATGACTAGGCACTCCGGATCGAAGGTGCCCGTCTCGTTCCGCCACGCCATCGCGATGAGCCACGTGGTCGGGTCGTTGGTCAAAGTGGACTTACGAACTTGAACGTGGGCCTCCCCGTACTGGACCACCGTTGCCGCCTTGACCTGCAGCCCGGCGAAATTACCCGTGATGTTGTCCCGAGCCAACACCTCGACCATCTCGAGATCCGGAAACGGACGGAAGAGGTCCAGGCGTGGGCTCTCCGCGAGCCGGCGGATGACCTCACACTCCCCGAGAAACCCGAGCCACTGCGAGTGTCGCTCACTCGGCTCCAGGAGATCGGGTTCCAGCGCCTCGAAAGCCTGGATCACTGACATCCCAAGGATGCGTTCGGCAAGCTCGGCGCGCGGCACCAGGTACGGGCTCCAGTGACTATGGATCGGATGCATGCTGACTGTTGCCGCATAAACCTCGTGGCCTTCCCAAAAACCGTGGGCGGCCAGTTGCTTGAAGATGCGTTCCGCGACCACGAGGTCTTGCTGGTCGGGGACGTTGAAAATGAGAGAGCCGATGAGTATTGCGTCATCGTCGACGAGGCTGTCGGCACGGACGACTATCTCGAACTTGCCATCCACCGCCCTCGCTCGACCTTTGATCTGAACCGGGATGTAACGCCCATCGGTCATCCGGTGCAGCACCGCGTCAAGGCCGCGGTCGAGCAACGGCAGAAAAACGTGCAGTGCGCCCTGCGACTGCTTGATCAGGTCGGACCAGATTTCGAACTCAAGCGCCTGGCCCGGTGCGCTCGTATCGCGTCGCTCGGCCATCGGCACCAGTAGGTTAGTAGACTGACTCGCGTCTGCAACCTTCGGATCCTCGCCTTTAACTTCCCGCTCCCACCCGAGTGCTCGTGAGCGACCGCGTCCAGGCGACCGCGCTGGTCGAGGCGGTGATCAAGCGGATCAACGCCGGCTACATTTTCCCGGAGCGCTCCGCGCGTGCGGCAAGTCTGCTGCGCGCCAGGTGCGAGGCGGGAGCTTACGACCTACCCGCGGGTCCGGAACTGTGCGAGCGTCTCTCAGCCGATCTGTTGGAAGCGTGTGCCGACAAGCACTTGCGCCTGTTGTGGCATGAATCGGTGGAGGCGAGCCGCGATGATGCCGGGCTCGTGGCCGCACTGCTTGAGCAGTTCCGACGGGAAAACTACGGCATCCGTCGCGTCGAGCAGCTGCCGGGAAACATCGGCCTCATCGAGCTGACGATCATCCCGCCTGCGTCCGATGCCGGTCCCGCGATTGCCGCGGCGATGCGGCTCATCGAGCACACCGACGCGCTGATCCTCGACCTCCGAGCAGCGCGCGGCGGCGCTCCGGACGGCGTGGCTTTTCTCTGCAGTTTCTTCTTCCCGGATGGCGACGTCCATATCGACGACATCATCGAAGGGCCCGATGGCCCCGCGCGCCAGTTCTGGACACACTCGTACCTGCCTGGGCCCCGCTACCTTGAGCGGCCGATCTACGCACTCACCAGCGCGATCACGTTCTCGGGCGGTGAAGCGCTTGCCTACGACCTTCAAGTCTTGGGACGAGCGATCATCGTCGGCGAGATTACACGCGGCGGAGCGCACCCATCAGAGGTCGTCTCGCTAGGTGAGCATGTCGAGTTGCGGCTGCCTGTCGCCCGGCCGGTCAATCCCGTCACCGGAACCAACTGGGAAGGGGTCGGCGTCCAACCTGACGTTGCGACCCTGGCCACAACCGCGCTCACCGTCGCCCACCGCGCCGCCCTCGAATCGCTCGCCGGCAACGAAACGCTCCCGGTCGCAAGCCGAGCGGAGGCGCGTCGACTCCTCGACCAGCTCGCGTCGTGAGGCAGGCGTGAGGCCACAATAGGTCGAACGTGGATCGGCCAGGCCAGGCGGATCTGATCGCGGCAGGTGAAGGCTCTCTTAGGGCCGGCGAGTGGACGGCGGCACGCGAGCAGTTCCAGGACGCGATCGAGCTGGGTGAAAGCGCCGCCGCATTGGAGGGCGCAGCCACCGCCACGTGGTGGCTGAACCACGTCGACGTCGCCATCGGTTACCGGCAGCGCGCCTTCAGCCTTCACAAGCGTGAAGGACGCCTCGGGCCCGCCGGGTTCTGCGCGGTTTGGATCGCTGCTCAGTACTTCGCGGTGCACGGCAACATGGCGGCGGCCGAGGGCTGGCTCGCGGTCGGCCAGAAGCTGCTGGTGGAGGCCGGCCCGTGCCAGGAGCTCGCGCGACTGATGGTGATGCAGACGGCGATGAGCAGCGACTGGCGCGCCACCATCGAGGCCTGCCGTCAAGCCCGAGAGATGGCGCTCGCCCTCGGCGACCGCGATTGCGAGGTGCTGGCGGACTCGTACATCGGCCTGGCTCGGGTCTCCGGGGGTGAGGTGCGCGAGGGCCTGGGTGAGCTCGACGCCGCGATGGCTGTGTGCACCGCGGGTGAGGTCACCGAGCTTTGGATCGTCGGCCTGATCTACTGCGCGATGCTCGCCGCATGCGAGCGCGCGTCTGACTTTGCGCGCGCGGATCAATGGTGCAGCGTCGGCGGCTTCGTCGATCGCTACCGCGAAAGTGTGTTCTCAGCTGCGTGCCGCGCATGTTACGGCACCATCCAGGCGGCTCGCGGCCATTGGGATGCTGCCGAGCAGGAGCTGCTCGGCGCGCTCCGAACTTTCGAAGAGGGCCCGCGGGGCCAACGCATCGATGCGCTCAGTCGGCTCGCCACGCTGCGCCTGCAACAGGGACGGCCGGGAGAGGCGGCCCGGCTGCTGGAGGGTTTCGAAGACCATCCGGACGCGACCCTGACCATGGCTGGGTTGCGGTTGGGCGAGGGACACCCTCGGCAGGCGGCTGCACTCCTCGAGCGCCGGCTGGCCTCCCTCGGCGAGCCGAACATGCAGGCGGCGCCGTTGCTGTCGATGCTCGTCGACGCCCTGCTGGCAGCTGGAGAAACGGCCAAAGCGCGCGAAGCCGCGGGCCGGCTTGACGCGGTGGCGTCACGTTCCGCAGGCCACTACTTACCGGGCATTGCCGCGCTGGCCGCCGGCCTAGTAACGGCGGCCGAGGGCGGAGACCCACTCCCGGAGCTCGAACGCGCGCTCGACCATCTGACGCAGGCCGAGCTTCCGCTGGAAGCTGGGGTGTCGCGCCTATCGATCGCCCGAGCCCTCGAGGGGCAAGATCCGGAGCTCGCCGGGTCTGAAGCACGCCGCGCCCTGATCGCGTTCGAGCGCCTCGGAGCTGTGCCGCAGGCCGACGCGGCCAGCGCGCTCCTGCAGCGCCTGGGCGGGCCTCGCCGCACCGGGCCCAAGGGCCGTGCGCCGCTCAGCCGCCGCGAGGGACAGGTGCTCGAGCTGCTCGCCCTCGGTCTCTCTAACGACGATCTGGCTGCTCGCCTGTTCATCAGCCGCCGCACCGCCGAGCACCACGTGAGCAGCATCCTGGCGAAGCTGGAGTTGAAGAGCCGCTCCGAGGCGACCGCCTACGCGCTGCGGCACCCACGGGGTTAAAAAACGAGGGCGGAATTAGGTAGTCTCGCCCATGCTCCGCGCTCCGTCCGGTGAGACCTTGACTGCAGTTCAGTCGGCAATTCACCGGAGGAGAAAAGCAATGGTCACCGTCGAGATAGTCGTCAACATCGACCGCCCTGTCGAAGAGGTGTTCGAGTACCTGTGCGACGTGGAAAAGGAGCCCGAGTGGAACAGCATGGTCGACGAGGTCACCTGCTCGGATCACCCGCTGCGCATCGGTTCGACCGCCCATCTGAAGATGCGCCTGCTGGGCCGCCGCATCGAAGCGACCCTGGATGTGACCGAGCTCGAGCCCAACCGTCGCGTGGTCGTCAAGACCGGCGCGCCGATCTCGGTCACGGACACCTGGACTTTCGAAGCCCTCGGAGAAAACCGGAGCCGGCTGACCTACCTCACGGTGGGTGAGACGAAGGGCTTCTTCAAGCTCGCCGACCCGATCGTCAGCCGGGTCGTCAAGAAGCAGATGACGGCGCAGCTCGAGACGTTCAAAGAGCTGCTCGAGGCGCGCGCCTCAGCGCCGGCGGGGAGGTAAGAGCGATGCAAACCCAGGCCACCATCACCATCGACCGGCCCGTCCAGGACGTGTGGGACTACCTGGACGACCACCGAAACGACCTTGTCTGGCGGAGGCCCAGCCTGCAGAAGCTGGAGCAGCTTGGAACCGGCCCAGTCGGCGTCGGCACGAAGTTCGAAGGCGCGGTGGCGGCGATCGGCCCGAAGCAGTATCCCTACGTGAACGAGATCACCGCCTACGAGCCGCCGAAGCGCGTCGCCTGGAAGGCCGTCAGCTCGGCCGGCTGGGTGATTGGGCGCCAGGGCAGCTACACGCTGGAAGCGGATGGCGACGGTCGAACGCGGATGATCTTCGCGATCACCATGGAACCGATCACATTTGCCGGTAGGGTCGTCGCGCCGCTGATGAAGCCAATGGGGCCCAACCTCGTCATGCCTCTCTTGAAACAGCTAAAGGAGGCACTCGAGCCGAAGCGTTAGAGGATCGTCAGGTCGAGCCGGCTCAGGCACTCGGGGTCCGCGATCATGTGGCTGCCGGCTCTCACCCTCTACACGAACGGTTTGGGCCAAATCGACATCTGACAGCTGTGGCATTGTTTGCCGGTTGAGATTCCTCGACCTCACACAGGACTTCTCGCTCCACACGCCGGCCTTCGCCGGTTACCCCGGGCCTGCCATTCGGTGGATCAAGCACCTGGCGTTCGACCGGGCGGGCGGCCAGGAGATCACGATGACGCTGCACGTCAGCACGCACCTGGACGCGCCCGCGCATTTCATGACGCGCGGCAAGTTCATCGGCGACCTGACGCTGAACTTCCTCGTCGGTCCTGCCTGCGTTGTCGACCTCGAGCGAATGGGCGTAGGCGATTACGACCTGTACGGGCCTGAGCACTTCGAGCGCTGGGAGAAGGACACCGGCCTGAGGATCGACCGGGGCGAGATCCTGGTCATACACACGGGCTACCACCAGTTCTACCCGGAGAACTGGACGGACCGCTCAAAGGCCGACGAGACCAGGTACTTCATCCGGCATCCAGGACCAACCCGGGCCTTCGCCGAGTGGGCGCTCAACCGAGGCGTGCGATGGATCGCAGTTGACGCCGGCAGCGCGGACCACCCTATGAACACGGTGATCCGGCGCATTCGCGCCGACGAGGCGGAAGAAGCAGAGAAGAAGCTGGGTCGGAGCCTGGACGAGATCTTCCCGAAAGCCGACTACCAGATCATGCACACGCTGCTGTTCCCGCACGACATCATCCATATCGAGAACCTGGGCGGGCAGATCGACGAGGTGCTGGACAAGAAGATCCAGTTCGGCTGCTTCCCGTGGCGCTTTCAGGGCGGCGAGGCGGCCCTGTGCCGCGCGGTTGCGATGGTGGAGTAGTGCGTCCGGGAACGCGCTCGCCAATGCATCGGCCTAGGCGGCCGGGCGCCTTCGGCGCCAAAGCCAGCGTCGCTTCCTGCGCGCGTTCGGTCATGCATCCACGCGATGCACTCCCTCACGTGCTCGTCAGCTCCTTGGCTCCGGCCGCCGATGCCGCGCCTTGTCGAGCTGGTTCCCAGACACACTACTTGGAAGAGTGAAGCCGCCACTCTTCGAGTACCACTCGCCAACCACCGTCGAGGAGGCGTGCGCGCTCCTCGCCACATTAGAGGACGCGAAGATCCTCGCCGGTGGCCAGTCGCTCGTGCCCCTGCTCAACTTCCGCCTGGCGCGGCCGCAGCACCTGGTCGACATCAACCGCGTCGATGGCCTGGACCGGATCTACGAGCGCGATGGCGGCGTCGCCGTCCGAGCGCTGGTCCGCCAGGCGGCGGTGGAGGACTCGCCACTGGTGGCGCGCGTCTGCCCGCTGCTCACCGACGCAATTCGACTCGTCGCTCATCGGGTGATCCGCAATCGGGGCACGGTATGCGGAAGCCTTGCCCACGCCGACCCCGCGTCGGAGCTTCCTGCGGTGGTCCTCGTGCTCGGCGGCCACGTGGTCGCCCAGTCAAAGTCGCGAGGTGAGCGCGTGATTGGCGCGGATCAGCTGTTCACCGGCGTGATGGAGACGACGCTCGCTCCCGACGAGCTGATGGTCGAGGCATGGTTCCCGGCCATCGCGGACCAGTTCGCGATCAGCGAGGAATCCCGCCGCCACGGCGACTTCGCCCTCGCCGGCGCGGTATGCGCGGGGAGCCGCCTCGCCCTCTTTGGTGTGGCTCCGACGCCGGTCCTCGCCGATCCCGGCGATCCCACTCGTGGTCTCCAGCCGAGCGGCGACCTCGAGGCGACGCCGGAGTTTCGCCTGCACCTGGTGCGTGTGCTCGCCGAGCGCGTCCTCGCCGCGTGAAGGTCAACGGCGTCGTTCACCCCGCGCCAACCGATTCCCGCCGCCTGCTTTCCGACCACCTGCGTCACGACCTCGGCCTGACCGGGACCCACGTCGGCTGCGAGCACGGCGTGTGCGGCTGCTGCACCGTGCTTTTTGATGGCGCGCCCGTGCGTTCATGCCTGATGCTCGCGATCCAGGCTGAGGGCCACGAGGTGACGACCATCGAAGGCTTGGCTGCGGACGGTGCTCCGCTGCATCCGGTGCAGCAGGCCTTTCACGAGTGCCACGGACTTCAGTGCGGCTTTTGCACGCCCGGGTTCGTGATGTCGGTGGTCGGGCTGCTCAAACAAAACCCGAACCCGTCGGCGGACGAGATCAACGAAGGCATCTCGGGCAATCTCTGCCGCTGCACCGGCTACGCATCCATCCGGCGCGCGGTCCATCGCGCCGCCGAGCTCTCTCCCTCCCCCCTTCAGGGGGGAGGGTCGGGGAG
>Ga0209118_1000310_pt1 | contig 28805 bp, 26 predicted proteins | sample BlaSpr_A8_Ref_M1_FD_187988 | JGI IMG/M metagenome (GOLD analysis project Ga0209118, IMG submission 187988) | Forest soil microbial communities from Thunder Bay, Ontario, Canada - Black Spruce, Ontario site 2_A8_Ref_M1 (SPAdes) (version 2) | ecosystem: Environmental > Terrestrial > Soil > Boreal... | reverse complement strand
CCTACCACTATGAATTCCAAATCTATCAAGCCGGTTGTGATCGCATCCGCTAATGGCAACAAGTTCAAGAATGGCGGTGACATGACTTGTGTGCAGAAGGCTTTCAGCATGATGACGCAAGGAACCGATGTGCTCGATGCGTTGATCGCGGGCGTGAACATCGTGGAGCTCGATCCGCTCGATGACAGCGTCGGCTACGGCGGGTTGCCAAACGCGGATGGAGTCGTGCAGTTGGATTCCTGCTGTATGCACGGGCCTAAGAAGCGCGCGGGCGGCGTGGCCTGCCTCGAAGGCGTGCGCACACCTTCACTGGTAGCCAAGGCCGTCATGGAGCAGACGGACCATCATCTCATTGTCGGCAAGGGCGCGCAGGATTTCGCCCGCGGCCTCGGCTTCAAGATCGAGGACGACTTGAATACCGAGCATTCGAGAAAACTTTGGCTGGAATGGAAACGCCGGATCGACTCGAAGCATTACCTCGATCCACAAAAGCGCGCGGACGCGAGTCGCAAAGTCCTGCAACAAATGGTGGCGGAGGGATTGATCGACCCGCGGCACATTTACGGCACGATCAACTGCAATGGGATCAATGCGAAAGGCGAGATTTGCGGCGTCACGACGACCAGCGGCCTCTCCTGGAAAATTCCGGGGCGGGTCGGCGATTCACCGATTCTGGGCGCCGGCCTCTACGTCGACGGCGAGATCGGAGCAGGGGGGTCAACCGGACGCGGGGAAGCGAATCTCTACAACCTCTGTTCGTTTCTGATCGTAGAAAATATGCGACGCGGCATGCACCCGAAGGATGCGGGTCTCGATGCCTGCAAACGGATCAAGGCGAACACGGTCGAGAAACGCCTGCTCAACAGCAAGGGCAATCCGAATTTCGGCATTAATTTCTATGCGTTAAACGCGAAGGGCGAGTACGCCGGCGTGTCGATGTATCCGGCCTACCTGAAGGAGAGCACGGGCGAAGTGCTTCAGAGCACCTACGCGGTCTGCACGGAGAAGGGACCGGAGACCGTTCCGTGCGAGGCGCTGCTCGAGGGCAAGGCGGAAGACTAGGTGGATCGAGCGCTCCGCCGCTCGATGTTAAGAAATGCCGGCAAAGCCGGGAACTAATTGGCATCGCACGGCGGAGCGCACGATCCACCATTGCTTTCTCTCCTCCAACCCGATAAGACTCAATTCTCAACCCAGAAATCCAACCATGAAAAACAAACTGCAAACCCTCCTCGCGTGCCTCGCGGCGCTTGCGTTATGCGCGCCGCTCGCCGCTTTCGCCGCCACAAAGAAATCCCCCACCCCGGCTCCCAACGCCAGCGCATCGCCCAAGCCGAAAGCGACGGCGTCGCCAGCGACAAAACCCACGACGCCTCCCGCCGCGCCGACGACCCGTGCCGTGCCTTTTCGCGGAGTGATCTCCGCCGTCGATCAGAAGGCGAAGACGTTCACCATCGCCGGAAAAGAAAAGTCGCGCGTCTTCAAGATCACTGACAAGACCGTTCTGACGAAGGCGGGCGCAGCCGCGACGATGAAGGATGTCGGTCCCAATGAAGAAGTCCGGGGCTCGTACTGGAAGGCCGCCGATGGAAGTCTCGAAGCAAAAACAGTAAAGCTGGGGCCCAAGACGGAGGCTGAGAAAGCGGCTGCGGCAAAAAAGAAATCCGCCCCGCCGGAAGCGTCGGCTTCTCCTTCCGCTTCACCCTCAGTTTCGCCAAGCTCGTCGCCCTCCGCTTCGGCCACGCCGTAGAGTTTATTTTTCCATAACACTGTGACCTCACAGCCATGGTTGAAGGTCAAGATTGCGACGGAGGAATGGGAATTCGAGGCGATTCATCGGCTCAATTACAAGACGTTCGTAGAGGAAATTCCGCAGCACGAAGCCCGCGCTGCGCCACGGCTGGTGGACAAGTTTCATCACGAGAACACCTACATCATCTGTCTCTACGGCAAGAAACTCGCCGGGATGATGGCGATGCGAGGAGAGCGGCCCTTCTCACTCGATAAGAAGGTCGAAAATCTGGACTCCTATCTGCCGGACGGACGAAAGCTGGTGGAGATTCGCCTCCTGGCCGTGGAAAAAGACTTCCGCAACGGCCACGTTTTCCGCGGCATGCTGGCGTTGCTGGTCAATTACGGCAAGGCGCAGGGCTACAACGTGGCGCTCATCTCCGGCACCACGCGGCAGGCGAAGCTCTACCGGCATCTCGGCTTTGTTCCGTTCGGCCCACTGATCGGCGCCGGCGAGGCGTGGTTTCAGCCCATGTACCTGACACTGGAGACACTGGAGGAGAAGGCGAAGGATCTCCTGGAATTGCCCACACCCGCGCTGACGAAGCTGGCCAGTTTTCTTCCGGGGCCGGTTTCCATTCACGAAGAGGTGCAGGAAGCGCTGTCCCAGCCGCCCGTGTCGCATCGCTCCGAGGCATTCTTGTCCGAGTTCAAGTTCACGAAACAATTGCTCTGTCAGTTGACCGGCGCGAGCCAGGTAGAGATTCTCCTCGGATCCGGCACGCTGGCCAACGACGTCATCGCCGGCCAGCTCTCGCTCGTGCGCAGGCCGGGCCTGATCCTGTCCAACGGCGAGTTCGGCGACCGCCTCATCGACCACGCCACGCGCCTGGGTCTCGCGTTCGAGACCTACAGAATCGAGTGGGGCAAGCCCTTCGACCTTGAAGCCGTGGAGCGCCTTATCGAGAAGTCGCCCAAGCTCGACTGGCTTTGGGCCGCACATTGCGAAACGTCCACCGGCGAGATGAACGATCTCGCCGGCTTGAAACAAATCTGTGCCGAGAACGAGGTGAAACTTTGCCTCGATTGCATCAGTTCCGTTGGCACTACACCGGTCAATTTGCACGGCGTCTACCTCGCCTCGTGTGTCAGCGGCAAAGGCCTCGCGGCATTTCCCGGCCTCTCGATGGTGTTCTACAACCACAAGCTCGCACCCGCGCCCAAGGCCCTGCCGCGGTATCTCGACCTCGGCTTCTATGCGGCCAACGATGGCGTCCCTTTCAGCCATTCCTCGAACATGCTCAACGCGCTCCAAGCCGCGTTGCGCCGGCCGAGCTGGCCGAAACGATTCGAAGAACTCGTCGAGGCCTGTGCCTGGCTGCGCGCCCAACTGCGCGGCGCCGGCTTCCAGGTCGTCGCCGGCGAGGCGATCTCTTCACCTGCCGTCGTGACCCTCGCCCTGCCAGGTGAAGTCAGCGCCAGGATGGTCGGCGATAAACTGCACCAGGCGGGCTACCTCTTGAGCTATGCCAGCGAGTACTTGCTGCGCCGCAACTGGATTCAAATCTCTCTCATGGGCGAATGTTCGCGCGATGCGCTGCGGCCAGTCATCGACGAGATGGTGAAGCTCTGTTTCCCAATGCAGGTGAGGAATGCGGCCGCGCGGCATCCTTCGCCTTTCGCCTCAGCGACGCCTTAGTTTTATTTTTTCCCGGACGCTTTGAGCGCGGTGCGCAAGTCGGCGACAAAGAGCGCGTACTCTCGCGCGCGCGATTCTTCATCCGGCTGGCGTAGGAGCGATGACGGATGCACTGTCGCGAGGACCTTCGGCGCGAGCTCGGATTCCAGGACCTTGCCGCGATCGCGGGTCACCCGAAAAGATGGACCGAAAACCGATTGCGCCGCCGTCGCGCCGAGACAAACGAGCAGCTTCGGCCTAACGAGCCGCAGCTCCGCTTCGAGCCAGGGCCGGCACGCGGCAATTTCGCGCGAATTGGGTTTCTTGTGGATGCGGCGCTTCCCGCGCGGTTCCCACTTAAAATGCTTCACCGTGTTCGTGACGTAAACCTGGGTGCGATCGATCCCCGCTTCTTCGAGCGCGCGATCGAGAAGCTTGCCGGCTGGACCGACGAATGGTTTACCCGCCAGATCTTCCTGATCTCCCGGCTGCTCGCCCAGGAGCATAAGCGTCGCGCCTTTCGGTCCTTCGCCGAAAACGGTTTGGGTAGCGTGTCTGTAGAGCGGGCAGGCTGTGCAACTTCTGGCAGCTTTTGCGACAACGCTCAGGCTCGACGAATCCGGCACGGGAGCGGGGGGCCAGTCCGTCTCCTCCTCGGTTTTTCGTGGGCCTTTTTTTGTCATCGAAGCAACTAGGCGATTTGAAACCGCCTCTCCTTGGTAAAAACTAGGCGCGCGCATTCGATTTTGCTACACGAAGAAAAAAAATCATGGCCATTCTCCAAACTCCACGACTGGACCTGCGCCCATTCGCGGATAACGATCTGGATGAAATGGCGGCGCGGTGCAACTGGCGGCGGCGGCCGCTCCTGATCAACCGCGCGGCCTGGGGAGGATGACCAGTGTCGTAATCGACCGCGAGATCGGCAACTGGAGCCGGTTTAAGAACCGTCGCCAGGTGGGAAGCTATACCGGCTTATGTCCCGGAGAGTACTCCAGCGGCAAGACCCGGTTCCAGAGCTGCGTGACCAAGCACGGCAACCCGCGCTTACGCGCGGCCTTGGTGGAGCTGGCCTGGCGACTGGTCCGCTTCCAGCCCCACTATCGACCGGTGGTGAAGTGGAGAAATGTCTTAGCCAAAGGCGCACTGGCCACCGGCGCCGCGCGCAAGAAAGCCATCGTGGCCGTGGCCCGCCAGCTCGCGGTTGATCTCTGGCGGATCAGGACCGGACGGCTTCGCCCGGAGCAATTAGGTCTGAGCATTTAAAACAAAATGAATTCGAGGGGAACAGAAAGCAACCTTGCCAAACTGACCAACTAATTATCACTCACCGCTTTGGAACGTGAGGTGCGCCCGTTGCCTAACCTGAGCACAGGTTAAACGTCCGTGTTCGACGCCTTAGATTGGGCCGCCTCCAGTTCCTCTTCCAAAAGATCGCATTGCTCAAATGCTGCTGCGCGCCACCGGCCACACGCACGGATAGGAGTAGGAGCCGCTGGAACACAATCCCAACGAGCCAAAGGAAGAGGAAGCGCTCCCAAAGATCCGATAACTTACTACCCCAACCTAAAACCAATGAACTAAAAACCAACCCTCACCTGCATCCACGCTTGACTCCCCACATAGGGGTTAGACCTTATTGCCGCGGAGATGGCGGCCAGTCCGCGGCGGGTCAGTGCTCACGGTCATTGGGATCCACCGTGGGTACTTGTAAGTGCGAACGCGCTTCGCAAGGGGCATGGGGGAGATGTAGCCCTCGATCAAGTAGTTGAGCGGCGGGGTCGGGTGAAGATAGATCGTCTTGTCGCGAAGAAGCGTTTGAAGCGTTTCTGCGGCTAACGCCGAAATTCCAGCCCAGAGAACAAGTCCGGGGAACTCGCCAAACTCCATCAAGCCGTTTCCGGCGAAGCCGGAAACTTCGTCAGCGAGTTCTTTGAAGGTTATGTGGCATCGCTCGCGCACCAGTTTGAGTATGTGGTCGCGAATTTGGGGGAATAGAGGAATCGTCATATATCTGGGGTTTGGTGCAGCGCGTTCTCAACCATGAGGTGGAGCATTAACCGTCCTTCGGCCGGCTGCGCCTCTAATCTACATGGAATCGGGGTTCTTGCAAGGTCAAGGATGCCTAGCGGGCCTAACGAGAATAAGATCAGCGACGGCTACCGGCGGCGAGCGCCGATCGAAGTGAAAGTGTTTTAATCATAGGAAAAGGTGAACACACAACGGATAGCCATTCGCTGCATCGCATGGTTAGGTCTTCTGCTTTGCACGCGAACGACGCCGACTCCATACGCTGAACCCAAAATAGAACAGAAGAGTGGTTACGACAATGTTCGGGAGAGCAGGGCCAAAAATCCAAACGGGTCCAGGTCCATTGCCACGCTCATGAGGAATCCAGGTGTAGGTAGCAACTGGTGGCCAACTGATGAGCTTATCTGCTGCGTCACTCAATGGCGATGGAAGTACGAGCCAAGCAGCAAACAGCGCGACAACCAGCAGAACAGCGCTGAACAGCGAAACGACAGCTCGAATCCACGCGCGCTTCATAGACCTAACGAGAACAAGATGAGCGACGGCGGACGAGACCGCGCGCCGCTTGGAGTGGAGGTGTGGAAGTCATCTGAAGTGTGAACGCACGGCGGTCCGCCGTTCGCTCCATCGCATGGTTAGATGGTTTGCGTGGCTTCATGACTGGCGCTCGCGTTGGAAGTCCCACTTGTTGTGCGTGACTTCGATGTGCGTGATATCGGCTGGGTCAAACGGGATGTCTCTGTGGCCGCGAACCTCTCCAACAAGGGAACTACCGACGATCGCAACATCGCGAACTACACGACCATCGCGAAGGGTGATGTCAACGATCTGATATGTCATGCCGGTTTCGGGCTGGCGCGCAAGAAACTGAATCCAGTGTTCTGGCAGGCGGGGCGTTACCATCTAACGAGAATAAGATGAGCGACAGCGGGCGGGGTGGCGCGCGGCCCGGACTGAAAGTGTTCTAGGCATCTCAAAGGTAAGCGTACGACTGCCCGCTGTTCGCTCCATCGCCTGGTTAGACCTTCGCGAATTGTCTTGTCGCGCCATTCAAGGAAACGTCTTGCCAGCAAAGATCCTGCGCGCCACGAGACGGTTCAAGCGGTCGTCGACTTCGAATTCGATCGTATATCTATCGCCTGTGGCGGCGGTGACGCGAACTGTGATGGTGCCTCCTTTCTCGTCCGGGTGTAGTGCGCAGTCGAACATGTTTCCGCGCTTGTGCTGTCTTCCGAATGCAGGATTGCCCTGTAGATACGCTCCCAAATCTGCCGCAGAGCTATGAACGTTAGGGTTTGTAGCGATCAACCTGTACGCCTCCGCGTAGTTGCCGCTATCAGAGTAAGAAAGGAACAGCCTTACGAACGTCTCAAGAGCTTCACAAGCTCGCTCTACCTTGTTGGCCGCCTCTGCCGTGCCTTTGCCGAATGCCTTGTCGATTGCTCTGTCCGCAGCTGGTCCTTTCGGGATGCCTTGAGCTGCAGTGGGTTGAAGCGACGACAAAATGATACTGCTCGTCGTGATAACAAATGGTATGGATATTTTCATGATCGCGAGGTTGGTCGTGCACTGCGTCGCATGGTTAGAAACCTCATTGTTTCTTGGTAAGTTGGACCGGCTGCGACTCCGCAAGATTGTTTAGAGTCAGCGAGTTCCCAGACACCACGAAGGAAAAGACCGCGGTGAAGCCGGGTGTAGCTGCCTGCATCGGAAGTTGTACTTTGATCTGGTTGTTAGGGAGGGCTTGGTAACTGCCGGTCGCAGTCCCGAGTATACAAGTGCCGTCGGGAAGAAACTGCCAAATGTCGCTCCTATGGTCTAGCCATGAACTTGTTACCCAAGTTGGCTTTGAGGTGATTGTCCAGGCTCCAGTAGGAGCAGCCGACTTTTGGTCGCACGCTTGGAACAAGAACAAGGCTGTTACTGTGACAAATAGAATGTGTATTTTCATGGTTTGGTTTGAGGTCTAACGAGACCAAGATGAGCGACGACGGGCGAGAGAGCGAATCGCGTGCAGGAAAAGGCAAGTAGACCGTCATCGCTGGCTTACGCGTAAATCTGCCTCAGTCGGACGAATCATTTCATCCCATTCCCATCCTTCTTTCATACCATTCTCAATTGGCGTCCAAGAGTCATTCTGCTTCTTAAATTTGTAATCCCCCATAGTCGGCACATACCAGTCGTTCCATCCGGTGTGTTGGCCAGCGTGGGGGTCGTTAATGGCCTTGAGTCCGCCATCGTCCGTCACAAAACCAAATTTTCGCGCTGCGACGCAATGAAAAGCTACCGACCCCCGCCATTGGATTCCATTGAGGCGATCTGCTTCTGAGAGCACTTCTGCGTGGGCTTCGGTGCGCTTTCCCTTGATCTGCAAAAGATAGCGGCCGTTTTGTGCTTTTGCGATCCACGTATCGCCCTGTTGGACCCAAACCTTCGACCATTCGTTTTCGGCTGCCCTTAACGCTTCGGATTGGAAATCCGGCGGCCGAGGAGATGCGGCAGTGGGCGAGGATATGCCAGCTGAACTGGTGTCAGGTGCTCTGTCTTCGCAGCCCGTCAATACGGCGAATGCGAAGAATAGAAAACAGTAGGCGGTTCTCATGCGTGCGTGTGGATCGTGACGATTAGCCGGTACCCATGTTTGTCTTGGAGAGCACGTACAGGACGACGGCTACCAAGATGGCCAAGAGAATCACAATGGTTACGAGCAATGGTTTCATGTCGCCATTGCAATGAATTATTGGTTGGGTTGCAAGAGTTATATCGCGCGCGGCGTTTAGGTCTAACGAGAACAAGATGAGCGACGGCGGACGAGGGCGCGCGTCGCTCGGAGTGGAAGGGTGGAAGTCATCTCAAAAGTGGAGCGGACAACGGTCCGCCGTTCGCTCCATCGCATGGTTAGACCTTTCAAAAGTATCTAAGCGCCTTGTTATAGTCATCTTCCCCGACGTGGGCTTTCATATAATCGGCGCCTTCTCTCATTTGCTTTTTCGAAATAAGTTTGGGCAGTAGGAACCGTGTGTTGTCGTAACCGAACAGCTTCTCGTATAGTCCCACCACCACAATCGTGGAAAGATCCGTTGCGGCATCCTCAGTGCGCGGCTGCTCCTCACACCAACGAGCAAACGCGACGACTCGGTTGATCAGCTCCTGAGTGAACTCTTGCCGAGATCGCTCGCCAAGCCAGTCGGCTAAATGGCGCATCAGCTCATACGGTAACTCTGCGTCGAATTCGATCCTGTCGCGAATCTCAGGGAATTGGCGCGCGATCTCATCATAAAGCGTCTGCATAGGTCTAACGAGAATTCGACGGGATAATCCCGTCATTAATTACGGGAAAATCCCGCATAATCCGCTTGCCCACGGGGAGCGAAGGGGGAAAAATCTGGGGCATGGCGCCGAATTTACACGCCGCACCCCCGCCGGGCAATCCCAAATTGCTCGATCAGGTCCGGGACGTGATCAGACGAAAACACTACAGTCTGCGAACCGAACGGAGCTACACCGATTGGATTCGCCGCTTCATTCTTTTTCACAACAAGCGCCCCCCCCGGGAGATGGCGGAGACCGAGATAAGCCAGTTCTTGACGCACTTGGCGCGAGACGGACAAGTCGCCGCTTCCACGCAGAATCAGGCCCTGAGCGCGATTCTGTTCCTCTACAAGGAGGTCCTGAGACAGGAAATTGGCTGGCTGGAGAATGTAGAACGGGCCAAGCATCCGGTGCGGTTGCCGGTGGTTTTGTCCCGGGACGAAGTCCACAAGCTCTTCGCCCGGTTGCACGGGGTGCATCGGCTGATGGCCGGTCTTCTTTATGGCAGTGGCTTGCGCTTAATGGAGTGCATCCGGCTCCGCGTAAAGGATGTCGATTTCGGCTACGCGCGAATCACGGTCCGCGATGGCAAAGGCGGCAAGGATCGGGTCACGATGCTGCCGGTGAATTTGGCGCACTCTTTCGAGCGGCATTTGCAAAAGCCTCGGCAATCAACAAACCCGCCACCTGTCATAGCCTGCGGCATTCGTTCGCGACCCAGAATAGGCAGAGGACAGAGGAACGTTCTCAGCCGGAATCGGGTGTCGTGGCAAGACTTTTCTGGCGCGAGGATTATCAGCCGCGCCCCGCAGGGGCGCGGCTACAGTCACGAGTCCCGCGGCGCGGGGCTGGCGACGACCAGGCCGGCTAGCAGGAAAGTAAGCGCGGCGGAGAAGAGACAGTAACGGCAGTAAGCGTGGAGTTGGAAGGCTTGCACATAAAGCAGCCAAAGGGTCATGGCGAACATGACGCCGACCGTAAGGGTAAAGAATCTGCGCAATCGGCTGTAACCGCACGCGATGAAGGTCGCGAGGGCGAAGGCGGTAAAGTAACCTAACACGCCGAAGGTAGCTACAGGTATCCCAACGATGCGGGCATAGATGCTTCCAAGCACTTCGAAGCAGCCGGCCGAGCCGCCGCAGGCGGCGGTCTCACCGGTCAAGGCCAGGATGGTGAGATAGGTGGCGTCGGCTAGTCCAGCGAGGCAGATGATTGCCGCGATCGTGTAAAGAATAACCGTGCCGCGCGATCTTGTTACTGTCTTTGGCTGGTCAGGTTTCACGGTGAGCTATCAAGGCGACGGCTTCGGGCTCGTGGGGCTCGTGGGTTCGTCGATGAGCTTGCGCAGGCCGGCAAAATTTACGGAAGGGAAGTCAACCTTGGTGCCGTTAAGAAAGAGAGTAGGTGTGCTGTTCACACCGAGCGAGGCGGCGCGCTTCTGATCGGCTGCGACGCGCGCCTTGGCTTCCGGGCCTTGCATGTCCTTCTTGAAGCGTTCGAGATCAAGGCCGAGCGCTCCCGCGTAGCCGTTGAACAAAGTGACGGCGTCGGGCAATTTGCTCCAGATGGCCTGCTCACGATAGAGAAGATCGTGCATCTCCCAGAAATGGTCTTGCAACCCTGCGGCTTCGGAAGCGAGGGCGGCTTCGAGCGCGTGGTTGTGCATGGCGAGTGGATACTGGCGAAAAATCACGCGGAGACGCTGGCCGTAGTGCTTCTCGAGTTTCTGCATGTCGCCGGCGAGCGTGCCGCAGGGGGGACATTGGAAGTCTCCGAACTCCTCGATCGTGATGGGCGCTTTGAGATCACCGCGCAGGTGCCCCAGCTCCGCCTTTTCTTCCGCTGTCATAACCTTCGGGGCCGTGCGCAACGCCGCGAGCCGGGCGCGGTAGAGAAGCGCGCCGCCGCCGAAGACAATCAACCCGACCGCGGCCACAATGACGAAAGGAAGGTAGCGCTTCATCATAGGCATTGGAGGCCGGGAATGGTGCGAAGCCATGCGCCGGTTTGAAATCGCTTGTCTACCATCCCGGGAAAGATGACGATCCTGGAAGTGATTGCCAGAAATTTCGCACTCTTTTATTTCCTGGTGGGGAGTCTCAGCTTCGCGCTTCCCAGCCAGAGCTGCCTGGCTGGGAAAGGCGCCACCGCGCCCGGGACCTATCGGGATTGGAACGGCGACATCGATGAGGTGACGATCTTCCAGACGTTTCGCGCGGACAGTTACAACGATATCGTGGTGGAGTCTTTCGACAGCACGGGAGTGACACTACCGAATCCGCGAGAGAACACTTACCAGGCTGTGCAGTCTGCGATCCGTTTGATGAAGCCGGCGTTTATCGAAGGATTGCAGGCGAAGCTGCGGCACAAACCGGCGGAGCCGGGTTATATTCCGCGAGGGAAGGGCAAAGGCCTGGTGATTCGGGTGCGCCTGAGCAAGGTAGATCCCGGCTCGCAGGCGGCACGGTATTGGGGCGGGTTTGGAGCCGGCGCGGTGAAGATCACGATGACCGGCGAGATTGTCGACGCTGCATCGGGGAAAATCCTGGTCAGGTTCCAGCAGGAGAGACGGTCGGGATTCGGCGCGTTCGGCGGGGGTTATGGCGCGCTCTTCACCAGGACCGCGCGCCAAATCGGCGGCGATATCGCCGGGCTAATCAACGTGTTCTAAGCAGGCCACGCGTCATGGCGCACGATGTTTTCATTTCGCATTCGACGAGTAATCGTCCGATAGCCAATGCGGTGTGCGCCGCGCTCGAGAGCGGCGGCATCCGTTGCTGGATCGCTCCGCGCGATGTCCTGCCAGGCCGCTCCTACTCGGGCGAGATCACACGCGCCATCCAGCAAAGCAAAGCTTTCGTGCTTATTTTTTCGGAGCATTCGAATAACTCCGAGCAGGTCCTGCGTGAGGTGCAGCTCGCGGCCAACTCGCGTTTGCACATCGTGCAGTTCCGCATCGATGCAGTGCTGCCCAGCGAAGACCTTGAATACTATCTGAGTGGCCCGCACTGGCTGGATGCCGTCACTCCACCGCTGGAAAATCATCTGGGGCAGCTCCAAACGTCCATGAAAGCGCTGCTGGCATTGCCGCGTACGGCAGAAGGAACGAAGGCGGCTCCGGCCGACGCGCCCCGCGCAGCCGACGCGGTCGAACCGCCGAGGCAAACGCGCAGGGCGGAACCAGCTATTCCTTTTGCAAGCGCTCCTCCGACTTCGGTGGTGTCGAAGCCTTCGACAAATGTTTGGAAATGGGTAGCTCTGGGAGCAGTGGGCCTGGCGGCCCTTGGATGCATCGCCCTGGTTCTGATTTTGAAGTCACCTTCCGGACCGGTGGCTACAACCGCAGCGCCTTCGCTCAGTCCTCCGACTGCGCCACAAAGCGTTCCGGTGATTCAGCCAAGCGCGAAATCTGAGCCAAGCAGTGTTAGTCAGACACCTAAACCGGCAACCGTGGCGCCCCAGCTGCTTAGCACCGCCGAAGCCGAGAGCATCGTCAGGTCGTTCTACCGGGACATGGAACGCGGCGACCTCAACGGAGCAATGTTCTATATCGATACCACGGTGGACTACTATGCCTTTGGTCCCAAGGACAAGGCCTTCATCGGTGATCAACTTCGCCAGTACTTTGCCGCGCTGCCCATGCGGACATTTGCGGTGGGAGAAGTAAAGGTGCAAGACTCGTCGAAGCCGATGGTTGCCACTGTGATCTTTGATGTCCGCTATTCAGCGCGGGATGTGTTTGGAGTTCCGAGCAGCGGCCATACGCGCGTCGAGTGGGACGTGGCGAAGCGCGCGGATGGCTTCAAGATCGTTCGTTCGAACTGGATAACCTATCCCGACCCCTCTCCGTCTCCCTGATCAGCGGCCGCCCCTGGGCATCGCCGGCCGAACCAGCCCCAGGACCTCTGTCTTCTGTAAGTCTGCCCAGCTGCGAGGCTGAACCGTTTGCAGCGTGCCGGCAGCTTGAGTTACGTGGGTTTTGTTGAGCGATTGTGTTTCCTTGCCGGTTACCGCTCTTAACTCCAGGTCGTACTGGATGTTCGCGGTGGGTGAGGAAACCGTTAGGGCACGACTCTGATCGGTCATCGCTAACTCCACGCGTGCTCCATCGGGGATGCGCATTCTATTTGAGCTGAGCACGTGAAGAGCTTCTTTAGGGCCGGTGGCCTGGATGAACTCGATATCGTACTCGCTGGTGCCACGAGTGTTTGCCAATTCGATCCGCGCGTCGCTGCTCCCAGGATGGGCCAGGGTGATGGCGTCCGTCCCCTGGCCGCCGCGAGCGGTGACCGACACTTGGTTGCGGGCCCCCATCGACCGCAAGGTGTAGCCAGACTGGCTTCCCTTTACGCGCACCGTCAAGGCGCCGCGCGCGCTTCCCAATTGGAACAGGATTGTACTGTTGCTGCCGGTCTGCGGCCCTGCCTGACCCGATGGAGTCCACGGAAACATGTTCCTCATCCCAGTGGCGGGGTCGGTATCGACTTCATAGGTGCCGGGCTTAAACAGGCGCTTGCCTTGAGCGTCGGTGACCTGCTCGATTTCCGCCGACCCGCCGGAGAGCAAGATTGTGTTTAGGATCTGGTCGATGATGCCGCCTCCGAGGGACGCGGGCGAGCGGGAGTGCGGTCCGGTAACGGAAGCCGGTATGATGACGATATTACCGCCGGAGGCAGGATCGCCAGACCAAGTCTCCACACCGCAAGACCAGCCTCGGAGGGGAAAGGACCAACTGGTACCGTTGATCTGGATAAAGTTCTGGTTGGTCTGGTACCAATCGCGCACGGTCGAATCGGAATCGGCCCAGCTCCGAAATGGATCGTAAACATAAATTCGACGTCCGCTCGAGCCAAGGTCCTCCGCCCGATAAGCAACCATGGTGTGCGCGCTTTTTCCGGGTGCCAACTCCTTGGTGATGCTGACGAGCGCCGGACCTTCCTGCATTAGAACCGCCGCGAAGGTGTCATAGGCATAGCTCGCGTCCCGATTTTTATGTTTGGCGATGACGTCGAGAATGAATTCCAGGGTGGGGAGATTCACTTGATGTCCGTGCATGACGTTGATCGCGCGCCGCAGCGCCGGGTCGGACGGTCCAGTGGGCTTCGAGCAGTCCCCGGCGATGTCGCCGGAATATTGCGGGACCGGCATGCAATACCCCATGTGTCCGCCTCGCTTTCGGATCATCACGCTCAGGAGAGACATTCCGTAGCAGTTTCCTGTCTTAGCCAGCTCAGTCTTACATATTTTTGTGTAGAAGAGAGCGTCGAAGAGCGAAGCGGCGGCGCTCTCCGTGGGGGGAATGCCGATAAAAGTGTCACGGTAGATGTCCCACGAGAGCGTGGGATCTTTGAAATTTCTAAACCACCAGCCGTTGTCCTTTGCGTAGTCATCTCCGCGAGAGGCGACCGCGGAAAGTGCGACCACCAGCGCGCTCGTAATTCCCATTAAGTTCTTCATCGTCAAGTTCCTCAAGGTGGCAGCATGCCACTGGCTGTGGGCGAAGGCGGGGAAAGCCGGCCGGTCTTATCCACCAGCACGACCTTGTACCAGTAAGTTGTGTTCTTCACGACCTGATTGTCCTGATACTCAGCCTGATTAAGCAAAGTGCCTATTTGCCGGTAAAGCCCATCAGCTTGATCGCTCCGGAACAGGGCGAAACCTTTGTGCTGGGCGGCGTCAAAAGCAGGCGTCCAACGCACGACCAATGCCCAGGGCGCAGCGCCGGTTCCAGTAACGGAAGTAATCGCGGGAGCGGCGGCCTGTCGAGTGGTAAAGGTGAAAGTGCTCATCGGCGCCGCTTTGTCCAGCGGAGCTTCGTTCCCGCTCTGGTCGATCCCCACCACTTTGTACCAGTAGAACGATTTCGGGTCGACCTTCGTGTCGATGAAGGAACTCATGCTCATGGATTCGATGGTTACGAGCGGAATCTCGGCGCAGCCGATGAGCCCGGGTGGAGCGTACGGCGCCGCCATAACTTTCGGGGCCTGAGGCGGCTGCTCGACCGTCATTCCGCCTACCCACTTATAGGTCCCCTTCTCGTTGTCGCTCCGGTAAACATGGTAGGCACGGATGTCTTGCACGGGAGGGCCTACCCATTCCACCCGGATGGCTTGATCGCGCGCGAAGAGGGCCGAGATGACCGCCGGCTCGGGAGGCATCTTGTCCCGCAGACGCTGACATACCGTCTCTTCCGTCGCCGGATCAGGCACTGGCCACTTACCGCTTTTATTCTGGGCCTGATCGTAAGCTTTGATCCAGTAGGAGTAACAAAGCGGTGAGCCCGCGGGGACGGTGTGATCTTCAAACTTAACGGTGCCGCCCATCTTCTTCGCGTCCGCTTGCGAGACGGTGCCGACTAGCACGTATTCTCCCGTGCAAGGAATCTTCTTTTCGCCCTCTTTCGTGCGAACGGGAACTCTCTGCTCCTCCGGACGCTGCGGATCCGGGTCGCAGGGATTGGCCGCGCCATGGTCGCAGAGCGTGCGGTAGATCAGATAGCCATCGAGATCCGGTTCCGTGTTGGCTTTCCAGCGGACCGCAATGAAATTATCCGCTCCTTCCGCGGCGATCCCCACCGGCGGGACCGGTGGCGTAATATCCTTCAGGTGCGCTCCCACCGCCGCCGAGCGCGCGCTCAAGTTATCGCTCGTGTCGAGAGCTTCTACCCGATACCAAAATGTCTTCTCTCCAAAAGGAGGTCTTAAAGAGGGATCGTTATCCGACGCCGTTAGGTAGGTCTCCCCTCCAGCTGGCGATGGAGCAACAGTGCCAACCAGCTTCCCGCTCGCCAAGGGAGCGTTCTCGGATTCATAACGATATAATCGATATCTGGCTATCGGTTCGTCTTCCAGGTGGCCTTCGGCGTCGAGACTCACTGCCGACCAACGCACTTCAAGGCGGTCTTGGGTGTCAACCGGCGTCACCGCCACGCCAGTGGGAGCCATCGGCGGAGTCTTATCCAATGGTTTCGCCGAAACCGGCGAGGCACTCATTGGACCCTGCTGGCCAAGCAAGTCAAGGCTGACCACCTTGTAGAGATAGGTTACGCCGTTGGCCGGTCCGTTAATCGTGACGCCCTTGACCAGATGAGACGTTCGAACTCCTTCCTCGGCCCAACGCTGAATATCGAGGAAACCATTGGAGCTATTCGCCAATGGTTTCCCATCGACATCTTCTTTCACCTGGGTAACGAAGTCGGCCTCATTGACACGGACATAAGGGTCGATCGGAGCGCTGGAACGGAGGACAGCGAATCCCGTGGCATCGTCCTGCCTGCCCCAGAGCAACAGCACCCGGCTGTCCCCCGCGGTCGCCGACACTCCTTCCGGAGGGGGAATGTTTTTGGGTGTGCCGGCCCTTACCGGAATACTTGTGAAAATAACTCCCGTCTCCGCGTTGAAGGCGTTAACTGCTCGCAGCTCGTATTCATACGACGTCCCGTTCGTGACCGTCTTATCGACATAGCCCTGCCCGGCAACCAGAGCAATCTTCCACCGTGTCCGCGCCAGGAATTGCAGCCTCGCTTCCTCCGGTGAATTCGCCGCCAGGGTTGAGATGGCGCATGGATCGAAATGCCCGCCCGGAGTAAGCCCCTCCTCGATGAGCCGCCATTCAATCGAGTCAAGGGGAATTACCGCCTTAACGCTCCTGCAGGAGTTGCGTCTTTCCAATGGCCGTGCATTGAGAGGCGTCGCCGGATAACTCGCCGCGCCGGCGATTTTGCGATAGAGATTGTAACGTTGCGTGGGAGAATGCGAGGGCCAGGTCAGGACGACTTGCAAGTCCGGGCGGGGCGAGGTCGAGACCGCTTGCATCGTTTGCGTGCGAGCGACCGGAGCCAAACTAAGAAGCAGGGTAGCTGCGAGGAGGAGTCCTGTTTTCATAGTCTGCCGCATTACTTCACGAAAAGACCCTCAGAGCTATTCAGACCCGCGGTCACATCTACTGAACCGCAAAAGACCCAAGCCGCGCAGCCCTCGAGTCCCAAGGTTCCCTGGAAAGAAAACGGATAAGGGGCAATCACATTGAGGTCGGCCCAGCCATCGGCCGAGACCGCGCCTCCGAGAATTTCGCCCCAAATGTGAAGGCCGACATTTCCCACCACGAAGGGGAGACCATGTTCTAATCCAGAGGACGTCCCCGGGGCAGATTGGACGAATCCCCCGAGCCCGGCAAAAGCCTCGATGCCGCCGGAAAAGACATACAGGTTTATGCTCCGCGTTAGCTTGGCGTACCCATATAGTCCGGTTAAGCGGTCGGGCAGGGGATCCATGTTGAGCTTGAACTTATCGGTGCCAGCCAGCACCCAGGCTTCGCTTTTCGGAGCGTTGATGCCCACATAGAATCCGCCCTCTGTCCCAAGCCCGGACATGGGCGTTACAATCTTCACGGCCAATTTGCCCTGGATGGATTGGTAGGAATCACGGTCCCCTTTTCCCAGATGCCAGTTTAGCTGGCCGTCGGCCGAAACACTGCTGCCACCCAAGGCCGTGCTGGTATCGAGCTTCCCATCCACTTCGCCTTCGACGAAATCGTGCGCCCGATCCATCGTGAACTTGGAGTGTCCCTGCACCTCGAGGTTTGCCCCGGTGAGGAGACTAAGATACATGTCGCCTTCAATTTCGAGCTGGGAGATGCTCGGTGTGAGCAGCCAGGAGACGCTCCCGTAGCCGGCGCTCCTGAGCAGAACATTCACATCGGCAGTGTCCTCCAGCTTCGCCTCCAGCATGACGCGTTCGAGTTGACCGTTCTCGATACAGCCGCATCCGGTGATGCTATTCATCGCGCCGAAATGCGCCACCGGCCCGAGGGTGAAATCGTGCCGCACCGTCTCATGAACCGACATGCAAATCCGTTCTGCTTTGACCACGATGGAGGCGTCCAGCACCCCACTGATCCCCAGGAAGCCCATCTTCCCCGTTCCGACAAAACCATCCTGCGCGCTGTCGTCGTATTTGTAGGTGAAATCCAGCCCGCCGAGATCATCGCTCCATTTCCCGGTTAACTTGGTGTCGGTGGGCGCGAATAACCCCGGCGACGAATCGCTGGCCAGAGTAATAACGCGGCTGCTAAATGGATCGCCCGGCTTGGAAGCGTCGTAGATATCGTGAAGGTTGATGTACTTCGTTCCGAAAAAGTCTATATGCGCCGTGCCCGCCACTTTCAGGAATGCCTGCTTGCTGGGATTGGCCGCGTCGTAATCGGAGAGCCGCACAAACGAGGGCGTGTAGTGGAAGCGGTCGAACTTTTGCCCGGCTGAGTTGTAATCGAAAACGAGGCGGCGCAGCGCGCCACTGGCCAGCATTTCTCCCCAATTCAGATAGAAGGGCATGGGGAAGTGACGCTGCTCGCGGATGCCGGCGGCGGTAAAGAAGACCTGGCCGGTCCGCACGCTCATCATTCCCGCGGAGGTTACCCCTGGTTTCTTGACCATCTCCAATCCCCAGTAGGATAACTTAAGGGGATTAGTGAAGGGTAGCTTCGCCCCTGCATTTTGCGCCGTGGAAGTAAACGACATGTTGCTAAACTCCATGTCGCTATCCACCGGCATCGGAAAGTGGAGAGTCCCCCGCATATCGCAGTCGTAGACGGCGCTGGAGGCGAACCTGGCCGTGATGTTGTACTGGAAGCGAGGCTCCTTGCCGGAACCTGCCGCCGCATGGAAAGGCTCTTTGCCGACATAAAACGATTGTTTCACCGGACCCAGATCGGTGTTGCTCCCATCTTCCGTAGTCATCTTCGATAACCGGCCATGGACTCCGCCGAAGGAAATATTGAGCCAGTTGGCTGTGGTGCGGTTCCCGTCGCTGCTAGCGAGAAACACGAGCGGCTTTTCGTCGGGAGTGTCTGGGGTTAAGATGGTAAAACGCTTCGGGAAAAAGAGCGTCAACCCTTGCATGCCGGTGGTCGCGGGATCCACCGCCAATCCAAAAGGCTCGACGAAGGAACCCGAGGCATCGATCGGGAAGTAGTCCGTCTTGTAGGTGCCGGAGAGATAGAAGCGCGCAAACTGCGGTTCCGCGACTTCATAAAAGGTGGGAGCTGACGAATGGAGAGTGTATTCGCCCCATCTGATGTGGCCGGCTACCTTCGCAAACCCTTTTAGGTCCAGGTTGGCGTCGAGAGTAAGCTCCTGGCAGGCAGCTATCACTTCACCACTGCTGCTCCGCGCCGCCTGTTTCGGAGCGGCCAGTTTATCGTCGGAGAATACTCCGGAGGAGACGGCGCTGTTTAGCAGATCGACGTGCCCTCTCGAAAGCGCCACATGGTATCCTGCGGGTTCGAGAGACATGAACTCGAATTGCTTCGCTAGCTCGAAGGTTCCTTTCAACCCAGGCTCGGTAATCTCCGCCTGGTTGAACTTGTAAAAAGCGCGCAGATATCCGGAGTTCGAGATGATCGGATCCTTGGCCGCAACCGTCTCACCGTGCTCGAGGATCACACCGCGCCAGACCGGGTGGGCCGGGTCCGAATTGTTAGCGACACCCGGGGCCACCCAAGTGTCGTCAAAATCCACGGTGACCCCCTTTCCTTGAATTAGCATCTCCGTGTTACCTACCGACCAAGGACCGAAGGCGGCGGAGGGAAGCAGGCGGCGGAAGCGGCAGTCGCTCGTGATCGTGAAATCCCCCAGAGAGATGCGACCGGGATGGCCGCTGCCGGGCTCGACAATTGAAACCGGCATTTCCAACTCGCCATTAGCCGTGGCCGCGTGGGGATCGAAGCTCAACTTGTGAAGGTAAAGGGTGAAACCAGCGATCGGCAGCGTCACCGTTTCCGGATCTGCGGGGCTAGTCGGATAATTCGCGACGCCGGCTTGGACCAGGCCGGTTCCGGGCGTGCTACCTGGCACGATCATGAGATTTTCGAAACGAACTTTGATGTCGCCTTTAGGCTGCAACGTCCAACGGATTTGATCTTGAATGGCCTCTGCGATTTGATCGCCGGTCCTGGCATAGATGGGAATTTGCATCTGCACCGAAGAGCCAACCGTGTAAGTCGGGTCGAGCTTCCTCGCGTCGGCGATGCTGATTTGCTTCGTCGCATCTTGCACGAGGTCGACGACTGAGAGCGCCTGCGTCACCGTGAGCCCAAATGGAGTAAGAATTACGAACTTCGGGTGACACTCAAATGATACCCAAGCGACGCCATTTGCCCCGGTAATCGCTCCCTTCTTGAAATCCCACGCTCGTTTTTCGTACGACTCCACGTAAAGAGTGAAACCTCCCATCTGTACAATCATCGGTGGGTCCCGGTAGAACTGGGGATAGATGGGTTCAAGGATGGTGCCCACTTGTTTGACAAGGTCGGTCAGCCTTCCCGGCGCGGGCTCCTGCAAAGCCGCTGACACCTTTTGAAATTCACGTTCTGCCGCCTCGAGTTCCGGGCTTGGTTCCCGGGTGCGCAGGGAATCCAATTCCTGGCGCACTTGCCCCAGCTTCACTTCCCGCAGGAAGCTGGAGGCGGCTTGCCAGTATTCCAGGGATGCGGCCTTGCTGACGCGGGCAAATTCATCCCAGTCGCCTGCTTCGGCGCTGGCGCCGGCTTGGGCGAGAAGCTCCTCCGCGCGCGCGAGGCGCGGGGGCATGGTGGCGTCGATTATCAACGCGGCTTCACGCAGAGTGAGCAGGTCACCCAAGCGCGGGCGAACGCTGGCCTCGACGCGAGATGCTTCCTTCAAGGCGGCCAGGGCCACCTCGGCTCTCGCCGCCAGCTGCTGTTTCGATTCCCCTCGCCGGAGGGCCTCGTCGGCTTGCTCGTAGCGACGCTTCACCTCGCGAAATCGAGACGGCGCAAAGAGTGGAACTTCTTCCTGAATCGCTTTCGAGATTGCGGTCTCGAGTTCTTGTAACGTGCCGGCGTTTTCGATTGTGGCCAGCCCAGCTGTGCCACTCATCGCCAGGAGCCATCCGGCCCATCCCAAATTGTAGAACCACTTCACGCCACGCCGCTGCTGCTGCTTGGTTCTTGGCACCGTGTTCTCCAAAGTTGTTCCGTATCCCCGGAGGGTCCTTGTCGATGCAAGCGCTTCGGCGGGGGCCTGGGAGACGGGGACATTTGAAATTCCCGAAGACTCCTTTGCAAGAAGAAAATCTCAGACCGCTCAGCCACCCGCAAAGAAGCGCGTGCTCCTGGCTGGGACGACAAGGAAGTGCTCACGAGAGGAGTCGAACCTCCACGGGTTTCCCCATACGGTCCTGAGCCGTACGCGTCTGCCATTCCGCCACGTGAGCGTGCCAGTGGGAGCGGGTGCTAAAGTGCGCGCGTGGCGTCTTCGCGCAAGCGCAAACCGGCTAGCCGCGGCGCTTCTTGCGCGCGCGCTCTTCGAGCTGGTTCGCCTGGCGCGCTTTGCCTAACGAACGCAAGAGATCGGCGTAGTTCGAGGCCACGATCTCGTAATCTTCCGGCGGCTTCTCCGTCGCTTCTTCCCAAGCCTTGATCGAGGCGCGATAAAGTTCCGAGGCCCGCGCGTAATCGCCGTTGGAATGGTAGACCACCGCCAGGTTACACTTCGATTGCGCGATGTCCGGATGCGTCGGCGGATGGTGTTTCTCGCGAATGGCGAGCGCGCGCAGATGCGTTTTCTCCGCTTCGGCAAAGCGCCGCTCGTTCGTGTAGAAGACGGCGAGATTGTTTAGGACCGAAGCCACGTCGGGATGTTCCGGGCCGAGCTGCTTCTCGTAAATATCCAGCGCGTGGAGATAATAAGGTTCCGCCGCTTTTTGCCGGCCCGTCTTGCGATAGATCAGCGCGACATTGTTCAACATCGTCCCGAGATCGGAGTAGGGGATGTCCTTCAACTGGGTGCCGGCCTTGAAAGCGCTTTCGTAATAACCAATGGCTTCATCTGTTTCGCCCAGATTGTCGCAGAGGAAAGCCAGCCGGCGCCCCGAGCGAAAAATCGCGCGCTCATCCCGCGGTTCCGCTTTTTCCAGGAGAGCGTGCGCTTTGAGAAGGTAAGGTTTGGCCGCGGCCCGGTCTCCCATCTGGTCGTGCAATTGTCCCAGCTTCTCCAGGCTCTGGGTATAGGCGCTGTCGCCGGGCTTGAAGGTGCGTTGCGCCAGATCGTAGGCGGTCTCGGCGATGCGGAGCGCCTCAGGCAGCCGGTTGCTGGCCCGCAACATCTCCAGCTTGTCGTTGAGGATGGCCCACAACTTTTCGCCGCCCTTCATGGCGCCTTACCAGCCTTCGCTTAACTGACTGACGAGATGCCCGGCGAGTTCTTCCGCGGCCAGGGGCAGCGCCTGCCGTTCATCCGTGCTCACATCGGTGCCCACAAAGAAGCTGGTCGACCCGGCGGCGGACCCCGCCGTTCCGAGCGGTTTGCCGTCCCGTCCCACGAGGGTGTAGTTCACTTGCACGGTAAGATTGAACTCAGTGGTGGAAAGAACGTTGCCGCGCACCGAGCGCGCCGGCGAGCGGCCGACCCTCACGATTTCGCCTTTCAGGATGGCGTCCGCGTTGGCTTCATTCGCAATCCGATAAGTGCCGTCCTGCTGCAGTTGTTTAATGACTGTGCCCGTGACCAGCACCTCGATGCGCGGCACGAGGGTGCTGTTGCGGAAGGTGGGGACCGCGAGCGAATGAATCTGGCTCAGAGCCGCCGGCTTGGCGGGTCCGAGATGGTAACCGGCGCACCCACTGAAAAGAACCGCGAGCAGCAAAGAAAACTTTTTCACTACGGCGGCGTGGGCGCCGCTTCCGGGGTGCTTTCCGGAGCGGCGGAAGGAGCAGGCGCAGGCGTTGCATCGAGCGTGGAAGAAGGAGGCGCGGTGGTGGTGTCGGGCAGGAGTGAAGCCGGCGGCGGCAACGACAGATCGATGTCCGGCGCCGGGAGCGGAGCGTCGGGAGCATTCGACGGCGTGTTCCCTTCCGGCGAGGGCTTCTTCTTCCTGTTCGCGGCGGCCGCGGTGACGGCGGGAGATTGCAGCCTGGCATCGCCAAATTTGGCCCGCAGTTCCGCGACTCTCTTCTTCGCCCGCTCGCCTTCGGGAGAACTTGGCTGCTGGCGAATCACCTCATTATAATAGATGGCGGCGGCGCGATACGCCTTTTGCTTGTCGTAGTATTTCGCGATCTCGAAGGAGGTGCTGGTTTGTTTATGCTCCAGTCGTTTCAAGTTCTCGCGGGCCTGGGCGGATTTCTCGCTGTGAGGATGGCGAAAAAGAAAATCCTCGTAACCGAGTTTCGCTTTCGCGGCGGTGGCTGGATCATAGGTGCCCGACTGCGATGCTTTGCTGTAAATGTAGCCGATTTGATATTGGGCGTCCGCCGCCAGCGGATCGTCCGGGAATTTTTCCACGACGTTGTTGTAGGCCACGATCGCCAGCTCATTGGAGCCCTGCTTTTCCCGGGACCGTCCGATGTCAAAGTTCGCGCGCGCCGTGTACTTGCCATAGGGCGCCACCCGCACGATCTCGGTGAAGATCTGAATCGCAGACTCCATGGAATTCTTGAAGGTAATGCCGAGGATTTTTACTTTGCGTCCGTTCATGTACATCTCCCCGATCCGAAAAAGCGCCTCGATGGATTCCTCGAAGCGTTCGGTCTTCGGATATTTTTCCACGAGCACGGCGTAGGCTTCCGCGGCCCTCAGATAGTTCCGATCTTGCTCCAGCAATTGCGCCAGGCGGTAGGCTGAACCGGGCGCGAGCGTGTCCTTCGGATGGTGCTTCACGATCGCGCGGTAGGCTTTGATCGCGGCCTTTGGGTTCCCGTTTTTCTCCGCTTCCTGCGCCTTCGAGAAAAGCTGTTGCGCGCTCCCGCTCATCTGTTCTTCGCCCGGAGCCAGCGGTTTCGATTTTGCCCCTGGCCCAAAGACCACGGCAGCCCCGATCGGATCGGGCCAGGCGAGGCCGGTCAGGGCCAATAGGCAGAATATGCGCAAGGTCGATTTCATCGCGTTGCGCAGGGTAGTTAACTTATCCGCTCCGTCAAGTTGACCGGCCGAAACAAATGCCCGCATTCCAAGGCGCGCCACCCGACGCGCAAACAACTTTGCGGGCGGCGGGATGCGATTATTCTGCAAAAGGAGCCCTTTGAATCTCACCGCACAGCAAAAAATCCGGCTCGGCTCTTGCGCGTGGAGTTTCGAGGAATGGCTCGGCAATTTCTATCCGGCCGAACTCCCCGCGGCTCGCTGGCTCGAATTCTATGCGAGTTATTTTCCCGCCGTCGAAATCGATTCCACCTTTTACAATATTCCCGCCGAAGCCACCATCCGCCGCTGGGTCGAGCACACGCCGGCCGCGTTTCGGTTCGCCTGCAAACTTCCGCGCGAAATCACCCACTCCTGCCGCCTGCGCGATTGCAGCGCGGAGCTGACCGCTTTTCTCCGCGCCGTCGAACCGCTCGCGCCGAAGCTTCAGGTCGTCCTGATTCAATTGCCGCCCTCCTTCGCGCCGAAGGATGGACGCCAGGTCCTGCGCGGATTTCTCGAACAACTCCCGCGCGATTTCCGTTTCGCGATCGAGTTTCGCCATCCCGGCTGGCATCGGCCGCAAGTGATCCGGCTTCTCGAAAAACATCGCATCTGCTGGGTCTGGGCCGACACCACTCCGCTGAACGAACGCAATCTCGCCCCCTTCGAATTCCTTCCGCACACCACCGACTTCCTTTATCTGCGCCTGCTCGGCGATTACACCACGAAGTACGATCGCGATGGGCAGCACGTGCATCGCTACGGCAAACTGCTTTGGAAACGCGAGGCCGCGCTCGAGAGTTGGGCGCTGAAGATCGAACGTCATCTCGGTGAAGTGCGCAACGTCTGGGCTTTCGCGAACAATCACTTCGAGGGATTCGCGCCCGAGACCTGCCGGCGTCTCGCCAATCGCCTCGGCTTCGAGCTCGCCTTGCCCTCCGCCGAAGAAACCGCCTCCGCCGATCCCGGCCAGCTCGATCTCTTTAGAAGCGAACTATAGCGGCGGTCTCTGACCGCCGAATGTCTGTTGTTACGCGAAGCCTCGGCGGTCAGAAACCGCCGCTACAGAAGATCCCTAACGAATCTCCGCCGCGCCAAAATACGGCTGCAACTTTTCCGGAATTCGAACCGATCGGTCCGGCTGCTGATACGTTTCGATCAGTGCCGCGAACAATCTCGGCAGCGCGAGACCCGAGCCATTCAACGTATGGCAAAATCGGTTTTTCCCGTCCGCGTCCTTAAAACGCAGGTTCATCCGGCGCGCCTGAAACTCCTCGAAGTTCGTGCAACTCGACACTTCGAGATACGTCCCGCCGTCGCGGGCCCCTGCCGACCAGACCTCGATGTCGTACGTCTTCGCCCCGCCGAAACCGAGGTCGCCCGTGCACAATTCGATCACGCGGTAATGCAACCCGAGCAGTTGCAACACGCGCTCCGCATTCGCCGTGAGCGATTCAAGTTCCGCATAGGAATGCTCCGGCGCGGCGATCTTCACCATTTCCACCTTGTCGAATTGATGGACGCGAATGATCCCGCGCGTCTCGCGGCCGGCCGATCCCGCCTCGCGCCGAAAACAGGGCGTGTATGCGACAAATCTTTTCGGCAACTCCGAGGCTGTCAGGATTTCTTCCCGGTGGAAATTTGTCACCGGCACCTCCGCCGTCGGCGCGAGAAAAAGTTCGCCGTTCTCCAAGCCGTACATGTCCTCTTCAAACTTCGGCAGTTGCGTGGTGCCGATCATGCACTCGCGGCGGACCAGAAACGGCGGGCTCATTTCGAGATAACCATGCTCGCGCGTATGCAGATCGAGCATGAAATTTATCAGCGCGCGTTCCAGTCGCGCGCCGGCGCCGGTGAAACAGATGAAGCCGCTTCCGCTCAGTTTCGCCGCGCGCTCCAGATCGAAAAGTTTGAGTTGCGCCCCGAGGGCGACGTGATCGAGGACTGGGCCATTCAATGCGGGTTTTTCGCCCCAGCTTCGCACCACCGGATTTTCGTCCGGGCCTTTGCCCACCGGCGCGTTCGCGTGCGGCAGATTCGGGATGGCGAGAAGCAATTCTTTTTGCTGCTCGTCCGCCGCCGAAGTCTGCTCATTCAAGAGCGCAATCTGGTCGCCGATTTCCCGCACCCGCGTTTCGAGGTCGTCCGACGCTTCGCCGCGCGCGCGTTTCCCGCCGATCTCCTTGCTCAACCGTTTCCGGTCGCCGTTCAGTTGCTGCAATGCCGTCTCCGCCTTGCGCCGCTCGGCATCCACCCGCAGCACTTCATCGATCTTCACCACGTCATCGCCGCCACGAGTGGCGAGCCGGCTTTTCACAAAGTCGGGTTGTTCGCGGATGAGGCGGATGTCGAGCATGCTCTGCTGTAGCCACGGCCCTGCGGGCCGTCAACCACGCGACCAGTCAACAGCAAAACTCTCGTGACAATCCCCGCGCGCGTTTGATATTCGCGCGTGGAAAGATTTAGCCTGCTGAGCGTCGCGCTCGGCCTCGCCTGTCTCGCCGGCCTCAATCTTTATCTGACTGTTTTCGTCACCGGCCTCGCCATCCATCAGCACTGGATCGTCCTCACCCCGAATTTCCAATCGCTCGAAGTCCTCGGCCACCCCTGGATCATCGTCATCGCCGGCATTCTTTATCTGCTCGAATTTTTCGCCGACAAAATTCCGTGGCTCGACTCCGCCTGGGACGCCGTCCACACGATCATACGGCCGATCGGCGGCGCGTTGCTCGCGATTCAAGTGTTCGGTCATCACACCCCGGTCCTGGATGTGCTCGTCGTCTTGCTCGCCAGTGCCACAAGTCTCGTCACGCACACGGCGAAAGCCTCGTCGCGTTTGGTGGCAAACAGTTCGCCCGAGCCCATGTCGAACATCGGACTGAGCGTTGCGGAAGACATCGCCGTCTTCGGCGGTCTCGTGCTCATTCATTACAACCCGGTCCTGGCCCTCTCCATTTTCGCGCTCGCCATCGCCGCCTTTCTTTATTTCGCGCCGAAAGTTTTGCGCTCAATGAAGGCGAGAATCTGGCTCGCGCTCACGAAGCTGAATGCCGCGGCCGACGTGCGGCGGCCCTCGACGCTTCCGATCGCATTGCCGTCGCGGCTCGCGCCGATCTTCAGCAAACAAAATCTGCTCGGGGAAACCATCGCGTGGGCGGTGCCATGCATCAGCGGGCGCGGCCGGCGGATTCCCGCGAATCTTTTCGGCGCGCTCGTCGCCACGAACGAAGAGCCGCATAAGCTTGTTTTTGTCGCGCGCAAAAACTGGGGCGCGTTTTCCCAGACGATCGATCTCGAAGGTTTGAACGTCGCGCGCGATCCGCAGTTTCTTTCCGAGAACCTGGTCATTCTCCCGGCGGAAGGGCGCGGTCCGAAATATTCTTTCCTGTTCACGCGTTCGCGCGGCGCACTCGTCGAGCAGATCGCGGAATATTTGCGGCAGAAGTTGAGTGCGCCGGCAATCCCCGCCGAAACGTTGGCCCCAGAGGCGGCCGCGCACGTTTAGCTGCCTCGAAGCGTGTCATCCCGAGCCGCGCAGACGGCGAGGGACCTCGCAACTGCAATTGCGTCGCCGAGAAAATTCACGCGTGATTTGACGTATGCGCCTGTTGTGGCGCGAAAGCGGTCGAGCACTTGCGAGGTCCCGCGCCGTCTGCGCGGCTCGGGATGACAGCTAATGGTCGCGACAATTTTTTCATCGCCAAACGCCGCAGAAAATTTCGATAATCTTCCCTCGTCCCCGCAATGCAACTCGCCCCCCGCTACTCAGAACTTCGCGATTCCGCGCGTGTCCACGAGCGCGCCCTCGTTCCCGCCCAACGCACGCCCACCGAATTGGAATTGCAGGCCCGCTGGTTCGCCGGCGATTTCGGACGCCGTTTTCGTTCCGTCACCGGCGACGAAATCGAGATCGTCCAATTCGGCACCTGGAACCGCGAGGCCGGTCCCGATTTTTCCGATGCCGTCATCCGGCTCAATGGCGGCGACGCGTTGCGCGGGACAATTGAATTCGACCTGGCCGATCGCAGTTGGGAAACGCACGGCCACGCCACGAATCCGGCCTTCGATGACGCCGTCCTGCACGTCTTCATGCAACAAAGCGACCGCGTTTTTTTCACGCGCACGAAATCGAATCGCAACGTGCCCCAGGTCCGCATCGATCTGGCCACGTTGCCCGACAAATTTTCCGCGAACGTGCCGCTCGCGCGTCCCGGCCGATGTCAGGCGCCGTTAAAAGATCTGCCGGAGGAACGGCTCACGAGCATTCTCGCCGCCGCGTCGCAATTTCGTCTCCAGCGAAAGGCCGCGCGGATCAAGAACCTCGTCGACACCCACGGACGCGATGCCGCGCTCTTCCAGGAGATCGCGGCCGCGCTGGGTTACAAACAAAACAAACTCGCGTTCACGCTTCTAGCGCAGCGACTGCCGCTCTCGTTCCTTCGCAAAGAGAACGACGACATCGAGGCGATGCTCTTCGGCGTGGCCGGCTTTCTCGAAGCGCCCGACCTCGCCGTCTATCCGCAGGAAACGCGCGACTACGTCAGAAAGCTTTGGGACCGCTGGTGGCCGCATCGCGACGAGATGCAGCGTCTCGTCTTGCCCGCGAAAATCTGGCGGCTCGGCGGCGCGCGTCCGCTCAATCATCCGCAACGCCGCCTCGGCGCGCTCGCCACGCTCGCGCACGAGTGGCCGTCGTTCCTCAAATCGATCGCCCGGAAAAATGCGAAGACCGCGCAGGATTTTTTCCTCGGGCTGGGCCATCCCTTTTGGAATTTCCACTACACGCTGACTTCCGAAATCGCGCCGAGAGAAATGGCGATCATCGGCGAATCGCGGATCGCGGAAATCCTGGCGAATGTGCTTTTGCCGTTCTTCCTCGCCGAAGGAAGAGACGTTTGGTCGACCTACGAGAAACTGCCGGCGCGCCTGACGAATCGACGACTCGAAACCGGCGCGACACGGCTCTTCGGTGGCGACTCGCGCCGGCCGCACTTCACGAAAACCATCGCACAGCAGCAAGGTTTGCTTCAGATTTACGAAGATTTTTGTTTGCAGGACAACTCCGATTGCGCCCAATGCCCTTTTCCCGAGCAGATGCAGAAATGGAAATGAAGCTCAATTCTGTAGCGGCGG
>Ga0209118_1000309_pt1 | contig 28870 bp, 23 predicted proteins | sample BlaSpr_A8_Ref_M1_FD_187988 | JGI IMG/M metagenome (GOLD analysis project Ga0209118, IMG submission 187988) | Forest soil microbial communities from Thunder Bay, Ontario, Canada - Black Spruce, Ontario site 2_A8_Ref_M1 (SPAdes) (version 2) | ecosystem: Environmental > Terrestrial > Soil > Boreal... | reverse complement strand
GCGAACGGTTGCTGCGGCACCTCACACAGCGTGCCGAGAAGATGGGCATGAAGCTCATTGTCATCGAACAACCCGCTTAGACCCCCAGTGCAAATCAATCACTTGGGTGGTGTTTCTTGAGAGAGAGCTTTTCCGTCATCATAAACCAGATTGAACAAACGAATTGCCTTGCCGAATCCGACATTTCGGCACGGCAACGCAGCCGCTCAGATGACGTTGGGGTCCGGCTAAGCGTCAGGCTTCGTTGCAGTCAGCAATCAGTCGAGGCTGCGTTTTCCTGGTTTGACCGCCATCGCTTGAAAGCGCAGAGGACGCCTTAACGCGGCGGTCCGCTCGCCTCGGCGCAATCCACGCATCCGCCGGACGACCCACGCGAGCCGCTGCATTCTTGGCCGGCCGCTGACATACTCCTTGTGCCATGCCAGATGCGGATTACGCAGAATGCCGGCCAGCCAAGCGGCTTGCTCCAAGCGCAACGTGGCAGGCGTCGTAGCGAAATAAGTGTGCGCTGCTTCTCCCGCCCCGCAGATGCCCGGTCCCCAGTCCACCGTGTTGAGGTAGAGAGCCAGGATACGTTGCTTGCCCAGCGTCTGTTCCATCTCCACGGCGTAGAGTGTTTCGCGCAGCTTGCGCACCACGGTGCGCTCCTGATCAAGAAACAAGGTACGGGCGAGTTGTTGCGTAATGGTGCTGCCGCCCCGGCGGGCATCCTGGGCGACCAGATTCACCAGCAAAGCCGCACGAGCTTCCAGCAAATCGTAACCCGGATGCTTGAAGTAGCGCGAATCTTCGCTCGCCACCACGGCCCGCGGCAGGAGCCTGCCCATAGCCTTCGGCGCGACCCAATCGCGGCCGCCCTCCCCGATCGCACGTAGCCGCGCCATGCCATCGGCGCCCACGCATGCGTGCACCACCGGCCCGTAGGCGAGCCGTTCTGTGCCCAGGCCCCCCACTTCGAAACCGCGCACCTGTGCGGCAAGAGTCTGCGCCCCGTCAGGCAACCTGAAGGTGCCCGAAGCGGCGACGCGACCCCCAATCGTGGCCGCCTGCAATTCCGGTATTGCCGCACCAAACAAGGCATAGATATCGCTTATCGGTGTATCGACCAGCTCAAAATCGCCGCCCAATGCGATGGCGCCAAGTTCTCCTTTGAAGCGCAGCACCACCTGCTTGATCTGAAACCAACCGGTGAGCGCTTGTCCTTGTCGATTGAGATGCAACTCCACCACTGCAAAATGCAGGGTATCGGTGCCGATCGCCGGTACGTGGATCGCGCAGGGCGCGCAGCGCAGCGTCACCCCATCGGTTACGCGGGCCACGCCGACGCGTCCCCAGCGCGTATCCAACGCGTGCCCATCGAGCAGTCGTGCACCTAGCGGTGCCGTCGCCACGCGCAGCGCACCCGGCCCACTCAGACTGACGCTGAAGCGATGCCAGAAGGCAATCCGTACCGTCCACGGCGCCGCGTTTACGCCTGCCGGCAGCGCCGCCGGACGATCCGCGCAGGCCAGCAGCAGCGCCCCGCAAACCAAGGCTGCGACAGCCCTCATAGCACACTTGCCACGGTCACGGCCCACCAGGGCCCTGATGTTTTGCCCAGCACTGCCGCCCAGTACCAGGACGATACATCGGTCCATGTGCCGCCTCGCGCATCGTAGATGCGCTCGCAGACCATGTGCTGCTGCCCGTTTTTTTCTGCTTTGAAACAGCTCCAGTTCCGGCCGTCCTCATCAAGGCGAACCTGGGCGCGCGCTACGCGATAGCCGATGCCGCGAAAACAGTCTGCGGCTGGATGCAGCAGGCGCGTCGGTTGCTCCACCAAGCGCACGATGATATTGCTTCGGCCATCGCTAAAACGTCCAATGCGGCCGGGAAACTGCTTGGCAAAGCGCCGCTCCACGGGACTCAACGGCAACGGCACCATGGATCTGCCTCGGAAGCTGGTGGGCCAAGTTGCCTGACTGTCCATTGCGTGCAGAGTGACGCGGCGCCCGGCGTTCGCGCCGAGCAACGGAACGAGCATCGCCGTCATCATGCAGCCGATGAACCACAGCCTAGCGTGCATACGACTTCCAGTTCACCAGCCGGGCGATGAGTAGCGCACTCAACAGGAAAGTGAGAACGCCTGTGGCACTGTGGGTCCACCTCGGCAAGGCGACGATTTCCGCCTCCTTGATGAACAGCAGCGTGTTGCGCAACACGTTGCCGGCGACGATCACCAGCACGGCCCCGGCCGCATTGAACGCAAACCTCGCCGCCGAAGCGCGCAGCAAATAGGACAGTAGGGCGACGAAAAACAGCCCAACCCACAGCATTTGCACGCCACTGCACGGCGCATCCACCAGTACCGCGTGGCCCTGCCAGGTAAGCGTTGTGCCGGCCTGCTCGACATCAAGCCCGGCGAAACGTAACAGCGCACCACTGCACCCGGCGCTCAGGGCGCGCAGCGGATAACCCAAATAGAACTGCACCGACGCGACCACCGGCAGCGACAGGATGAGCATCGCCCACAACGGAAGCAGCGGCCGCGACCGGTTGTGCAGCGCGGCGAAAGTGAGGCTCAGGGCCGTCACCCCAAGGCCCGCGCGCACCAGCGCCGGTACCCACGGAGTGACGGAAGCTCCGAGTAGGGTCAGGCCGCCCGCGAGTGCCACGAGTGCGGGCCGAGGTTTCTCGCGCAGATGGCGGCGCTCCGCATAAACCAAGAGCAGCACTGCAGCCAGCGCCAATAGACCCCATGGCTCATCCGAACCGTCGTGGGTGCGTCGCGCGTACCAAAGCCAGACCGGCCAGAGTGCGGCGACTTGCAAGGCGAGCAGCCAGGCCGGATGAGTTGGCAATCGGTCTGCAATGGGTGATACATAGGTCGGTCCCCCGTTCATTTGTTTTCCGTCAGCCGCTTTCTCGATTGCAAAGCGCCCGCGGCCTTGTATCAACCAACCCGATGCGGGTAAACATCCAGCGTCCCATTGCGCTTCATCCACCACAGGATCGCCATCGCCACCATGATGAGCAGGTACGTCTCCGGCTCCGGCGTGCTCGGGATTTCGCCGCCCACCGCAAGGTCGCTCACACCGTCAGGCATCGGCAGAGGCTGTTGCACAGTCGCCTGTTTGCCACCCACGTTGCGCACCACCTGATCGATGGCAACGAAAGAGGTGTAATCGGTGAGCAAGCTGTACGCAAGTCCCAGCCTTGTTACTTCACCGATCGCCGCATCGTCGGGACTCAATTTGTTGTAGTCGGCGAGGGCGCTGATGCGACCGCGCGCCCACAAGTATTTGAGCGCGGAGTTGTCTGCGCTGACCGGCGTGTTGTCGACATTGAACAGGCGCAGGAAGCGGCCCTCGCCGGTCAGGCCTTCGATGCTGATCGTGCCGATTTTCTCGCCGCGCCACTTGCCGAAGACGATGACCGGCCGCGCGGCGAACACGTCAGGCACCGCGAGGGGCTCTACGTCGTAGGCATCGAAACCGTTAAAGTTCACCTTGATATTAGTGAGCACCGGCGATTCGATATAGCGGCGGAAACGCGCGGCCTCTTCTTTCGCGGTCTTTTCGTTTGTGACCACAAACGGTTCACCTTTACCTGCCCGCGCCATGCCTTCCATGAGAAAGCGGTTCACCGATGAGCCGATGCCGAAAGCGAACAGGTTGCTGTTGTCGAGGTTCTGCCGGACCAAGTCGAAGACTTCTTTTTCCACCGTGACATAGCCGTCGGTCACGACCACAATGCTGCGCGCCTTGCCGTCTTCTCGGGGCAGTGCGAGCGCGCGCCGCATGGCGGGCAATAACTCGGTGGAACCGCCGCCGTGCTGCTCGCGCAGCAGTTTCAGCGCACGGTCCATGTTCTGCCTGCTGGCGGGAAGCGAGCGCTCAGCGAGTACCGCGTTGCCGCCGGAAAACACCATCACGTTGAAACTATCGTTCGGCCGCAAGTGGCCGATCAGATCGGCCAGCAGCGTCTTGCTGGTGTCGAGCGGAAAGCCGAACATCGATCCGGATACGTCGACGATAAAGATGTATTCGCGGCTCAGCACCTGCTCCGGACGTACTGCTGCAGGCGGCTCGAGCATGGCGACGAAAAAGTTCTCATCCTTGCCCTTGTACAGCATCAGGCCGGATTCGACCCGGTCGCCGGCTAACCGATAATCGAGAATGAAATCGCGGTTGTTGTCGGCCTTGTCGCTCTTCACTAGATTGATCGTGGAGCGCTCGGCGCTGTCGTAGTGCACGTCTACCTGGTGCGTGCCCGAGCGCGCATCCTTGATCGGAATGCCCGAGTTGAGCGTCACCTTGATATCGAACGCGCTCCGGCTCGCCTCGTCCGCGTGCAGATAAGGCGCAGATATCCATTTCTCCGCCGTACCACTGCCTCCGGGGACGCTGCCGTTGTAGCGCGGGCCGACCACGGCCGGGTAGACGAACTGGTATTTGCCTGCGCGAGGTACCAGCAGTTCCGTGTAGAAGAGTTCCACCGTGATTTCGTCGCCCGGCAGGATATTGGCGACCTTCATCTGGAATACGTTAGGGCGTTGCTGTTCGAGCAGCGAAGCGGTCTTTCCCTCCTGTTTGGCCTCCTCGTATTCTTTGCGCGCCTGGTTCTTCTCGCGGATTTGTGCGACGAGCAGACGTTCGGCCACGCGCATGTTCATGGCGTACACCGCCGCGCGTGTCGAACCAGGGAAAACGTACTGCGCTTCGATCGGCCGCGTGCCTTCGTTCCTATAGCGCTGCACCACCTTCACCTCGGCAATCACGCCGGCGATACGTACCTCCACATCGGTGGACTTGAGCGGCATGCGATCGGTACTCGGATCGTCGCTGCGGATAGAGAAGTAAGGCGCCTCAGTCTTATCGACGCGCGCTTGCTCCTCTTCCGCCTGGCTAACGATGGGCAGAAGCAGGGACAGCAGCAAGATGCCGAGCCATCCAATGGCTAACAGCAGGTTTTCGCGGATTCTCATAGCGATGTCTCCCTTGGTGATTGGCCTCCGCCAATAGTGGCGGTACCACTCGGTCGGTCTGGGGAGAGGATCGTCTTTGGATTAGAAGAGGATATGAACCTCGTGAGAAATCGATGTGAAAATTGTGTGAAAGGGCGAGCTAAAAGTTCGCGCGCCGGACGCTGGATGAGGGCAGTCGATAACCGTTGCGCTCCATGAGCAAGCGGGCAGGCAACAACTCATCATTGTTGACCTCGCAGTTTTCGTCACCGATTTTTGGTTGCCCCACGGGTACGTCGGTACCAGCACGAGGGCGGGTTGCGCCCCGAAAAGGCACTTCTGCCGCGCTGCCCGTCGCTAATTTGGACCACGCTCCTCGCGCCTTGCATTGGGCGCCTTTTGGGTCGCAACGCATGCGTGAAACAAGTCCGACAGGCTTCCTGGTCCGAGAAATGACTAGGCACAACCGCAAGGGCATTTATCGTTCCAATGTTATAACCGGCAGTGATTAGCCGGCGGCAATAAGCGTCTGCCACCTGATCGGCAGCCTTGGGTTGGGTAGGCTTGGCAGTGAAGCAGGGAACGATTATTGCGTTCCGTCTATTGACCGGGTTCGCGAAATGAGAACGCAGCTGCAAGCTCGCTGCTTTAACCCGCCGATAGGGGCCCACGCTTGAGTAGCATATTTTTGACCCTGACCATGCCCAGACAGAATTACCATGTAGCCACGATAAACGTGCAACGGCGGCCCACTATCGGTCGGTTTCGGCACGAGCCATTCGAGCCGCGGTGAACATTTCAACCCGCTGGTCTGGGTTCGGCCATAAGACGCGCATCCTGCTGGGCACATTGCTCGCGCTGGCGCTTCTCGTCGTACTATTTGATTGGAACTGGTTTCGCCAACCCCTCGAGCGATACTTATCCGAACGGGCTCACCGCGCGGTCCAGATAAAGGACCTGCACGTAAGTTTAGGGCTCGAACCGACGGTGCGCCTGCGCGGTGTCCACATAGAAAACGCCCAGTGGGCGCACAAACAGCCGATGGCGAACGCCGGCGAAATCTCCCTCACCTTCTCGCTCAGAAGCGTCTGGGAAGAGCGGCCGGTCATCTCCCTGCTGGTTCTTACCGACGCCGAGGTAAATATGGAGAGAATGGCGGATGGGCTCAGGAATTGGAGGCTCACCCATCCCGAAGACACCTCGCCAGGCAAAGTTAAGGTGCTGACGCTCGAAGCGCACCGGGCAACCGTTGAGTTCATCGACCACGGCCTGGACCTCGATCTCCTGGTCTCTGCGAGCAGCGCGGAGCCCGGCGCGAGCGGGGGCGCAAATAGTCCGGATAATCCCCTGCCGACGCGGCTCGATTTCAGCGGCACGTACCAGAACGCGAAATTTTCCGGCCAAGCCCTGACCGGCAACTTGCTCAGCTTTAAGGACTCGGGCAAGTCGTTTCCTGTCCGCGGTCACCTCATATCGGGCCAGACCAGAATCGATGTTGATGGCACAATCGCCGACGCTTTCAAGCCCTCCGCAATCGACGCAAAGGTTCGCTTGACCGGGCCGACACTGGACAACCTGTACCCTTTTCTGCGTTTGCCGTTGCCTGCTTCGCACCCGTATCAAATAGAAGGGCAGCTTACCCAGACAAAGCACCAATACACCTTCGCCAAATTCCACGGAAAAATCGGGGCGACCGATATTGCCGGCGACGCGAGTTACACCCGGGACACTCCCCGGCCCCTTCTAGACGCGACACTGCGTAGCGAGTCGGCAGCGCTTGCCGATCTCGGCCCTTTGGTCGGCTTCAAGGCCGTCGCCGGCGCCGTCGCGTCAAAGGAACAGGCCACGCTATCTCCAGCAAGGGCTGCAGCAGCACCAGCGGGCGCGCACGATGCCGAATCGAAGCGTGCCGGACACGTGCTGCCCGATGGAAAAATGGAGGTCGGGCGGCTTCGCGCCATCGATGCACACGCGACGCTGGAGGCGAAGAAACTCAAGTCCCCGGACATCCTAGCGTTGGAAAGCCTGCGCGTCACCGGGGACTTGAATGACGGCGTGCTTACGTTGAACCCCCTCGACTTCGGCTTTGCCGGCGGGCATGTCATCGGCGTGATCGCGCTCAACGCGCAGGGCCAACCGCTCACCTCCCGCGCCGTCGTTGACCTTCGCGGTATCCGACTCGACAAGTTGCTGCCCGAGTTTCCGGCTCTAGCACAGAGTGCGGGATCGATCGGCGCACAGGTCAAGCTAACGGGGGAAGGCACATCGATCGCTTCGATTCTCGGCAACTCATCCGGCTCCCTGGCGATCGCCATGGAGGGCGGACGCATTTCCAATCTGCTCGATGCAGCATCCTCGCTGAACGGTGGAAAGGTGCTCGGCGTGCTGCTGGGCGGCGACCATGACATTGCTATTCGCTGTGCGGCGATCGCCGTCGATTTCAGCAAGGGACTGGGCCAATCGAAGATCCTTGTCTTCGATACGGAACAGACCAGGACTGAGGGTAGCGGCACCATCAATTTGCGCGACGAGACATTCGATTTCCTGTTGCGGCCTAAACCAAAGAGGGCGGGGATTCTTTCGCTGCGTGCGCCGGTCCGCTTATACGGGTCGTTCAAGCATGCCGACTATTCGATCGACAAGCGTATCGTCTTAGCGCGCGCCGGCGGTGCGGTCTTGTTAGCAGCAATCAACCCATTTGCGGTCTTCCTGCCGCTGCTCGAAACTGGGCAAGCAGGGGACAGTCAATGCGCCAACGTCCTGGGCGCAGTGCCGGCAGCGCAGGCAAACGAGGGGCTGAGTAAGAAGCCGAAAGCCGGAGCGCAGCCAGGAAAGCAGAAGTTGGCCCGTTGATTACCGCACAGGGTGGGATTCCTCTGCGCGGGCGAGCCGATCGGAAGGGAGGGCGTCAAGCAGACGACCTTGTTGTGCCATTTGCTGCGGAGCCGCGCCACTGGTAATTTGAACCGCGCCACTGGTAATTTGAACATGGTCCGCGCATTCTCCTTTCTGATCCGGCCGGTTCGCTCGCGAACCTTTCGGACATGTTCTTGTTCGCGGGAGGTTAGGGGTGGAATGCTCCGAACCGATTCGGGCGGCACAGTCTACGCTCCTGGAGACTCGCAAGACGGCAAGAGGGCACCATCGCGCCGCTCACGCCGCTGAGGCGAGAAACCCCCCTCCGAACCCCCGGGGTCTTAGCAGTGGGAGAGAATTCATAGTCTGTCAATCCTGGCGCAGGCGAGACCAGATGGGATACCAGCTTTGCGTCGCCATGCCGCGACCCGCCCTATGTCCTGGTCGGCAAAGCTCTCGGCAGCACCAAGGTCGCGCATACCCCCCCGTCGGGATGGTTGCGCACTTCCACCCGGCCGTGATGCAGCTCCGCAATTTCCTTGACAAAGGACAGCCCCAGGCCGGTTCCCTTCTTTCCCGAGTCGGGTCGGCGCAGCGAGTAGAATTTTTCGAACAACCGGTCAACGGCGTAGTCGGGGATGCCCGCACCGTGATCGCGGATCGATATCTCGACGTGGCGGCGTAACGAGCTGACCGACACAATGACTTGCGCGCCAGCGAGCGAGAAGTCGATTGCATTCTGCAGCAGGTTGGCAATCGCTCGGTGCAGCAGAAACGCTTCGCCGCGCAGACTTAGACCAGCAGCCCCCTCGACGCGTAGTCGCACCTGCTTGGCATCGGCAACCGGTGCGAAGCTCGCGCTGATTTCCTTCAGCAATGCATCCAAGGCAAGTACTTGCACATCGGCCAAGCCGCGTCGCTTTTCCAATGACGATAGCTCGAGCAACCGATCGACCAGATCCTGAATGCGCTGCGTCTCGTCGCGGATATTTTTCAGAAACAGTTCGCGCTTCGCTTCCGGCATCGGCTCCTGCAGTAATTCCGCCGCGCCGCGAATGGCAGAGAGCGGGCTCTTGATCTCATGGGTCAGCGTTTGCACGTACTCTTCGACGTAATTGCGCCCGGCGAGCGCGTCGCGCATCTCATCGTAGGCGGCGCCTATCACGCCGATGGCACGCCGACCCATGCGCGGCAGAGTGGCGCCTTTGCGCTCACGCAGCAGGCGCACGTATTCGTGCAGCAACCCGAACGGTCGCACCAACCAAACGGATACGAACAGGGCGAGCAGCATCGCTGCGGCACCTGCAGTGATCCCGACCACGATCAACTTCTGCCGCGCGTTGGTGACGAACTTGCCGAAACTTTGCACCGGCTTGCCTACCGTGACCGAACCGATGATTTCGTCGTTCCAACGGATCGGCGCACCGACGTACATCACCGCGGTTTCCGGAATGCCCTGCAGGTCCTGCGTAGTGCGCGCGCCGTACTGGCCGCTTAGGGTCATCGACACGTCGTGCCACTTCAGAAAATCCTGTCCCTCGTTGATGCCGGTGGAATCGAAGACGACCTTGCCGTTGCGATCGGTGACGTAGCTGCGCAGATCGATGCGGGTCTTCTCGACATTGTAAATCCGGGCCCGGACCCGATGCTGGTTGAGGCGCACAAAGGCGCTGCGCAGCGCCTCGGGGCGCAACTGGCCGTCGTCGCGCAAGTCGGTTTCGATGAAAGCGGACAGCAGGTGCGCCGTCTCTACCAAGGACTCTTCTGCCGACTCCTGGTAGCGCGGATCGAGATCGGCACTGATTTTAAAGAGCAGGTAGACGACGCCGAGTGCATAGATGAGCAGAATGCCTATGAAGACGCGGTTGCGCTTGCTCACCAGTCCTCCTTGAGCGAGTAACCGGTACCGCGGTGGGTGCGGATCGCCTCGATCTGGGGACGCACACTCTTCAACTTCGCGCGGATCATCTTGATGTGCGCGTCCACCGTGCGATCGTAGCTCGCCTCGGGCTCATCCCAGGCCTGGGAGAGCAGATCCTCGCGCGTAAACACTCGCCCCGGCCGAGCGACGAGAATCCTGAGTACCCGATATTCATAGCGCGAAAGGTCGAGAGGAGCGCCGAAATAGGTAATCGACTTGCGCTCGTCGTCGACACGAAATGGCTGCTTACCTGCCGGGGCGGGGCTCGATTCCCCTTGTTGCGCCTTGGCAAATCGGCGCAGGATAGTGCGCACCCGCGCAGTCAGTTCGCGCGGGCTGAAGGGCTTGGAAATGTAATCATCGGCGCCGAGTTCCAATCCGACAATGCGGTCTATTTCATCGGCGCGCGCCGTCAAAAAGATGACCGGCGCGTGCGTCACCACTGCAAGCTTCTTGTACAACTCGAAGCCGTTGATGTCGGGTAGACCAACGTCAAGAATGATAAGACCGATCTGCTCGGACGCCACCCGCAGTGCCGCCTCGCCGGTAGTGCGCCACACCGGCTCGTACCCATCGGTGGAGAGGGCATAGCTGATGGTGTCCGCGATGGCGGGCTCGTCCTCGACAACAAGAATCCGGATGGGCATGGAATAGGTCGGGAATTTTTGCCAAAGATACCATGCGCAGTTGAGCTTGCGCGCCGCCTGCGCTAAACCGACCGATGGCAGATATCAGGTGTCCGATGAAGGCTGCGCAGGTCAGGTCCTGATCGTCGCGGTTGTTCAATATCGGTGGCCCTCGGCAACCGACCTGCGAAGTCGGATGCAGATGGCCGAGGTCAGGGAAAGTCTACGCGGCCTTCAATCCGACCTCTGACATCCGACATCCGACCTCTGACATCCGATATCTGAATGAAGACGGCGGGGCATGCTTCACATGCGCCGCCGTCTTGGACAACTAGCAAGTTCGGGCTGAATTTAGCCCAGGTCTACCGGCACGAAAATCTGCGCATCCTCACGCTGCACCAGCAACGCGATGTGCTTGCCGGCTTTGGCTACCAGCTCGCGCAACTGCTCAGCGCTTTTCACCGGCGTTCCGTTCATCGACAAAATGACATCGCCGGGCTGGATGCCGGCCTTCGCTGCCGGGCCGCTCACATCACTTACCACGACACCTCCATTCACCTCGGCCTGCTGCTGCTCTTCCGGGGTTAACGGCCGCACGGCCAGACCGAGGCGCCCACGTTCGCCGTCGCCCTTGTTATTGGAGGCGACGGTCTTGTCCTTGAGTTCGCCAACCGTGACTTTCACGTCCTGGGTGGTCCCGTTGCGCCACACTTGCAATGTGGTGCTCGTCCCCGGCTTCACTTCGGCGACCTTCGCGGCTACCTCAGCCGACTGGTTGATCTCTTTACCGTCGATTTTCAGGATGACATCACCGGGCTGCAAACCAGCCTTACTGGCGGGGCCGCCCTTTTCAACCGAACTCACCAGCGCGCCGGCGAGCTTCTTCAACCCGAACGATTCGGCCAGCTCCTGATTGATGTTCTGAATGGTCACGCCCAGTCGGCCGCGTGTCACATGGCCATGCTGCTGCAACTGGTCTTTGACCTTGATCGCCATATCGATCGGGATGGCAAACGACAAGCCCTGGAAGCCGCCGGTGCGCGAGTAAATCTGCGAGTTGATGCCGACTACCTCGCCTTTCATGTTGAACAGCGGGCCTCCCGAGTTGCCGGGGTTGACCGCCACGTCGGTCTGAATGAACGGTACATAGTTGCCGTCCGGGAGCGAACGCGACTTCGCGCTGACGATGCCGGCAGTCACCGTGTTGTCGAAGCCATAGGGGGAACCGATGGCGATGACCCACTCACCGACCCTTACGTCGGTCGAGTCGCCGAGGCGCACCGTCGGCAGGTTGCCAGCATCGATCTTCAATACCGCGACATCCGATGGCTTGTCCACGCCAATGACCTTCGCCTTGAACTCGCGCTTGTCGGTAAGCCTGACGTTCACTTCATCGGCGCCATCCACCACATGAGCATTGGTCAGGATGATCCCGTCGTTACTCACAATGAATCCGGAGCCCAGTCCACGCGTCGGTACCTCACCACGCGGCATTTGGCCGCCGCCCGGACCCTGGAAGCGGCGGAAGAACTGCCATAACGGATCATCCGGGTCCATACCCGGGATCTGCGGCGTGGCGGTCTTCATGGTGCCGGTCACACTGACGTTGACGACCGCCGGGCCGTACTTCTCGACCAGGGAAGTGAAATCAGGCAGCGCTACTGCAGGTGATGGCGCGACGGTAGGAACGTTGGGGGCGGCCTGGGTGGCGGCCACCGCGGTTGCCGCGATAGGCCGGAGAACTCCTTTGTCAGCGTGTGCGAAACCCGCGAGTACCGCGACGCCGAGGCCCGCCGCGGCTAATGCGCTGGCGATCGGTTTCATTTTCATCTCAGTGCTCCTATATGGTTGGTCGAGGAGGGTTTCCCCCTTCATGACGCCTGATGTTAGGGGCGAAAAATTAAACCAGGCTTAAGGCACGTTGCGACCATGAGCGACGCTATCTGGTGTGTGCTTCAGGCTCGTTGCGTGGTAAGCAGGCATTTCTGTTGCCTTGGAGGAAATAGACACTGCACGCTTATGCACGATGTGCTGAGGCACTTGGCCAAGCGCCGACCGAGAGCTGAATTTTTGGCTTGAAGTCGCACGGGTTAGCCATGCCGTCAAGATTTCTTGGCCGACCGAAGCAAGATGAGGCGGCGCCTGCCGCGTTAGAAGAAGGGACTGATGAAACGCCCAATATTGAACATCGCCGATGTTAAGCTGCAACCACGTCAAGCCGCGCTGCCGCGACCGGGGATGCGGCTGAACGGTTCAACGCGCATGGGGTTCATCGGCCCACTGCTCGGTGCGCTACGACGTCAGCGCCGACCCGCCCGGAAAGTGATGCGCGGGCTCGATGCAGGTCCTGACTTTGCGGACCCGCATCGGTCAGATGTACGGTTCTCCTAAACGCCCGCCTTGGCTAAGACCACCACAGAAACGCCCAAAGATCTCTTGTCGGGGTCCGGATTGCGATACGAATGCGGAACGTTGCCGGGAAAGCCGAGGACTTCTCCCGCTGAAAGGTCGTAGCGTTCTCCTGCAACGAAGATTGTCACGCGGCCCCCGAGGCAAGAAAAGAATTCGCGGGTTCCCGGCAAGTGCGGTGTCCCTCCCATCGCGGCGCCGGGAGCGAACTCCATCACTTCGAGCATTTCTTCCGGGACGGGCTCCGGTACTAGCGGACGTATCGTAACGCCTCGGCCCCGGCTACGCGAAGATAGATCGCCCGCCGCCCACTTGCGCACTTTCGCACGCGGCGATGCAAGCAGTTCGTCGATGGGAACAGCAAGCGCGCCCGCCACTTTCACCAGGACCGTGAGCGAAGGATTGCCCTCGCCCGATTCAAGATTCGCGATCGTCGATCTGGGCACCCCCGAAGCCTTGGCAATGGCCTCCTGCGTAAGTGAACGCGCATGCCTTAGACTGATTAAATTTCGGGCTAGGTGAGCCGCTATTTGCCGGGGTTTGTCCATCTCTTCGACTTTCCGCCAATGGGTCGGACATTGCGGTGTAAAAACGACATTTCGGCCCTATTCTCTCAGTAAGCCAAGGAGAACGGATATGGATATGGAAATGACAGACCACAATGAACTGCTTCGCCGCGACTTCGACGGCGTGCGCGTTGCGATCACCGGAGGTACTTCAGGTTTAGGTTTGGCTTTTGTTCAGGAGTTGCATGCCCGCGGCGCGCTCGTCGCCTTTGTGGCACGCAATCCGGCATCGATCGAGCGGATAGCGCGGCAGTACGCGGGTACATTCGCCATCGCCGGGGACGTATCGAGAAAAGACGACATCTATCCGATCGCCATGCAGATCGTAGGGCGCCTCGGCGGCCTCGACGTGCTGATCAACAGCGCTTCTAGCTTGGGGCCAGTGCCACTGGTGCCCTTGGGCGACACCGAGTGCGAGGATTTCGAGCGAGCACTAGCAACCAACGTTCTCGGGCCGTTCCGTCTCACCAAGGCTTTGCTCGGCGCATTGACGGCTTCGGCGCGGCAAGGGCATGGCTCTGTCGTGCTCAATGTCTCGAGTGATGCCGCAATCAACCCTTACGTGCAATGGGGAGCCTACGGCGCGAGCAAAGCCGCTCTGCATCATATGAGCCGTATCTGGAATGAGGAACTCGAGGCTGACGGCGTGCGTGTGATGTCGGTCGACCCGGGCGACATGGATACTCCACTACATGCGGCGGCTGTTCCCGATGCTGATCCCGCATCGCTCAAGCGCCCGGCAACCGCGGCTCACGAATTGCTCCTCATCCTGAAATCGGTGCTGCAAGAAACCATACGGGCACATGCCGAAATCAGCGCGGAAGGGAGCGCGTCATGATTGCGGCCAGTAAACCCGTACAACGACCGAGCGACGCGAAGCTGATGGTAATCCATGCGGACGGGCACATCAGCCATAGGGCACGCGCTGTCCTTGTTACCTTTCTTCGGCCTACGGACTTGGTCATCGCCAATGATGCGGCCACGCTACCTGCGAGTTTGCAGGGCTTGCACTTGCAATCGGGCAAGCGCGTTGAAGTGCGTCTCGCTGGACGGCGCTCGTTCAATGACGTTCAACACTACATGGCGATCGTATTCGGCGAAGGCGACTTTCGTACCCGTACCGAGGACAGACCTCCGCCTCCCGGGTTGAATTCCGGCGATCGCTTTCTCTTCGGTTCACTGTCAGCCACGCTCACCAAGATGCTCGACCATCCACGACTGATTTCTCTTCGCTTCGAAGGCTTGCCGGAACAGATATGGGCGGGTCTCGCGCATCAGGGCCGGCCCATTCAATATGCGCACGTGGAAGACCCGCTGGCGATGTGGGACGTTTGGACGAGCATTGCCAGCCTACCCGTGGCCTTTGAACCACCGTCCGCGGGCTTTGTCTTGAGTTGGCAACTTCTCGCCGCAATACGCGACCAGGGAGCGAAATTCGCAACGCTCACCCACGCCGCCGGAATCTCCTCCACCGGCGACCCTGAGCTGGATAGACGCCTACCGTTCGACGAGCCCTATTTCATTCCCTCGGCGACCGCGAACGCCGTGCGCCGCGCGAGGAACTCTCGCGGCCGCATCATCGCGATCGGTACCACGGTCGCACGAGCCCTTGAACATGCGGCCGTCGAGGATTGCGGTTCGGTGCATGCCGGAGCCGGCATAGCGACGCTGCGCATCGGTCCTGCAAGCAAGCTTCGTGTCACTGATGCAATTCTCACCGGCACGCATGAACCCAACACCACCCACTACCAGATGCTTCGCGCATTCGCCAGCGACAGCGTTCTCCGCCGGGCGAGCCACGAACTGTCCTCACACAGCTATAGGACGCATGAATTCGGGGACTCTGTTCTCGTAGAGCGGGCACTTGACAGACTCAGTCAGCCGAAGTCGATTGAGCTTATTCGACCCTCTGAAACCGCGCGCCGCTGGTAATGGTGGTTGTGATAACAATCGCTCCATCGAGGGGACGGCCGCCAAGCCGGTATCTGCTTCGTGTCGAACTTGACGGGTCTGCGAACATGCCGGCTATCACCGACGCATTGGTCAATTGCCACGCGACTCACCGCCCGGACTCTTCGCGATGGGCTTTCCAGCCAAATATGCTCAACCTGAAGATCGCAGTGTTCTGTCTTTCGGTGTTCCGGCAGTTTGTCTGCCTCTTCGTCAGAGCATCACCCCGCGCCTCACTCAACTCACCGTCAGCTTCTCGGCGAATCCACTCATTGCAATGCGGCAGCAAAACGACGCCAACGGCCGCTAAAAGTTAGCCCAGCCGATATCACAGGACCTCACTTAAGAAACCACAAAACTGTATTGACGAACGGGCCACCTGTGGTTTCGGACACTGGTGGCGATCAACAAGAGAACCGTGTCCGGTTTCCCGAACAACGTGCGCAGCAAGATCGACAAAGATGAGGAAGAGGCTTTGAAGAAATTGGCCGCGCAGCGGTTTCTAGGCCTGAAGATCTTGGCGGGACAGGGGGCGAGCTTGGACGGCCTTTGCAGCAAGTTTGTCACCCCCCATTTCAAATCAGCGCCACGTTTCGCGCCAAATCTGGTACTGCGATGGCCTCAGGCGGTAGCGCGCGATATTTCCTTCGTGCGGGCTCATGACTTCCGTTTCCACCACCTCGACGAAACGCGCCTAGTCCTCTTGCGATACGTCCTCGGCGGCATGGCGCTTGATGAAAGCGGTGGCCGCCTTCTTGTCCATCCTGTCACGCACGATCTGCGCAATGATCGCGGCGACCAATGTGCGGTAGCGCAAGGGGAACGGGTCGGGTTCACCGAGCGACTGACGCACGGCCGAATAGCGTGCGCACGAACGCTCGTAAGCCCACACAAACACGTCGCGCAGTAATTCGGTGCGATTGCGCCACAAAAAGGTACTTATATGGCGCGTTTACTTCATTGCGGCGCTTTAAATGGCGCGCAAGAGTCGTTTCCACGGATCGGATTCATTCGGATTTCTGCGAACGGGCGATCCAGCGAAATAGAAACCGCGAGTTCGCGGCGCGACCCTCGGGCTCCGCCGCCATGTTAGACCACCTGAATCCTAGACCTGAGCAAAGCGAACTTCCACCCGCAACCCCACCCCCCCCTCACCATCCGCCAGCGTAATCTCCGCTCCATGGCGAGCGGCAACGTTCTTCACAATTGCCAGCCCCAAGCCGCTACCAGGCACGCCCGACCCCTCGCGGCGATAAAACCGATCGAATACCCGCTCTCGCTCTTCCGGGGGAATGCCGGGACCGTTGTCAGTGACGCTGATAAGCGGCGCGCCCGCCTTCTGTCCCACCGCAACATCGATCTTTCCGCCGATCGGAATGTAGCGAATGGCGTTATCGACCAGATTGGTGAGCATCACTCGCAGTGCGTCGCCATCGCCCATAACCGTGGCCGGCTCGGCGCTGGTAATTCCCAGGTCGATGTGTCTTGCGCCGGCAAGCGGTGCCTGTTCCGCGACCACTTGGCGTGCGAGTTCAGCGAGATCGACGGAAGCCGAAACGCGGCCTGTTACGTTGGGCTCTTGGCGGGCGAGGGTGAGCAGTTGCTCGACCAGATGCACGGAGCGCCTGAGGCCTTCCTTCAACTTGGCGAAGGCGACACTGCGTTCTTCTTCGGTCTTGGCGCGCTCCGCCAATTGGATTTGCAATTGCACCGCAGTCAGTGGCGAGCGTAGTTCATGCGCGGCGTCGGCGACGAATGCGCGTTGGGTATCCAGGTTATGCGCGAGCCTCGCCAGCAGATCGTTCAGTGCCTGCACCAGCGGACGCACTTCCTCCGGAAGATTCGTCTCGGGCAACGGGTGCATGACCGCGGCGGAGCGCTGCCCAACGGCACGCGCCACTTGGTCCAGCGGCCGTAGGCCGCGCCCGACAATCGCCCAAATCAGTATCCCGAGGATAGGGATCAGCAAGGCGAACGGAAGGACCGTACGCAGGGCCTGCTGCGCCGCCAGACGATCCCGAACACGCATCGGCTGCGCGACCTGGATAATGCGATTGCGCAACTGCACGCTGAACATCCGCCATTGGCCTTCGGGCGTAGCGAGCGTCGCGAATCCCAGTTGCGCGCGGTTGGGCAGCAGGGAATGCGGGTTGGACTGGTAGACGCGGACCCCCGATTGGTCCCAGATCTGGATCACGAAATCGTATTGCGGCTCGTTCGGAATAGTCGCTGAGCCGCTTTCCAGCACCTGGTCACGCAGAGACAGCGCCATCTGTTGTAGATCATAGTCGAACAGTTCGTTGGCCTCTTGCCGCACCGTGAAGTAGATGCCCGCGGCGACAAGGCATCCCGTGGCGATGAGCAGGCCGAGGAGCCCGAAAAGCAATTGCCGGCGAAGTGATGGGGCAGTCACTTCGGCACCATGTAACCGACACCCCGCACATTCTTGATAAAACCTGCGCCCAACTTCTTGCGCAACGAATGAATGTAAACCTCGATGGTGTTGCTTTCGACTTCTTCATCCCAACCGTACAGCTTTTCCTCCAGTTGATCGCGCGACAGGACAGCGCCTGGCCGATCGAGCAAGGCTTCAAGGAGCGTGAATTCACGCGCCGAGAGCGCCAACGGCTTACCGTGCAGACTCGCCTCGTGCGTCGCAGGATTGAGCCGCACCCCGCCATGCTCGATCACCGACTCGGCACGCCCCGATTGCCGGCGCAGCACGGCGCGAATGCGCGCGGCCAACTCGTCGAAATCGAAAGGCTTGATAATGTAATCGTCGGCGCCGCTGTCGAGGGCATTGACGCGATCGGCAATCGCATCGCGGGCCGTCACGATGAGCACGGGAATGCGGTTGCCCTTGGCACGAATGGTCTTCAACACTTCGAGTCCCTGCTTCTTCGGCAAGCCCAGATCCAGCAGCATCAGATCGTAGACTTCATTGCGCAAGGCCGTCTCGGCAGCGGCACCGTCCCTGACCCAATCAACACTGAAGCCGTCCTGGCGCAACCCTTGGCGAGCGCTCTCGCCGATCATTGGATCGTCTTCCACGAGCAATAGACGCATGACGAAGCTTTCCTACCGCCTGAACTGCTTGTTTGACTAGCGCGCGAACAGAGTTCGCAATGTACCTTGAAGCGCAACGCGTGCAAAGAAACCCAAGAAGCGAAGCTGCCTGGTCGCAGCGTTGCTATGCTGCGCACACTGCCGTATTGGCAATCGCACGGTGATCTGGGCGAGCCCTGAGAGGTTGATGCTCGCCGAGAATCAGTGCATATCGAGAAGCATATGGCTTGCCGTAAAATATTCATTAGTTTGCTATGGGAATTCGACATAGCATCTAAGCCTCTGGCACTATCCGGCCCCGAGTCGTCCCGTGCCCAGTTCCCTGTATAGCAGCGGTATTGGCCGGGTGGGGCGGTCTGGCATCGCGCAAAATGAGATTTAACGCCTGGCGTGCCCGCTTTGCTCTTGCCCCCGTTGGGGTGAACAAGCATGAATCAGTGGTAGGCTTTCATTGCTTCGATAGAAGGCGGTTTCTTCCGATCAACGTAGCGAAGAGCACTATCCGGACCAAACCGTGCTGGCAAATCTGGGTGAGAACGAACCAAGACGCATCGGGCGAGCGCGCCATGCCGATGGCTAACCCCGCGGGCCCCGAAACGCGTTCGGCAGCCGACTTTAAAGATATCGTTCGGATGGAGGGCGTGGAGAAATTTTTTGGTGCGATCCAAAGCCTGCGCGGCATTAATCTATCCATTGGGCGAAATGAGATCGTTGGTTTAATCGGCGACAACGGCGCCGGCAAGTCTACCTTGATCAAGGTAATGACCGGAGTCTTACAGCCCTCGGCTGGGCGAATCTTCGTGCGCGACAAAGAGGTTTCTCTGGAAGATTACTCGGTGCGCAGAGCGCATGATCTCTCCATCGAAACGGTATACCAAGACAAGTCCCTTGCCGAGAATCAGCCGCTGTGGCGGAACTTTTTCATCGGGCGGCAGATTACCAACCGGTTCGGCTTCATCGATATCAAAAAACAGAAAGCCATCGCGCGCGAGATGCTGATGACTTCGATCGGCTTTCGCGGTGTCGGCATTTCGGAGGACTCGACGGTCTCGCAATTGTCCGGCGGGGAACGGCAGGGGATCGCCATCGGGCGGGCCATGCATTTCAACGCCGATCTGATCGTTCTCGATGAACCGACCGCCGCGTTGGCCGTCTCGGAAGTCCGTAAGGTTCTGGACTTCGTGCGCTTGATCAAAAGCTCGGGACGCGCGTGTGTCTATATCGAACACAATCTGGCGCACGTGCATGAGGTGGCCGATCGCCTGGTGGTCCTCGACCGGGGCGCTTTGGTCGCTGAAATCTCACCCAAAACCATGTCGGTCGCCGAACTCACGGAGTATCTGATTGGGCTGCAACATCAGAAATGATTGCGCCTGGTCGCAATTTCATCGCTCTAACATTCGCGAGCCGCGAAGGCACCCGCCGTCGCAGCGGTTTTGATTTATGAACACCCCGCTATGACTCCCCGCGCGCCCTCGTTGATCCAACGGATAGAAGGTCTGCCGATCATCGTCGTTTTTGTGGCACTGTTGCTCCTGTTCATGTACACGGCACCCCAGGTTTTCCTTGCGCCGTACATCTATACGACGTTTCTATCGACGCTGCCGCCGCTTATTCTTCTCGCAATCGGTCTCACCTTCGTAATCGGAGCGGGCGAGATCGACCTGAGCTTTCCGTCGATCATCGCTTTTTCCGGCTTCGTCTTTGCCGTGCTATTCAAGGAGTACAACTTCGGCTGGGTGGCGGTGATCGCTGCCCTCGCTTCCGGCTTGTTGGTCGGCTTTCTCAATGGTTGGCTCATTGCCAAGGTGGGAATCCCTTCTTTTATCGCCACGCTCGCCACCCAGTTTTTCTGGGCCGGCGCCGCTACCGTCCTGTCCGGCGGCAAATCCTATGCTTTATTCGACGCCGACAAAGCCCCTGTGTGGCGCATCCTGGTCGGGCGTCCTTGGGAGGGCATCACGAACGTCATCTGGATTGGGGAGATTTCAGTTCAGGCGTTTTGGACCACGGCCATTGTCCTGTTCCTGTGGCTGGTATTGACCCGGCATCGGTTTGGTGAGCACGTTCTGTTTATCGGCGACTCCAACGATGTGTCCCGTGTGGTGGGCATCGACGTCGACCGAGAGAAAATCAAGCTATTTAGCTTGATGGGTCTGCTCGCTGCGCTCGCCGCGATCCTCCTTACGCTGGAAAACAAAAACTACTTCGGCAATCAAGGTCAGGGCTATTTGATGACCGCTATCGCTTCGGTGCTGATCGGCGGCACTTCCATATTCGGCGGCCGAGCCACGATCATCGGCACCATCTTCGGTTGCTTCATCATCGGGATGATCGAGGCCGGCCTCGTCGCTTCCGGCCTGACTGGCGCTTGGGTGCGCACGATTCAAGGCTTGGTGTTCCTAGCCGCCATCGTGTTCTACCTGTACGTCGACGAACCGCAGCGGCGGAGCGCCTTGTTCGCCAAATTCAAATGGAAAACCGACTTCGGTTGATCAGGCACCCACTGTGTAGCGCGGCAGGCTGCCGAACGGCTGCCTCGTGCGTTTCAAGCAAGCTCTCTCAAAACATAGCACTTGGAGGAATGACCATGAAACCAGCAAAGTCTCTCTTCACCGTAGCAGTGGCAGCCGCGCTTGCCTGTCCCCTTGCCGGGAGCGCCGCCGATGAAGCACTAGGCAAAGGGATCACCATCTACATGCAGATGGGTGGCAACGCCGGCGACGGTGCGACGTTGGCGCGCCAGACAGGAGCGACAGCGGCTGCCAAGGCGCTTGGCGTGGACAAACTCAATGCGCAATTCTCTGCCTGGGCACCGGAGACCATGCTCAACCACTTCAGAGAGGCCCTGGCTGCGCGGCCATCCTGCATCGTTATCATGGGCCATCCGGGAAGCAACGCTTTCGCGGGGCTGGTCAAGCAAGCCGTGGATCAGGGTATCGTCGTAACCGACGGCAACTCGCCGCTGACTCCATTGCAAAAAGACTTCGGACCGAGGGGCTTTGGTTACGCAGGGGTCGATCTGTATGCCGGCGGCTCGCTGACAGCGCAGAATATGATCAGCAGCGGCAATTTGAAGGCCGGCGATGAGGCAATGGTTTACGGTGTCTTCAGCCAAGCGGAACGCGGGCAGTCGGAAAAGGGACTTGCCGATACGCTGCAAAAAGCCGGGCTGACGGTCAATCGTTTGGAGATCACCCAAGAGGCGAATTCCGATCCTTCGCTGGCGGTCCCGGTGCTCTCAGCCTACGTGCAGAGTCATCCCAAACTGAAGGCGATCGGAACTCAGCATGGCGGTATCACGGGCATTCTGGAAGACGTCCTCAAGAAAGCGGGTAAAAAACCCGGCGAGATCGTTGTCGGCGGGATCGACTTGGCGCCGGCTACCATCACCGGACTGAAGGACGGATACATTTCCGTTACCCTCGATCAACTCCTCTACCTGCAAGGCTTCATGCCGGTCTTGCAGTGTGTCCTGACCGCGAAGTACAAAATGCCGGGACTGGATCTGAACACCGGCGCGGGGGTGGTGACACCGAAGACGATCGGGCAGTTGGTACCACTGATCGAAGCCGGCTACCGCTAACTAAGCGAAGCGCACGTCGTATAGCGAGGGCCGCATTCAGCGGCCCTCGGTTCGCGCGTGGCCCTGGCTTTGTCGACGGCAAAGATAGGGCGAAACCGCCTCTCGTCCGAAGCGCGGAAGAGCGCGGCCTAACGCCTGGCCCGGCCGGCCGCACCGCGCACGCACCTCTGCGGCCTTAAATCGCCGACTCTCCAGGTGCAACCCTGTTGTCAGGTTAGAAATTAGAAATGACTACCTGCGCGTTGCGCAGAGCCAGGTCATCGGGCGTGATTGCAAGCGTCAGGTGAATGTGTGCTCTGCCTCGAGCTACGTTAGCTAACCGGGGAATAGCGTGATTCCGCCGTCGACCCGCAGCACCTGCCCATTGATGAAGCGGCTGTGCGGGCCCGCGAGGAAGGCCACCGCGTCCGCGATCTCGGCCGGCTCGGCATAGCGCATCAGCGATTCCGGCGCATCCATCTTTGCCGGATCTACCTTGCGCGTTGCCACGAAACGCGCTGTCTTCGTCGGCCCCGGGCTGACCGCGTTGATGCGCACCCCGAACGGCCGCAACTCCACCGCCAGGCAACGGGTGTAATGCACCACCGCCGCCTTAAGCGTCGAATACACCACCTCGGGCGAGCAACCCATGTGTGCGGCCGCCGACGCAATGTTGATGACCGAGCCCGCCCTTCTCTCCTTCATGCCGGCACAGAAGGCCTGGCACACCAGCATGGTCCCGATCAGGTTGTTATTGGTGAGCACCTGGATGTCCTCGAACGAGATGTCGAGGGCGTTGTTCGGGTTCGGCTTTCCTCCCTGCGCCCCGATGTCGCCGCCGGCGCAATTCACCAGAATGTTTACGGGTCCGAGCTTGGCTTCGATTTCCTTCGCCATGCGCCGCACCGCCACCTGGTCGCCGATATTTCCCGTCACCGCGACGGTGCGCGTACCGAATTTCTCCATCGACTTGGCGACGGCCCCGAGGTCGGGCGCCTCGTTGTACTTGGCCGGTGCAGTCCAGTCTATGTCGTGGATCGCGACATCGGCACCGAGCTCCGCCAGCCTCTGCGCCATGGCGCGCCCGAGGCCGCGTCCCGATCCGGTGACAAAAGCCGTTCTGCCGCTCAGTTCCTTGCTCATTCCAGGTCTCCCTATGTCATCAAGCCGATTGCCTTCATGTTGGCCGCGCTGCGCCGGATCATGTCGAGCTCATAGCCGATCAGCACGTCGCTGTCGGCGCCTTGCTCCCATGGGGTCCGGTAGTCGGCCTCGTCGGCGATCCGGTTGTGCCGCGCCGCCGCGAGACAAACCGCGAGTTCGCTGGCGGGCATCGGCGCGTAGCCAGCCCACCAATCCGGTGTGAAGAGCCGGACGTGGCGAGCCTCGAGCGCGCCGGACTCGAGCGAGGCGGTCAGCGTGTCGTGGTGTTGAAGCAGAATCTTCGCGATCTCGCGGAACGGAACTGCGCCATCGCCGATCGCGCAACGCACCAGGCGATAACCCTCATCGGTCCATTGCGCCCGATAGTCCTTGAGATGCACGTGGCGAACCCGATGCGCGACCCGCCGGGCGAATTCGGTCGGCGCCTCGGCGACGGCAAAGGTGTTGCCGGTATCGAAGCAGATGCCCACGTTGGAACCCGCTTCAGCGCAGAAATCGAGCAGCTCCCGGCTGCCGAAGTCCTGGTGATTTTCGATCGCGACGCTCACTCCCGCAGGCGCGGCGTCCTGTGCCAGTTGCTTGAGCTTGTTCCGTGCGCTGGCGACCATGGGGAGCCACTGGGCCCCCTTCGCGGCGCGATCCCCGCACAGCACGCCGGTCAGCGGCGTGCGTATCACCCGCGCACCCAACGCCACCGCAGTGCGGATCGCCGTCCCGGGCGGTTCCCACGGCAGACCGAAGCTGATAATCGGAAGCAAGCGAAGGCTCGCAAGCCGTTCTCCCAGGGCAGCGAGATCGCTATCCGACATCGGTGTCAGCCACGCATTGTGCAGCTCGATCGTTCGGGCACCGATCTCGCGCGCGATGTCGATGAATCCGCCAAGACCGCGGCCGTTCGGGTTGGCGCGAGGAGTTCCATTACCCTGCAGTCCGAGCCAGTAGGTGAGGCCATATGGATTAAGTCCGGTTTGAAACATCGGGTCTCCTGGATTCAACGTAGCCCGGCGTCGACCGTCAGGCATTGCTTGGTGATCAGCCGGCTGTCGTCTGCCGCGAGGAAGAGCACGGCGGCGGCGATGTCCGCCTCGCTGAGGCGCAGATGAATGGCCTGTTTCGCGACCAGGTCCGCGGCCGTGGCCTCGCTGTGCCAAAGTCGCAGCTGCCGTTCGGTCATCACCGCCCCGGGGGCCACGGCGTTAACCCGGATCCGGTCGGCGCCAAACTCCACCGCGAGGCTGCGGGTCATCCCGATGACGGCCGCCTTGGCGGTCGTGTAGGCGACGAGATTCCGCACACCCGCCATCCACGCGATCGAACTGAAGTTGATGATCGATCCGCCGCCGAGCGCGCGCATCTGATCATGAACTGCCTGGGCGGCGAAGAACTGGTGGCGCAGATTCACCGCGAGGGCGCGATCCCAGTAGTCGGGGGTCACCGCGTCGACGTCGTGACGCTCATCATTTGCCGCATTGTTGACCAGAACGCCAATCAGACCGAGACGCTCGCGAATCGTGGCGACGGCGCGGCGCAGCGCCTCGATGTCGACAAGATCGCAAGGCAGGAACAGAGGCGGATGAGTGGCGCCTTCGAGGCGAGCCACCAGTTTGACGCCGCTGTCGGCATCGATGTCGACGAAAGCCACCCGGGCGTGGTTCCGCGCAAAAGCCTCGACCAAGCTGGCGCCGATGCCGCTCGCCCCGCCGGTGACGAGGACGACCCTGGCGCGCAAACTGGGGTAGATGGTTTGACTCAAAGCCGGCCTCCGGATCGCCTGGGACTGTATGACCGATTTGCGCGTTGGAAGTCGCATCGGCAAGTTAGTTCAGTAGTACTTGGGTACCCGGATCGAACAGGCAGGCCTTGTTCATGTCGACCGAGAGCTTGACGACCTCGCCTACGCCCGGAGCGTCGTCCGGCTCGAAGCGCGCGATGATCTCGCTGCCAGCGGCCCGCAGCACGACCATCGTCTCCGCGCCGGTCGGCTCGACCACCTCGGTAGACGCTTCGATCACGCCCATGGTCGGATTTCCGATTCCCGTAAATCGTCCGAAATGCTCGGGCCGGATGCCAAGCACCACCTGTCGCGTGGCGCCGCCGACGGCCCCGGCCAGCGGCAGCAGCGCCGGCGTGCCGTTGCCCGCCTGCACCGACACGGCCAATTTTCCACCCACCTCGACAATCTGAGCGGGAAGGAAGTTCATCGATGGCGAGCCCATGAAACCGGCCACGAACATGTTCGCCGGCCGTTCGTAAACCGCACGCGGCCGATCGAACTGTTGCAGCGCACCCTTGTGCAGCACCGCGACGCGCGAGGCGAGCGTCATCGCCTCGACTTGATCGTGCGTCACGTAGATCGTCGTCTTGGCGACCCGCTGGTGTAGCTTCTTGATCTCGGTGCGCATCTCGACGCGCAGCTTGGCGTCGAGATTCGATAGGGGTTCGTCGAACAGGAACAGCGCCGGGTCGCGCACCAGCGCCCGACCCATTGCGACACGCTGACGCTGACCGCCGGACAGCTGGAAGGGCTTGCGGCCGAGCAGATCGCCGATTTGCAGCAAGCCTGCGACGCGCGCGAGAGCCTCGGTCTGCTTGTCCTTCGACACGCCACGGCTCTCCATGCCGAAGGTGATGTTTTCGCGCACGGTCATGGTCGGATAGAGCGCGTAGGACTGGAATACCATGGCGATATTGCGGTCCTTGGGCGGCACGCGGTTGACTATCCGTCCGTCGATTTCGATATCGCCATGGGTGACGCTCTCGAGCCCGGCAAGCATTGCGAGAAGGGTCGATTTCCCGCACCCGGACGGACCGACCAGCGCGATGAACTCACCGGTCCGCGCCTCGAGGTTGATGTTGCGCAATACCTCGACGCTGCCGAAGCTCTTGCAGAGATCGCGGATGAGCAGTGACGACATGCGATACCCCTACTTTACCGCACCCTGAGTCAGGCCGCGCATGAAAAACTTGCCGCCGAACAGATAGATCAGCAGCGGCGGCATGGCACCGATCAGTACGGCGGCGGATTCGACATTGTACTGACGCACCGACATGCCTCCCGCGGTCAGCGCAATCAGGGCGGCGGTAACCGGTTGATTCCTGCCCGACGAAAAGATCACCCCGAACAGGAAGTCGTTCCAGATTCCGGTGAATTGCCAGATCACCGTGACTATCAGAATTGGCGGCGACAGCGGCAATACGATCTTACGGAAGATACGCCAGAAGCCGGCGCCGTCGATGCGCGCGGCCTGGATCAGCGCATCCGGGATGCTGACATAATAGTTGCGGCAGAACAGCGTCGTGAAAGAGAGGCCCTGGACGCAATGGATCAGGACCAGCCCCGCGATGGTGTTGGTCAGGCCGAGCGTGCCGAGAGTCCAAGCCCAGGGCAGGAGCACCATTTGCCCGGGCAGGAACACGCCCAAAGTCATGCAGGCAAATAACGTTTCGGAGCCACGGAAGCGCCACTTGGACAGCACGTAACCGTTGATCGCGCCGATGGCGGTGGAGATGATCGTTGCCGGAATCGCCATCCACAGCGAGTTGTAGAAAAATGGGGCAATGCCATTGCAGGCACCGTTGACGCAGAAGGTGCCCCACGCCTTTGCCCAGTGCTGGAGCGAGAACGAGTGCGGCAGTCCGATCAGCCCGGCGCGGGAGATTTCCGCCATGTCGCGGAAGGAATTCAGGACGATGACCCCGAGCGGCAATAGGTAGTATGCGGCGAAGAGCGACAGCAGGCCGTACACGACGGCGAGTGAGCGGCGGCGTTGCCACGTAGTGCCGGTCGACAGCGGATCGAAGATGGCGATCCGGTCAGCTATTGCCGGCCTCGCGGCGCTCATGATAAGAGGACCATATCGCGTACGGAACCAGCACCGCGGCGAGCGCGAGGAGAATCATGACGGCCCCCGCTGCTCCCTCTGCGATCTGGCCGCGCTGGAACATCAAGTCGTAGACATAGATCGCCGGGACATTGGTCGCCAAACCGGGGCCGCCCCCGGTCTGGGCCACGACAAGGTCGAAGGTTTTGATGGCGAATTGCAGCAGGATCACAACCACGGCAATGATGATCGGCCGGATCGACGGCAGCACGATTTTCCAGTAGATGCGTCGCATCGAAGCCCCGTCGATCTGCGCCGCCTTGATCAGGTCCTGCTCGACCGAGCGCAGCCCAGCCAGCAAAAGGACCATCGCGAAACCCGAGGCGTGCCAGACGCCGGTGATCACGATCGTGTAGATCGCCCGATCGCGATCGAGGATCCAGTCGAAAGTAAAACCGGTCCACCCGAGATCACGCACGAATGCCTGGATACCGGTGCTCGGACTGAACAGCCAGCGCCAGACCGTGCCGGTGACAACGAACGAGATCGCGAGCGGATACAGCAATACGCTGCGCCAGATCGCCTCGCCGCGGACGCGCTGGTCGATGAGAACGGCAAGAGTCAGCCCGATCGCGAGCGATCCGGACACGTACAGGCTGCTGAACAGAAACAGGTTCGTGTAGGCGATGGTCCAGCGCCGGTTCTGCCAAAGCGCAAGATAGTGTTTGATGCCACCGTAGCTAAAATCTGGCAGCAGCGTCGAATCGGACAGCGACAACCAGACGGTCCAGGCGCAGAACAGGAAGACGTAGACGAAGCTTGCGATCAGCGATGGCGAGAGAACGATCTGCGGCGTGAAGCGGGAAACCGCGTCGCGCACCGATTCCCGGTGCTTTCCGGTAGCCGCAGCAGCTTGCATCCGAGAGGACAAGTTGATTTCCGGGCCGGCGCAATGCTTCGTTGAAAGAGCAGCGCCGGTCGCCGGCCGCCACTGCTCGACGCCGGATCCTACTTCTGGGCCTGAACGGCGTCAGCCATTTGCTTGGCCGCATCCTCCGCGGAAGTTCCTGGCGTGTTCACGAATTCGGTGATCACCTCCATCATTGCGCCGCGATATTTCTGCAGCACCGTCATGTTGTGCGCCATCGAGCGCACCAGCGTGCCGGCTTCGATCGAGGCCTTCAGGTCCTTCTGGCTGAGTTGCTGGCAAGTATTGAAGCCCTGCGACAGATCGACGTCCATGCGCGCCGGGATGGAGCCCTTGGCCTGGTTGAATATGGTCTGGAACTTTGGCGACATGATCGTCTTGGCGAGAAGCGTCTGGCCCTCAATGTAGTCCTTGTCCTTCTGCTGGAAGAAGACGACCGAGTCGGCGTTCAGGATGTATCCCGGCTTGCCCCAGTCGACCGGCGCCTGCGTGCATAGATAGTCGGTTCCTTCTTTGAAGCCGCCGGCGTTCAAGGTGCCGATTGACCAATCCCCCATGAAGAAAAACCCCGCCTTGCCGGTCGCCATCATGTTGAGTGCCGCGTCCCACGAGCGACCCGAGATCCCCGGGTCCATCCACTTGATCATCTTGCGGTACTGCTCGAACGCCTTGACCATGCCGGGACTGCGCAGCGCCCCCAGGTCGGCATCGACGAAGGCCCTGCGATAGAGGTTCAAGTCCAGGCCGTAGACGACTGAGTCGAAGGTCGTCGCGTCGGTCCAATCGGCGCTGCCGTGGGCGATACAGATGAGACCGGCCTTGACCAGCTTCTCGCAAGCCTGGTTGAACTCCGCCCAGGTTTTCGGCATCGTCGCAATCCCTGCTGCGGCCATCGCTTTCTTCGATCCCCACATCCAGTTGACGCGGTGGATGTTCATCGGGGCGGCGACCCACGAACCTTTCGGCTTCATCACGCTCAGCAGTTCTGGCGCAACGACCTTGTCCCATCCTTCCGCCTTGGCGAGAGCATCCAGGTTCGCGGTCTTGCCCGTC
>Ga0209118_1000308_pt1 | contig 28895 bp, 20 predicted proteins | sample BlaSpr_A8_Ref_M1_FD_187988 | JGI IMG/M metagenome (GOLD analysis project Ga0209118, IMG submission 187988) | Forest soil microbial communities from Thunder Bay, Ontario, Canada - Black Spruce, Ontario site 2_A8_Ref_M1 (SPAdes) (version 2) | ecosystem: Environmental > Terrestrial > Soil > Boreal... | reverse complement strand
TTTGAGAGGACCTGTCCTTAGTACGAGAGGACCGGGATGGACGAACCTCTTGTGTTCCAGCTGTCGTGCCAACGGCATAGCTGGGTAGCGAAGTTCGGTAGTGATAACCGCTGAATGCATATAAGCGGGAAGCACTCCTCGAGATGAGATCTCCCAACCCGTAAGGGATAAGAAGGGCCCAGGAAGACTACCTGGTTGATAGACGGGAAGTGAAAGCGCAGTAATGTGTGAAGCTTACCCGCACTAATCGCCCGTTCGGCTTGACCATAAAATTTACTCGGTGCATGAAAACAGCCGTCAGCACTTAGCATTCAGCACTCAGTCAGAACCTGGACTGGGCTGAAGGCGAATTTCAACCGCTGCCAGAACCTGGGCGGCGTTGAGAATCCAGACTGACGACTGTGCGCCGACGAAAAGCCGAAGTAAGTTGGCTGAAATCGGAATTAACCAAACATGAAAGTAAGCCACACCCAATCTATTCAGTTGTGAGGCATCGTCCTCTGTTGCTGAAGACGATCTTTGATAGCTATCAGCTCTCAGCTGTCAGCTCTCAGCTTTATCGGGAGTCGGCAGTTTGGGGGCGCTTACAAGTTTGCTGGGCATCAGCCCTGGAAAGTCGGCACGGCACGAGTTGCTGAAAGCTGACGGCTGATAGCTGACAGCTCCGACTTGTCGGTGATCTTACCGCGGGGGCTCCACCCGTTCCCATCCCGAACACGGAAGTTAAGCCCCGCAGGGCCGATTGTACTGCACGCGAAAGTGTGTGGGAGAGTAGGTCGTTGCCGGCATTAAATAAAGGCCACGCTCAGAAATGAGCGTGGCCTTTTCCGTTTGGCGCAACTTATCTCCGTCCGCAAAACCGGAGTTATTCAGATTCTTTCACGGATCCTCCCAAATAAAGGCCGGCCATCACTGTGACCATCGCTAGCCACACCTTGCTAGCATTGTCTTGGCCGTGCAGAAATTCCTCGAAATGTTCTTTACGCTTTTCTACCTCATCCTTGTATTCGTCAGAGGCTACGTCCTTGACGGTTATGGGTAGCGGTGTGTACACGTAGAAATATTCGGTGCAAAACCAGAGAGGCGGAAGAAGTATCCACGGTACCAGGAGCACAGCCTTCCAAGTTTTGACGTTAGCCCCCCACAATCTCGCATTGTTAGGATCGCCGGTGCGTAAAAAGTGGATGCCGAAGAGAATACAGAATGATGCAAAAACGGCGCCGAGCGCGGAACCGTAAACGATGCCTCTCGAAGCGAGGCTCTTCGGGCTGTAAATCTGAATCGTACTGGAACTGCCAGCACCTGAGTACTCAACGTATGCGACAACCAGAGAGGCCACGGCAAGTGCAATTCCTGTGCCAATCCACACGATTTTCGCGGGTTTCCCCGCGATGGGAGGAGCTTCGGGGTGCGATTTGCCTGACATAATCCCTTGAGCTTATACCACAGAATACGTCGTAGCCGGCATTAAATAAAGGCCACGTTCAGAAATGAGCGTGGCCATTTCCGTTTCCCGCGAATGTGTAGAGCGGACACTCCTGTCCGCTGCTTTTGGTTTCACTTTGCGGTTTTGCGCTTTGGGGATGGTTCAATCTCTCCCTTTGAGTATGGCGGCGATCACGCGGGGACTGCGGCGACCGTGCAACTCGGCGATCACGGCGAGCGGCTTTTCTTCGGGCGCGTAGGCGATGACATAGTCTCGCAACGAGTGAAAGAGCAGCGGCCGCGAGGTCAGGTCGGGACGTCTGTGGCCCTGGTACGGGAAGGCGACGAGGGATCGGATGGTCTGGTAAATTTCCTCGCGCACGCGGTCGGCGGCATCGAGATTGTCATCCGCAATATATTCCCAAATGTCGTCGAGGTCTGCGTATGCCTCCAGGTGGAGGACAAAATGCGCTCATGAACGATCGGCGCGACGGTCTGTACTCTTGCGCCGAAGGCTGGCGAGGGCATCTTCGCCGTCAACCGGCTTTGCGCGGCCGCTCTTGAGATCATCGTAGCGGCTGTCCAGGGTTTCGCGCACATGGGAGAGTTCCTGCAGATATCCGGCCATGGCGTCCTCGACAAGGTCATCGGGGGCCCGTCCGGTTTTGGCGGCGAGCTCTTGCAGACGAGACTCGGTCTCTGGCCGAAAGTGCACTTCCACAAGCGCTAGTCTAGAGAGTTGGATTGGCGGTGTCAAAGCGGATTGCCCCGGGCGGCGTGGCCACCTGTTCCCATCCCGAAGACGGAAGTTAAGCCCCGCAGGGCCGATTGTACTGTTCGCGAAAGTGTGTGGGAGAGTAGGTCGTTGCCGGCATAAATAAAGGCCACGTTCAGAAATGAGCGTGGTCTTTTCCGGTTCGTGCAAACCACTGTTCATGCAAACCACTTGACTGCCATTTGGTGTTTGGTCTAATATCCCTGCTCTTCCCCTAAAAAGTAGTTCCCATCAAATACTGCGAAGGAGTGTCTATGAATTCCGTGGGGAAGATTCTGGCTTTGCTCGTTTGCTGCATACCGATGGTCGCATGCCTTGGCGCAGGTCATAAAAGGAATGCGAAATGGGAAAAGGATTTTACTTACATTAAGATGATCAGGGCTGACCTAAGCGAATCATCCAAGCTGAACTTTGACTGCAGCGACTATAAGGTTTCGAGCACGAAGCTGAACTGGGTTCAGCAGGCACAGTGCTACATGGAGGACAGTGCCAATTCCAAAGAGCAAAAGGCTGCATTTCGGAACTGGATCGTTGAGAGATTCATCACTTTTGTAAACCATGCATTTGGCGATTTTGAACATGACTCCGTTCTGTTGAGGTCGACCACCGCAACCGCTTTTGATTACATCAACCTTGGACTAGCGGCTGCGACCACAGTTACGGGTATGGCGACGACTCTCGGAGCGGCTTCCACCGGCACCCAGGGCGCGAGCCACAGCTTCAACAAGAACTACTACAATGATCAGACTGCGTTTGTGATTAACAGCAAGATGGAGGCCTTGCGCCTCGAGCAGTTGTCAAAGATCAGAGAGCGAGAAGTTCTTCCCGTAGACTGTCCGGCTAACCAACAAGCGCCTGCCCCTAACAAGGGGTCTCAGGAACTATGCTACACATTGGAGCAGGCGATGAATGATGTTCAAGAGCTGTACTATGCTGGCACGGTCCATAGGGCTCTCCAGGACATTAACAATCAGACATCGGCCCAGGCCACGCGCGCTGAGACCAAGTTGAAGACGCTTAACTCTGAACCGATAAAATAACGGGGGTCTCCCAACGAACAAACTGCACGCGAAAGTGTGTGGGAGAGTAGGTCGTTGCCGGCATTAAATAAAGGCCACGTTCAGAAATGAACGTGGCCTTTTCCTTTTTGCAGGACTCTCTACTTTGGTACGCTGTTCTCAGGTGGCATGATGAAGAAAATTCGCCGGAATGACCCCTGCTGGTGCGAGTCGGGAAAGAAATACAAAAAGTGCCACCTCAACCGAGAGCTCGAAACGCCGATTCCCCTCGGAGCCATCGAACAACGCACCATAGCTGAGTCAAATATCGAGATCTGTCTTCATCCGTCGGCATCCCCTGAGATTTGCGACAAGATCGTGTCAGCCCACACCATCCAGAGATCGAGAGTTCTCGGACAAATAACGGATTCGGGCAACCATGTGCAAACCTTCCACTGCGCAAGAACGGACTACTCGGTCGATGGCCCGCGGGTTCTGCGAGTCGGGTGGAAGGAAGCCTCCACCTTTACTGGCTTTTGCTCAAGGCACGATAGTTTAACCTTCAGAGCGCTGGAAGCCATGGAATTCGAAGGCTCACTGGAACAATGTTTTCTAGTCGGATACCGCGCCCTCTGCTACGAGATTCACCAAAAATCAAGGATGCTGAAATCGCAGCCTATCTTCCTGAACTTGGTGGACCGAGGTCTTCCAATCGAGGCACAAAGAGAAATACAAGAAATAGGGAGCGTACAAGAAGCAGGATTGCTCAAAGGACGGGAGGACCTTCTGCTCTTGAAGAGCGTCATGGACGAGCAGTTACTTAGGAGAGCCTACTCAGGGTGGCATCGGATTGTTATCAACTTCAAAGGCCCACTCTGTATGGCGAGCACGGGCGCTGTCTCCCCGAACCGTGATTTTGATGGCACAGAACTCCAAGTTCTCCACAACGCTGATGCGCTTATTCAGGAGCTGTTGTTCGGAATCGTGGCTGGTCGCGACGGCGGGGCGGCGGTTTTTCTCTGCCGAGCGGGGGATGCCGCCCCGCAAGCGTTTATCGAATCCTTGCTGAAGCGAGACAGCGAGATGCTGGGCAGTTTGATAGTCCAGTTTGCGTTCGCATACATAGAGAATACATTCTTTTCTAAAGACTGGTGGGAGTCGCTATCGGAGGTCGACCGCAAGCACCTCTCTTCGCTGGCCTGGGTAAGTAACGCCTATTACGAGGATTTCACTTACTCACGATCGCGCAAGATTATTCCATGGGGCATTACCAGCGCAGTGGTCAATGACCTCGGTTCCTCGGTCGTTGCCGGCATAAATAAAGGCCACGTTCAGAAATGAACGTGGCCTTTTCCGTTTGGTGCGGCGGCCGAAGGCTACTCTGACTTTCACCTGTCTTAGCTTCGGTCTGATAGCCTCGCAATATCCTGCCATTGCTGTAGCAACCGCGTCATCTTCAGACGACGCTCAGTTTCCTCGCGAGGGTACTTGTGCCATTCGCGAAGATCCTTGAGCTTCAAGCGCCGAACATCGTTCACGAAAAAAGAAAACGTTTGGCGTTCAAGCTGACTAGAGAGGTCAATGAAGTCCTGTCTCACCACGACTCCTGCTTGAGGATACCGCTCCGTGGGAACTCCGACGAGGTGCATAAACAGTGTGACCAGATAGTCTTGTACGAAGTTAAGCTCCCGTGTCGTGGCCACGCTCAACCACGTCGAACCCGGTCCCGTCTCGGTCTTCACATGGTGGAACCAGTTCTCGAAGGCCTCTTTAGAACAAAGCACTTCGGGGGCGCGCAGCACCTCACCGCTCCCATCGACGCCACCCAGCGGAATCATCACCCGCATCTCCAAAGCAATTTGGATCACTCTCTCGTGGGCCTCAATGCGGCGCTCCAACAACTTGCCCCAAAGCTGAAGGTCATAGTCGCGCTTTCGCATTAGCCATGAGGCGAAGAATGATAAAAGGCCACCTCCCAACGCCCCAACTAAACCAAAGACCGCACTTGCGTGCTGCTCAAGGAACTCGCCCAAGCTAGTCGCCGCCACGCGTTATCTCCCGAGTCGATTGTACCGCGCGCGAAAACGTGGAGGCGTGTGCGGCGCTGGCTAAATCTGCTCGGCGGGAGCCGACGTCCAAGGCGCGGGTGCGCCGCGTAGGCAGGATGACAGCTTGAAGCAGGATGTCAGCGGGAAGGCGGCGGACAGGAGTGTCCGCCCTGCACGCGCGTGCTGGCGGGCGACGGCTTGGTGATAACCTTGCGGGATGGCTCGCGATCCTGATGCAGGCCTCGACTCGCCTAAACCTGCCCGATCTTCGATTGTGTTGGCGCTCATCATCGGGCTGCTTCTTGGGGTATTGTTTGTTGGCTCGATTGGGTGGTTGGTGCTGTCGAGAAATTCCGGGCGGGCCTGGTTGAGCCATGTGTGGTCGGCGGTGACAGGAAGAACCCTCAGCATTGATGTCAGCCAGCCCACTGTGGTCGATCGCATCCAGCGGCTGCAGCGGTTGGAGACCGTGGTTTACACGATGGACAAGCTGGTGACCGGTGCGAGAGAAAACCCCATCTTCCCGGATTTTCTGGCCGGAGATCGCCTCCTGATGATGGTGCACGGCGAAGTTATCGCCGGGATTGACTTCTCGAGTCTGAAGCCGGGCGATGTCAGAGTGGATGGCAAGCAAGTTCAACTGCATCTTCCCGCTTCGCGGGTGTTCAGTACCCGGCTCGACAGCGCGAAGACCCGGGTGTATTCCAGGCAAACTGGGCTGCTGGTGCCGACCGATCCGAATCTGGAGACTCAGGTGCGCCAGGAGGCGGAACGTCAGCTGCAAGAGGCCGCTCTGGCCGATGGCATTTTGCAAACCGCCCAGCAGAATGCGGCTTCGACGATCACCAGTCTGTTGCAGGGTTTGGGATTCGAGAGGATCGAGTTCGAGTAGCGCCGCGCGGCGGTGGTCGCGGCACCCAGCGTCGGACAGCGGCTCCTTGACTTGGTCCTTCTCACTTTCGATGCAGGTCCAATCCGTGTGAATCCGTGGCCGCCTTTGCTTTGTCCTCCCTCATCTGAGAAACTTGCCTCTGACCGCCAACCATGGGACGCATCCACGTTCTTTCTGAATCCGTTGCCAACAAGATCGCCGCCGGCGAAGTGGTGGAGCGCCCCGCCTCCGTGGTCAAGGAACTCCTGGAAAATTCTCTGGACGCTGGTTCCACCCGCATCAAGATTCAGGTCGAAGCCGGAGGCAAGAAGCTCATCCAGATCACCGACAATGGATGTGGCATGGTTCGTGACGATGCCCTGCTTGCCTTCGAGCGTCACGCCACTTCCAAAATCAAGAGTGCCGAAGACCTGCTCAGCGTGGCCACTCTCGGATTTCGCGGCGAGGCATTGCCCTCGATTGCTTCGGTCTCCCGCCTGCACCTGGAGACGCGCGCCCCGGACGAGGACTCTGGAACCGTGGTCGAAATCAACGGCGGCAAGATCTTCAAAGTGGAAGAAGCCGGATTGCCGGCGGGAACGTCGATCACCATCCGCGACCTGTTTTTCAATACGCCGGCACGGAAGAAATTCCTGAAGGCGGAGTCCACCGAGCTTTCGCACATCGCGTCGCTGGTCACGCATTACGCGCTGGCGCATCCGGACAAGCACTTCGAACTGCACTCGGCGACCAACGCCATTTTGGTTGCGCCGCCGGTCGCGGGATACAGCGAGCGCGTGTATCAAGTGTTTGGCAGAGATGTTCTCGACCAACTCATTCCCGTGGCGGCGATGCAACCTTTAGAGCACGTTGGCTTACCACAGCCGCCGCCGTGGCGCAGGCAGGAAGAGGACGAAGAGCAGGGTCCAGTCGAACCTGGCGAGATGCGCGTGCATGGCTTCGTCTCGAAACCCGAGATTCAGAAACTCAACCGCAATTCGATTTACGTCTTCGTGAATGGGCGGCTGATCCGCGACCGGCTCATTCAGCACGGGCTCACCGAGGCTTACCGCAACATTCTGCCGCCAACGGTCTATCCCGTGGTGCTGCTGTTTCTCGAGTTGCCCAGCGGCGAAGTGGATGTGAATGTACATCCTTCGAAGACTGAAGTGCGCTTCCGCCAGCAGTCTGTCATGCATGACTTTGTGCGAGACTCGGTACGCGCGGCATTGATGAAAGCGCGCCCGGTGCCGCAGTTTACCACCGAGATCAACGCGCATCCCACGGCGAGTCCCTCGCTGACTTCCGGAGCTCGTTTCAACACAGGGGATGCTTCCGCCACGTTGCGCACTTTGGATGCTCCGGCCCAGCCACAACCATTCGCGCTGCAAGCGCCGGTGCCTCCGCCCATCACGGAGCGATTTCACTTTGGTGTCGATGGAATCGCGATCGACGGCAACGCCGCTCTGTCTTTGGTTCGCGCCCCACAAATAGTTTCCGAGGTTATCGAAAACGACAGTTGCGCTCCGCCGCTGCCCGAAGAGTCTGAAACTACAAACGACCTTGCGCCGTCCCTGGCCTCGCTCAGGCCGCTGGGACAAATTCGCGAATCGTTCATCCTCGCGGTGAACCACGAGGGGCTGTGGATCGTGGACCAGCACGTCGCTCACGAGCGCGTGCTGTTTGAAAAAGTTCTGAAGCAGCGGGCGGCGCAGAAAGTAGAAAGCCAGCGGCTGCTCATGCCGCTGGTGCTCGAACTCACGCCCGCCCAGCAAGCCGTGTTTGCCGAAATCTCCGAAGAGCTTAATCAGAACGGCTTTGAGGCCGAACCATTCGGAGCGCGAAGCGTCGCAATCAAAGTCGCTCCGGCGGGCGTGGAGGCTGCTCAGATCGAGCACATGCTGCAGGAGTTGCTCGACCAGTTTTCCCGCGAAGAGCAAGCGCTGAACATGGAAAAGGTTCGCGCGCGGATTGCCGCGTCCATCGCCTGCCACGCCGCCATCAAGGTCAACATGCCCCTGCAGCAGAATAAAATGGAGTGGCTCCTGGCAGAGCTAGCCAAAACCGAGTGCCCAATGTCATGCCCTCACGGCCGGCCGGTGGTTCTGCGGTACTCGATGAAGGACATTCAAAAGGCGTTTAAAAGAATCTAGGCCGCGATAGAACCCGGAAGTTCGAGCGAAAATCGACTTAAAGCGACCAATATCGTCTGCTTCACCATTTCGATCTAAGTTCTTCGCCCGGGGTCCTCAAAAAATACTCTCTCTTCTGCGCAAAATCTAGAAAACAAAGGATTGGAATTTTTCTTGCCTTCCAGATCTATGGTTCTAAAGGTAGTTACAGGCAAAATCTAGAAAACATGGAAGTTATGGGGATTCCCGACCGCCCGCGGTTCCGTTTTGGGAACTGCGGGTAGAACTGGGCGACGGAACACGGGTTTTCATCCTCGCTATCGTGGATTCGCTGAGCACTTGGTGCCGCCCGGAAGCTGCGCCCTTGTCAGATTGTCAAAGACCGAAGATTATCTTGTAGATAACCTGTAAGGTCTTATATTATCGGATTGAAAGTATGAGGTCAAGAAGAAAGCGGGCCGTCTGCGCAGCCAGTCCAAATTGGGAATCGCACCTCAACGTTTACATCGTGCGGTTGAGCCTGAGACGGCGTCGTGAGGTAAGCACCCGCCCCTTGCGAAAAAGCCGCAAGGAGCGGGGCACCCAAGACCTAATTCTCTTCTGCTAAGGTCTGGGGCACCCGGCGTTGTGTCTAAGTCTCAGTTTCACTAAAAGCCGCATAAATACCGTCTTGATCCAAGCCTTCTAACTCAAAAGTAGCGTGTCCGTTTTTCAGTAAACGACATATGTTGTTTTCCAAACTGCTTACCGGGACGCCCGCCGTCGTGAGTCGATCGAAAATATCGTTTACGAAGAACGTCTTTTCAGTGAATAGGGCACCGTTGATGAATAATATGGCATGATGGTACCAAGTCGTTTCAGGTCGAGGCGGAACACTGAGCGGAACAACTAGACTAATCTTAGACATCTTTGCATTTTACTCCTTCACGGGTTTTTGGGCAGACTACCTAGAAGGCCGCACCGGAACAGTTAGAATCGCCGAGCGCGGCTCGGGGCCGCTTATGAAATGACGAGCGTGTAGACTAACTTCACGGCTCCGGCCAGAGCTATAAGAAGCCCGAACAAGCTGTGAGCGAACGCGTACGGTGTACCCTTTTTCGTAATCTCCTCCAGAGCGACGTCGCTATCTCCTTGCTGATCGGTTGTCTCTGTGTGACGAGCTATTCGACTCGCCAGTGCGACAAACTGCTTCCCTGAAATGATGCTCTCGAAGGCCGCCTGCGCCGAGTTCGTGCCATACATGATTATTAGCAACGACACGATTATGACCGCATCCTTGGTGGCGAAGTCATGGAAGAGCACAAGCAGCACAACGCCCGTTTGGACGATGTACATTACGATAGCGAGGGCTATCGGACCCCCTGTGTCGATTCTTTCCAGTGCCATACCTCTCGGGTAAGGGCAAGATTAGACGTCAGGTAAACAAAATCGCGGGCGGTTGGTGGTTTCAGCGGCTCAGGGCATAGCACCAACAAAGATCAGCAAACAGTGTGGGAAAGCCTTCTTCCGTGACTAACTGGCCGATTTCACGTTTGGTCAATTGCCAATTACGGCTGGCATCTATCAGCGCCATGCCGCGCTCGCCCGTGCGAATCGTCCCATAGTTTAATAGGCCGTTCATTTGTACACCCCCTCCCAATCTTGTCAGATTGTACGCCCTCGCTCGCAGCACTGTGAAATGTTTTTCATCCGCGTTCTGTGTGGTCTAATGATTTTATGACCGATCTTGATCAATTGCGGCGGGAGAAGTGGCATCTGGACGGACGTGCGGTTCGCACATTCGACGATGCCCGCTCGTTTCTTGAGTCGGTTGGATTCTGCATGATGTATCCCATGCGGCAGCAGGTGCTGGTGCCGACATTCATCGGCGCTTGGGTTGGTTCGGATGCGCAGTTGCCTGACTGGCAGCATGCTTTCGCTGATCCGCGGGCGCAGGACGCTACTGAGTTGATGGTTCGTTTGTTGCGGGAACGGGCGGCTTACGAGGCTAACCGCTTCGACGAGAACAACGCGTTTCTGGTTGCGGCTTCCATCTTTCCTTATTTCTATGCGCTGGTGGGGGAGCGCAATCCCAAGTCGGCGCCGAAGCCGAAGCCGCACTCGGACTACTCTCAGTTAGCCTGCGACGCGTTTGAGTTGATCCGTCGCGACGGTCCCATCTCCAAGCAGAAGATGCGCGATGTGTTGGGCGGCAGCGTGTCTTTCGTCGCTCTCGATCATGCGCTGGGCGAACTGTGGTCCAGGTTGCGCATCACGCGGGTCGATTACAATCCGGCTGAAGGCGCGTTTTGGGATGTCCTGTATCGCTGGTCGCCGGACGCGGTGCGGGCAGGGGTGAACCTTTCGGTGGGAGAATCGCTTTCCGCGCTCATTTCGAAGTATCTGGATTGCGTGGTTGCCGCCGATCAGCAAGAGCTGGAATCTTTCTTCGGCAACTTCGTTTCCCGCTCGCGGGTGAAGGAAGCGATTAATGCGCTGCTGGCCGCGCGCGAGTTGAGTTTTATCCGCGTGGGAAACCGGTCGCTGATTCAAATCGCACCGGCGAAAGAGGAGCCGGTTCCGCGCATTTCGGGGCCGCGACAAGAACGCGGGCCGCGGAAGACGTTCACTCCGCCGCGAGTGTGATGCGTAGTAACTCCGACCAACTCTTCTCCGATTCGGCGGTGTCCCGCAATTTCGGCACATGAGTTGAACGCTGTCATCCTGAGCGTTAGCGAAGGATCTGTGTACTTCGACGCGGCAAGGCAAAGTGCATAGATCCTTCGCTAACGCTCAGGATGACATTCTTCGAAATAATGCAAGAACTGAGCGAGACTACGATTTGGCGAAAAAACCGCACCCGATTAGGATAGCGGGGCATTCGTTGACTCTTTCCCAAGAATCCAGTCCAAGGTGAATATGAGGAAACTTTTCGCGTTCGGCACCTGCTTAGTCTCCCTCGTCGTGGTATCGCTGGCCGCCGCTCAGAATGGCTCGGGAGCCCGGGCCAAGGAAGAACCGGCATTGCCGTACATCCCCAGCCTGGATGTGAGCGCCATGGACAAGTCCGTCGATCCCTGCGTCGATCTCTATCATTACTCTTGCGGAGGCTGGCAGAAGAAGAACCCCATTCCTCCGGATCAGACTTCATGGAGCGTTTACGGCAAGCTTTACCAGGACAATCTCATGTTCCTGCGCGGCATTCTGGAGCACGCTGGGTCGAACACCGATCGTCGTGATGGAGATCGGCGCGATGCGGTCACGCAAAAGATCGGCGACTTCTACGCATCCTGCATGGACGAGACCACCGCGGAAAAGCGCGGCGTAGCTGCGATTCAGCCCCAACTGGATGCCATAGCTCGTCTTCAGTCTGTGCGAGACATGGCTCTGTTAGTCGCTCGCTTGCCCCTTCCTTTTGGCCGGTCGATTCTCTTTGCCGCCGGTTCAACCCAGGACCCCGACAACTCTGAACAGGAGATTGCCGATCTGGACCAGGGCGGACTGGGATTGCCCGATCGCGATTACTACACCAAAGACGATGCCAAATCGAAAGAGATTCGCGAGCGCTACGTCCAGCATGTGCAGAAGGTCTTTGAGTTGCTCGGCGACAATCCCCAAACCGCAACGCAAAATGCGGAAACCATCCTGCGCATGGAAACAGCGCTGGCCAAGGCTTCCTGGACCAAGGTCGAGCGTCGCGACCCTTACAAGCTGAAGAACAAAATGAAGCTCGCGGACCTGAGCCAGTTGGCGCCGAGTTTCGACTGGCCGACTTATTACCGCGAAATGCAGTATCCGCCAATTGAAATCCTCAATGTCGACGCTCCGCAATTCTATAAACAGGTAAGCGCGGAACTAACCAGCGAACCGCTTCAGAACTGGAAACATTACTTCCGCTTCCACGTGGCCGATCAGTATTCTCCTTTTCTCTCCTCAAGTTTTGTGCAGGAGAATTTTGAGTTCTACCGCAAGTATCTTCGCGGAGCAAAGGAGATGCAGCCGCGATGGCGGCGCTGCGTTCAGTACACCGATTACAACCTGGGCGAGGCGCTGGGACAAGTGTACGTGCGCCGGGTATTCTCGCCCGAGCTGAAGGCGAGCACGCTGGACATGGTGGATCGCATCGAAGCGGCGATGGGAGAGCGCATTCGCCAGCTCGACTGGATGAGTCCGGAAACCAAGCAACAGGCGCTGGCCAAGCTGGCGGGCATTCGCAACAAGATCGGCTATCCCGACAAGTGGCGCGACTACAGCTCGGTGAAGATTGCTCACGATGACTTCGCCGGAAACATCCAGCGCGCTGCCGAGTTCGAGGAGCATCGCCAGATCAACAAAATTGGCCAGCCCGTCGACCACGGTGAATGGGACATCTCGCCGCCCACGGTGGACGCCTACTACAACCCGCAGATGAACGACATCAACTTTCCCGCCGGAGTGCTGCAGCCGCCGCTCTACGACGCCAAAATGGATGACGCTCCCAACTATGGCGACACCGGCGGCACTATCGGTCACGAACTGACCCACGGCTTCGACGATCAGGGCAGCCAGTTCGATGCCAAGGGCAATCTTAAAAACTGGTGGACCAAAGACGACCGGGCAAAGTTCGACGCGCGCACCAAGTGCGTTGCCGATCAGTATTCGCAATATGTCATGGTCGAGGACGTTCACATCAACGGCGAACTCACCCTGGGCGAGAATGTGGCCGATCTGGGCGGCGAGATCCTGGCCTTCATGGCCTGGAAAGATGCCACCAAGGACAAGAACCCCCAGCCCGTGGACGGTCTCACTCCCGAGCAACGTTTCTTTGTCGGCTTTGCGCAGTGGGATTGCGCCAACATGCGTCCCGAAGATCTGCGGGTACGCGCCATGACCGATCCGCATTCATCCGCGCAGTACCGAATCAACGGCGTGGTAGTCAATATGCCGGAATTCTCCCATTCGTTCTCGTGCAAAGCGGGCCAGCCCATGATGAATGCGCCGGATAAGGTCTGTAAGGTTTGGTGAGTTCCGAGTCGACGCTCCCACCGCCACTGACTGACAAAGCGCCAGCGCATAGCCGGAAGGCTCGTCTCTTTCCGTCTGTGCTCGGCGAACCCGTTTCGGGAATTTACTACAGAGTAACGGGGTACCCCCCTCCCCCTGATCTTTTGGAATGATGGGGTTACGGCCAGACCACCACCAAAATCTTTGAGGAATAAGGACTTACACGTAAAATATTCCGGAATAAGGAGTTAGCCGGTCGAAACATGCCGAGGCTGTCCGGCCGCGACGGAGTGGTCTGGATTCTCTATTGTCAAAGAGCTAATGCGTGTTACTCGATAATATCTCATTGACAGGGCTAAGGTCAAGGATTGCCTCCGGCTTTATAGGGCTGTTCCGAAATCGGAAAGGCGCGGTTTTCCTGTTGATTTTGCTTGAAATCGTGCTAATCTTCCCGGCACGTGATTGGGAGGCTAGCCGCAGGCAGTGACACTCCGCTGGAAGACAAGATCTTCAGGGGAACCATGAAGGTTTCTTACGGGCCCTAGTTGTTCCAGTTGCTTGTTCTGGTATGCTTCTTACCCGTCCGGCGCGTGTCCGCGCAGGGGGGCGGCATTCGTTGTATGAAGTATACGATGTTTATCGTCGGTTTGGCGCTGCTGGTGGGCGCAACCATTTTGGTTGCGCGTGATGGGGTAAAAACGGCCCCTCACGTCGCGCAGTTTTCCGTCTCTTTTGCCAAAGCTATCACGATCGGGAGTCGCGTGCTCTACCCGACTTCTCTGGCGGCTGGGGATATCAACGGCGACGGCTTTCCCGATCTGGCGGTGGTGGGCAACGAAGACCCGTTTCTGTCGCACGGACTGGGTAAGGGGGACGGTCACTTCGATCACTGGGGTAATAGCGGCGGCACGGGTGGCGCTCCCTTCTTTGTGCTGTTGGCCGACGTGGATGGGGACGGCAACTTGGACGCGGTCACGGCCGATGCGATGCAGCGTGTCGTGGCGGTTGCCTTCGGCAACGGCAAGGGGAATTTCAACCGTGGCGTTAAGCTCCACACGGGCGTAGGCTTTGCCGTCAACCAAGTGGCTGTGGCCGACTTGAACGGAGACGGGATCCCAGATATCGTAGGGACCGTTAGACCGATTGGGTACGACCCCGGCAGAATCTTTGTTTTGTTGGGAACTGGGAACAGGAAATTCAAGAAGGCCATCCACTTCAGCAGCGGCGGAACCCAGCCGTCTGGGATTGCGGTGGGAGATCTGAATCACGACGGCATTCCGGATCTTGTGGTGGCAAACAATGGCCAGTACTCCGGGCCCTACGGTAGCGTGACAGTGCTGCTGGGTAGGGGTGATGGAACCTTCGCCAAGCCCACGCACTACCTCAAAGGCTCACGCCCGTCTCAGTTACTCTTGAGAGATTTCAATGGCGACGGGAACCTCGATGTGGCCGTAGTGGGAGGGACAGAGCGCGTCCAGGTGCTGCTGGGGAACGGCGACGGCACGTTTTCCTCGTCCAAATCCTATTGGGCTGGGATTGCTCCGCATGCGATTGCGGCAGCGGATTTCAACGGCGACGGTAAACTGGACCTGGCTGTGGCTGCTCCAAACGTATCCATCTTACTAGGAAACGGCGACGGCACGTTCCAGCCACCCACCATGTTTCACGTCCATGGCCATCCGGATAATCTGCTCGTGGCCGACTTCAACCACGATGGCAAGCCGGATGTTGCGACGATCGAAACCGTGAATTCTTCAAGCTTCATCAGCATTTTGCTGAACGCGACGCAATTCCCGGCACCCCAGCCGCACTGAGAAATGAAGCCAATTCTCTTGATCATCGGTTTGGGGCTCCTGGTAGGCGCGAGTATTCTCCTGGCGGGCGATGCGGTCGTGCCGGTTGCGGCCCAAGGCTCCGCCTCGGTGTCATTCCGGAGGGTCGTTACTTCCAACGGTCCTGTGCTCTACCCGACTTCTCTGGCGGCTGGGGATATCAACGGCGACGGCATCCCTGATTTGGCGGTGGTAGGCAATGAAGATCCGTTTCTGGCGCACGGGCTGGGTAAGGGGGACGGTCACTTCGATCACTGGGGTAATAGCGGCGGCACGGGTGGCGCTCCCTTCTTTGTGCTGTTGGCCGACGTGGATGGGGACAGCAACCTGGACGCGGTCACTGGCGATGCGATGCAGCCCGTCGTGGCGGTTGCCTTCGGCAACGGCAAGGGGAATTTCAACCGTGGCATCAAGCTCCACACGGGCGTAGGCTTTGCCGTCAACCAAGTGGCTGTGGCCGACTTGAACGGAGACGGGATCCCAGATATCGTGGGGACCGCTGTACCGATTGGGTACGACCCCGGCAATATCTTCGTTTTGTTGGGAGCTGGGAACAGGAAATTCAAGAAGGCCATCCATTTCAGCAGCGGTGGAACCGAGCCCTCTGGGATTGCTGTGGGTGACCTGAATCACGACGGGATACCCGACCTCGTCGTCGCCAACGTCGGCACCCAGCAGGGGGGAGATTACGGGAGCGTGGTTGTGCTATTGGGCAAGGGCGACGGGACGTTTGACAAACCCGTGCGCTATCGCGTCGGCAAGGATCCATATTCGATCGTGCTGAAGGACTTCAATGGGGACGGCAACCTGGACGCCGGTGTGGTGGGGCCAGACCAAGAGAAAAACACTCTTCGCGTCGTGCTGGGGAACGGCGACGGCACATTCGGCGCGGCAAAGGCGTACCCATCCGGATTGTACCCAATTTCGATCGTATCGGCAGATTTCAACGGCGACGGCATACCGGACTTGGCGGTAGCTAACTACGCAAGCCCCAAGCCTTGCCATGTTTCGATAATGCTGGGCAATGGCGATGGCACATTTCAGCCCCCCCTACAATTCCGCGTCGGGGTCAGCCCCCGTCAGCTTGTCGTTGCCGATTTCAATCACGATGGCAAGCCGGACCTCGCCACGCTGACCGGCTACTCCGGCATCACCGTTTTGCTGAACACCTCGCAGTTCCCGGCACACCCGCCGCACTGAGATGAAACGAATTGATTTTGCAAGAACTTTACAAATCAGAGCGCCGATGATATACCGCCGATAATATACTTCCCACATTACTTTAAGTCTGGTCTTAGTCCAGCGTTCTTGCGAGAAGTAAGCAGTCTCACAAATTGAACGAGGAGAAAAACATGTTCAGCATCCGAAAGTCGGTGGCTATCGGCGTGTTCATGGCCTGCTTCAGCGGGTTCGTGTTGGCACAGGGTGGTGCCACTGGAGCCATTACCGGTACGGTTCAAGATGCATCCGGAGCCGTGCTTTCCGGCGCCAAAGTGGATATTGCGAGTGAGGCGACGGGGCAGGTGGAGCGCCATCTGACGACCGATTCTTCCGGAATATTCACGGCCACTCTGTTGCCTGTCGGCAGCTACACGGTCCAGGTTAGCGCCGCTGGATTTGCCACCACCAAGTTCCCTGGCATCCTGGTGAACATCACGGAAACCACGCGCATGACGGCGGCGCTGAAACTGACGTCGGTCAACGAGGTGATCGAAGTTCAGTCACAAGTTGCCCAAGTGAACACCACCGACGCCACCACTGGCCAGTCGATTGGCAGCACTACAATTACCGAACTTCCCCTGGCCACCAGGAATTTTCAACAATTGCTGACCCTCTCAGCCGGTGCCTCTTCCGACTTGAACAACGCATCCCAGTTGGGTCGCGGGCAGGTGTTTATCCACGTCAACGGCGGAAGAGAAGACAACAACAACTACCTGATCGAGGGCATTTCCGTCGCCGATTATTCGTTCGGAGAATTGACCTACACGCCCCTTCCCAATCCCGACTCCATCCAGGAATTCAAGGTCAGCACCAGCCTCTATGACGCGACTCAGGGGCGCAATGGAGGAGGCAACATCAATGCCACCCTGAAGACCGGCACAGCCAGCTTCCACGGCGATGTTTGGGAATATTTCCGCAACACGGTGCTCGATGCGAACGATTTCTTCCTCAATCGGGCAGGTCGCCCGAGGCCGGTGATCCAGCAGAACATCTTTGGTGGCGACTTAGGCGGACCGGTCGGGCGAAAGGCAAAGTTCGGTTACTTTTACGTGAACTATCAGGGCACGCGACAGCGCAGCGGCGCCTCGCCGGGAACGTTCATCAACACCAGCATTCCTGTGATTCCGTCCGACCGCTCCCAGGCAAACCTGCTCAAGACATTCTTCCCCGGCGGAGGGCTCACCAACATTGATCCGGTGGCGCTGGCGCTACTGAATTTCAAGAGCAACCAGTTCGGCGGCGGAGGTGGCGGCTGGCTGCTGCCCACGGTGCCAGGGACTGCGGGGTTCACCAACGGCCAACTGAATACCGGCCCGCTCATCCTGAGCAGTCCTGGCAAATTCACCGACGATCAGTTCACCACCAACTGGGACCGCGAGTTCCGCGGCGGTAAGGATCGTCTCGCGTTCCGCTTCTTCTGGGCTGATTCCGACACCTTTCAACCCTTCGGCGCCGATTCTTTCCAGATCCAGACCGGCGGCGTACCCACGCCCAATAACCTGAATTTCCCTCTGGACATCCCGCTGCATAACCGCGTTGGCAGCATTACCGAGACCCATCTGTTCTCCAATACGATCGTGAACGAGCTTAGATTTGGGGTCAATATCATTAGCGACAAATTGAATAACCAGGCCCCCGTCACCAATACGCAAGTGGGAATCAACATCCCCACAGCGAATCAGGACCCGAATATATACCGCTTCACCTTTGGAAGCTGGGCCTTCGGCACCTTTCCGCAGCAGTTGCAAAGCGCGCTTTCGGACAGCTTCGTTTTGCTCGATACTCTGGGATGGACCCACGGAGCCCATCAGTTCCGCTTCGGCGGGGAACTTGACCGTACCACCATCCGCCGGAATCTGCCGGTCGCCGACAACGGGCTATTGTTCTTTGCCGGCCCTACCGGATTCTCCACCGACTTTCAGAGTTTCCTGGCCGGCGCCCCCTTCTTCGGTGAGGCCGGTGGCGGCGTGGGCAATCACGACTACCGCATTCCCGCATATTCCTGGTTCGCCCAGGATGACTATCGGGTGAGCAAGACGTTGACGCTGAACCTCGGTTTCCGCAACGAGTTTGTGGGCGCTCCCTACGATGAGCTTTGCCACCTCGGCAATTTGGATCCTGCGCTGGCCAACACAACCGGGCAGCCCTTCGAGTATCCCACATGCGTAAGTCAATTCAAGCTTCCCGGCCTGAGCGGAACCCTCAATCAGGCTGCTCTCAAGAATGAGTACGCTACGGTTTGGGAGCCTCGCATCGGCTTCGCCTACGACTTGTTTGGCCGTCACAGCACCACCATCCGCGGCGGCTACGGCATTTACAGCGTGCGCGAGGACTTGGGCGCGGTGGATAACCTGTCCTTTTCGGCGCCATTCTTCCCCATCGCAGTCAACTTCTTGCCGGGGGCGGGCAGCCTAGCCAATCTCTTCCAGCCAAACCCCAAAACGGGATTCACCGGGATTCCACCCCTGGGTGTGCTGAGTCCTACTTTCGTACCCCGGGCTGCATTATTTAGCGGCTTTGCGCCGAGTTGCACGCTAGGGAACGGAAATGCGTCGACCAATCCAGATCAATGCGGTCCGGGCTTTACAGGCAACGTAAACAGCTTTATCGGCCTCCAGGTTCCGCTCCACTGGATCGCTGCGACCACCCAGCAGTGGAACTTCACCATCCAACATGAGGTGGGAAGGAATTGGTTCCTCGAGCTCGGATACGTCGGAACCAAGGGTACCCATCTGCGCTCGACATTCGACCCAGACCAGGCGACTTTGGCCACTCTCCAGCACCCGGTTACGATCCCGGGCGTCAGTTGCGCCGGCGTGAGAGCCGCGGGGAATTCGTGTCAGATCGTGGATACTACGGCGGAGAACGCCAACGCGCGTGCCCCCTTCCTGGGACTTGCTCCCAGCGCATTCGAGTCGTTCTCCCCCAATTCCGACTCGCACTACCATTCGCTTCAGGCAACGGTTTCGCACCGCTTCTCCAAAGGACTGTATTGGCAGAGCGCCTACACTTTTTCCAAAGCGATCGACGATGTTTCGACGGCCACGGTGGCCTTCGATACCCGTTTCAACAATCAGACCAACGCGCGCGATTCTCGCGGCCTCTCGGATTTCGACCGCCGGCAGCGCTTCGTCAGCAGTGCGGTCTACCAGTTGCCGTTCTTCTCCCATGCAGGCGGCGTTACTGGCGGGGCACTGGGAGGTTGGGAAGTCAGCGGCGTGCTCACCCTGCAATCGGGTTTGCCCATCACGCCAATCGATTCGGCTGGAGGGAGCGCTTACTCTCTCAGCAGTCCGAACCTCGCGACCCCCACCTTCGCCCCTGGGGCCAGTTGTGCCAGCGCCCCCACGTCGGGCGGAGTCGAGTCACGCCTCGCCCATTGGGTGAACCCCACGGCCTACGTGCCGGACGCAGTCGTACCGCTAGCCAACGGCGCGCCCGGTGATGCCACCGGCTACGGCAACGCCCCGCGCAACTGCATAATCGGACCACCCCAGAAGAACGTGGACCTTACTCTCGGGAAGACCTTCAGGCTGACCGAGCGCCAGAGTCTCCGGTTCCGCGCCGACTTTTTCAACCTGTTCAACCATCCTTCGTTCGCCAACCCGTCCGCGACCGACGTCGAGAGTAAGAGTTCGTTCACTCAGATCACCTCCGTCGTCGGCACGCCGCGGCTGATCCAGTTCTCGTTGAAGTATGGATTCTGAGGGAGTGGGAGCCGGGCGATTTCTCGCTCGGCTCTCGCAACTCAGCTTCGCGTGCTTTCGGGAGGGTACGAGTTCACAGGCTGTTGAAAAACTCGAAGTGGAAATCGACGGGACTCCAGCGCCCAAGCTCTCGCGATGCACACGTAGACCCGGACGCCCCCATCCGGGTGGCCGAGCCAAGCTCCCGAGGATTCGTATCAGGGCACGAGTTCACTCGTGCCGAAAAGTCCTGAAAACATCCGGGCTTCAGCCCCTGAAGTGAGGAGTTTTGCGGGCTGGGCCGCTCCATCTCCATTCCGCCAATCAAGAGGTTCTCCCCTCCGCCTTTTGATCGGAAGAGTGGGCCAGCCCCTATCATCCTTTCAGACACTGGTTTTCAGACACTGGGACGACAGGAGTGCAGCCCAGGAAACCCCGGGCTGCGTCCATGTCGGATGGCCTCTCGGCTCACACAATCGGCCCCGGCCCGGCTCAGGCTGCCTTATCCGGGGGGAGCAAGCGCCGTGACTTTGGCGTGCAGACTGTGGCTGCGGCCCCAGCCGCCTTCGCGGCCGGTGCTGCTACCAGGATCGCGCGCACCCCTGCCACCATCTGGTGAGCCGCCCTGCCGGCGGCGATATCAGTGAGGATCGCACTGAAAACCTTCCCGGCCAGCGCCGCCGTGAAAAGAGTGGTGTGCGCCAACTGTGCGGGATGAGCCGCCCCGCCGAATGGATCGTCGTTGGTTACTCCATTGGGCAGAGCTCCGACTGCAGCCTGGAACGAGGGCCATGCATTGGAGGCTGCGTCTGAGGTGAGGTTGGCATAGAGCTGGGCCAGCGTTCCGGTGTCACCCAATGACACCATCGCCTGGGCAATTTGGTCGAGGCCGTGGCCCTGGCTCATAAGCCAGGACAAGAAGGCCATTCCGCATCCGGTGCTATCTGCGTTTTGATCGGTCGCAGCGGTCTGGTTGACGAAGTCTGGCATCCCGTCCTGCGCCCACTGCGGAGCCGTCGCGAAGTCGGACAGAGCGTTGTTGCCGATCACGGTGGCGCACCAGCGGGATAGCGCTTCCCCGGTGCTGACGCCGCACAGGTTCCCGCCCATGGAACACTCGCTCAGTTCGGCCTCAAACAGCGCCGATACCCGTGCGGAGGTGCCGAACGAGGCACAGACCTCGATGGCGGCCCCGCTTGTGTAATCGCAGCCCATGTGGTCGGCGCCGCCGGTCCCGTCGGTCATTCCTCCAAGGGCAAAAACAATGATGCTTACCGGCCCGCCGACTGAAGCGAAGAGCCCGTCGTTGGCCGTCACTACTCGATCCGCATCATTGACAAGATCCTGGGCGTTCTGGAGCGCTGGTTGGCCGAGCGTGGGGTCGACGTACACGGTTACCCGTCCGCTCGGATTGGTGCCTACGAACTGAGAGTTGCCGGTGTAGCTGGGCCACTGCGGCGGGACCGGATTGTCCCCAACCGCGGCAGCCGGTTTCTTCCCGATTGAAGTTGCTTTGATAGGGTGTTGCATTGGAACCTCCATTTCGTTTCAAAATATCGAGCTAGAGCCCATTGAAACCCGGGGTTCGGAACCATGGCCGAGGAACTGAAAACAAAGGCCGATGGCAGCGCGAGCAAGAGGCCAAAGCGCCCCGGGCTCGCGCTTGGCCATTGACTATCTACCCGCTACGGCGGAATGTCAATGGCGAAATTCCCACTACCCAAAATCTGGAAGGGATCTGTTTTGAAAGCTCAACGCACAAGGGGTTGGCTCACCCCTTTTATATCTTGGTCTTGGAGACGTGAGCGAGTTAGGCTTACTGCAAGGGTCATTCCGGCAGGACGGCGATGGACGATGTCGCGGCACAACTGAAGAGAAACGCTGAACTACTTCATTGTCTTGCGGCCCGGGCGCATGACCCGACCCAACCGTCCCCTAGTTGTCCCCGTTGACTGCGATGCTCATGGGATCCGGTGTATTCGTGCCGCTGCCCCACATGGCCGAACTGCCCCAAAGCGCGCTGAAAGCGCCAGTTGTGCTACTGCCCCACATTGCGGAACTTCCCCAAAGCGCGGAACTTCCCCACATCGTCGACCGACTGCCCACGAATGCGTTCGCGCCCCAAACTGTCGAGCTTCCCCACATCGCCGCACTGCCCCAAAGTGCAGAGGAGTCTCTGACGAAATGAACGCTCTTGGTGGCCCGGTCATATACCGCCGTGGGCGACTTGGCGCTCAGTTTCTGATCCCCGCACTGCGGTTCCGAGAACGCGGCCTGCAGGTCGAGATAGCCGGCTCCGACCGTGAATGCGTCGTATTGAATTGTGTAGGCCGTGCCAGAATCGGTGATGGTGGTGTACCGCGGAAAAGTCTTGTATGCCGACTTCATCAAACGCGCTTTGACCTGGTCGGGCGTAAGCCTTGGGTTCCGTTGTATCAGCAGTGCGGCGGCGGCACTGACGACGGGAGCGGCCATGCTGGTGCCGCTCAGGGTGAAGTAATTTGGCGACGGCCGTTGTCCATTGCCGTCATGGTAATACCCCACGGCCGGAACGTTGGCGGGATATTCCTTCGCCAGAGTGCTGCCATGAGCCTGCAGCGAGATCACCTTGTTCCCCGGCGCCACAATATCCGGCTTCACAATGTGATCAATCGCGGTCGGTCCTTTTGAGCTATACGTGGTCATCACGTCATCGCCGCGATCCGGCGTGCCCATGGTGTTCATCGCGCCCACGGTGATGACGTAAGGATCGTTCCCGGGGGCATTGATGGTTCCATACCCATTGGTGTTGAATGAGTTGTCCCGGCCGTCGTTGCCTGCGGCAACCACTACCACGATTCCGGCATTCCATGCCGCCTCTACGGCCTGGCACAAAGGATCCTGCTTGTAACTTTCATACACTGGCCGGCCAACGGACAGGTTCATCACTCGAATGTTGTACTGGTGTTTCACCTGGATGGCTTGGTAGATTGCGTTGATTACCGACGTGTCCGTGCCTGCACCGTTCTGACCCAGCGCATGGAAATTGAGGATCGTCGCATTCGGAGCGACCCCTTGTAGTTGAGTGTCGCAGTTAGGACAGGAAGAGGCTGCAGCGTTTCCGGCAATAATGCCTGCAACGTGAGTGCCGTGACCGTATAAATCATCCGTGCCGCCGCCGATGGCATCGAAGTTATAGAGTACCCGTGATCGTTCCTTGGTCACGGTTCTTAGGTCTTCCACCGCGCGCACGCCACTGTCGATTACGGCAACGCCCACGCCTTCTCCGTCCAGTCCCAGGCTCCAGGGGTAGTTCGCCAGCACCGCACCAGTTGTATTGTTGAGGGCAGATCGGATTGGACGATTGGGTGAGATGTAAGTCACTTCCCCATCCTCCGACAGGTCGTCAAGCCGGGAGGCGGGAATCGACGCGTGCAGCGCCTTGATAAACGCCAGGTCATCTTTGACGGTTCCGCCGCGCGCCAAGATCTTCTCTCTATGTCTGGCGCCAGGCACGCTGGTGAACTGGACAATCACGTCTGTTGCGTCATTATCCCGACGCCCGTGCAGCGGCTTCGCTATCTTGGAAACCTGTGCAAAACCTGATGTGCCGACAACCATCAGTGCCAGTCCGAAGAGAAATCGTTTCACGCGAAAAGCCTCCCTGCCGAATCAATTGCTCCTCATTTATTAGTGCAGGAGAGAGACCAAAGTGCACTCATCACAAGTCGTTGAAAGGACTAGTGCTTAATTGTGTGGCTGCGGGCTCGTCGGGACAAATCGTCCTGCAGGCGACGGATGGGACAAACTGTCCCATGACTTTTCTCCCGCTTGTGATGCTGTACTCTTGCCAAGCGCCGCGGAGACTCGCTCCGCCTGGCGGGATCGGAGACCCGGCCTCACGGCAGCGAAACTGGTTCGGCGTAGCGTGTACAATTCATAGCTTCGCGATGCTCGACAATTCTCAACGCAAACTCATCATCGCCATTGATGGTCCGGCTGGCGCGGGCAAGAGCACCATCGCGTCACGCCTGGCCCGCAAGCTGGGATATGCCAACCTGGAGAGTGGCGCCATGTACCGCGCGCTGGCGCTCAAGGCCATCGAATGGGACATTTCCTTCGATGACGAAGCCGCGCTGACGAGACTGGCGCACGACTCGCGCATCCAGTTGGAGCCGACCTCGAGCGGTACTCGGGTTCTGCTGGACGGGCGCGACGTGACCCAGCGCGTCCGCGAGACCGATGTAACCGCGGGGGCATCGCGCGTTTCCGTTCATCCCAACGTGCGTGAGTGGATGGTTGCCCGCCAGCAGGAACTGGGCGCGGGCGGCGGCGTAGTGATGGAAGGCCGCGACATCGGAACCAAAGTTTTTCCAAACGCAGACGTAAAGATTTTTCTCGATGCCGATCCCGTAGTCCGCGAGCGGCGGCGATTGGAGCAACAGAATCTGCGGGGAAGCGCAGCCGAAGCAACGGCCGCGGAGTTGCGCGAACGCGACCGCCGTGACCGGACCCGCGCAGCATCGCCACTGATGCCAGCTCCGGATGCGCTGATCCTCGATTCCACCAGGTTGTCGGAAGACGAAGTGTTGCGCAGGGTGGAGGAGTTGGTAAGGCAGAAGCTCGAAGGCTGAATCAACTCGATTGTTCGCGAACCCCTCGCAAGACCCCAAATCATTCTTCTGAAATTAACCCAGCTTTAACATGGCTGTCACATTCTTCTCTTATAAAGGCGAATCGCTATCTATCTACGGGAGGCTTGATTCATGCGTGTATCTGGGTATCCGCGAATCCTCGCGGCGCTCATCATCAGTATCTGTGTGCTTGGGCTAACTGCCGCCACGGCGCAGGTCGACAAGGGTTCGATCACTGGAACGGTGAAGGATTCCACAGGTGCTGTTTTGCCGGGCGCGCGGGTGGAACTGCAGCAGAAGGGACCGTCTGCCGTGTCGGACGCCCAGGGCCAGTTCATGATTCCCGGTCTGGCGCCGGGTAGCTACACGCTCGCGGTCTCGTATGTGGGCTTCTCTCCATTCTCGACGTCGGTTACGGTAAGTGCCGGCCAGACCGCCCGCTTGGATGCTGTCCTGCAGATCGGAACGCAGAGCGACTCGGTCACGGTGAGCGGGGAGCGCGCGCGCGGCGAGGTTGAGGCGATCAACATCGAGCGTACGGCGGACAATATTGTGCAGGTGCTGCCATCGAAAGTCATTACTAGCTTGCCCAACACCAACATCGCCGATGCGGTTGGACGTTTGCCTAGCGTCTCGCTGGAGCGCGATGAAGGCGAAGGCAAATATGTTCAGATCCGCGGCACTGAGCCTCGGTTGAGCAATACGACGGTTGACGGAGTCAATTTGCCCTCACCGGAAGGAAACGTCCGTAACATTAAGCTGGACATCATTCCCTCGGGTCTGGTCGACCGCATCGAGGTGAACAAGACGCTTTCGGCCAACCAGGATGGCGACGCCATCGGCGGTTCGGTCAACCTGGTGACCAAGACGCCGGGAGAGAAGCCAACGGTGGACTTTGAGGGCCAGGGGGGATACACGAACATTATCGGAGGCCGCTGGCTCGACGCATTTAGCGGCACCGTGGGCCAGCGCTTCGGTGGACGAAGACAGTGGGGCTTCCTTATGGGCGGCACCTACGATTGGAACGGACGCGGCATCAACGACCTCGAGCCTTCGCCAGGCACTATAAGTTTGAATGGGACGGCTTATCCCTATTTCGCGGCCGCCGACCTTAGGACCTACAAGTATTACCGGACGCGCTACGGCTTCGCCCCGGAGCTGGATTACGTCATAAAGCCAGGTTCCAGCGTCTACCTGAAAGGGCTTTATTCCGATTTCCACGATTTCGGCGATACCTGGGTTTATTCGCCCACAGTTGGCAATACGCTGAAGTCTGTGAGCGGCTCGCAGTACACGTTTGATAATGCCGCGGACTGCGCCCCAATTAATGCGCAAAACCCCGGTACATGCAACCCTGGTCTGATGAAATACCGCCACTACGTTCGTCGCCCGGATCAGCAGATCTTCAGCGCTCTAACGGGTGCGCGGCATGATTTGACGTCCACGCTCGTCACCTATGAATTCTCGGTTTCCCGCGCCCACAACATTGGCGGCCAGGATTTTGCGACGACTAATTTTAACAACGCGCCATCCAACGTCGATTTTGGTCTGAACACGAGTACCCCGTACGAGCCAAAGTTTTCCGTCCTGAATAACGTAAACATCTACGACCCGACGCAGTACTTAATGTCTTCGTACTCGATTCCCAACTACGCCAGTACGCAACTCAACTTTCAAGGAGCGGCCTCGGCGGCGCGGCGTTATAGCGCTCACGACCACTACGGCACCTTCGAGTTAGGGATAAAGATTCGGAATGCTCACAAGACGCAATCCGAAAGAGATCTGATCTACGACAACCCCACCATAAACATTGCTCTCAGCCAGGTCCAGGGGAGCTTTTCCAATCCCACCTATTACGACGGGGCATACCAATTTGGGCCCATGTCCGATTATGGCAAGATCAATCAACTCGCCCTCAGTAACTTGTCACAACTTGGCTACGATAACAGTGCGAGCCACATTCAGTCGGATCCTGCCAATTTCGACGCCAACGAGCGTGTCTATGCCGGCTATCTGATGAACACGATCGGGTTCGGCAGGCTGAGCTTGCAAACGGGCCTGCGCTTTGAGGCAACCGGTGACGACTACGTCGCCAATCAAGTCAACCTCAGCAATGGAAGCTATCAGTCGACCACACCCGTCAACGGCAGTGCCAGTTATGTGAACGTCTTACCTAGCATTCAGTTGCAGTACCGTATTCAAAAAGACACGAACATTCGGGGAACGTTTGGCATCGGTATTTCGCGGCCTAATTTCTCGGATATCGTTCCCTCCAAGCAGGTGGATCCAAACTTCACCCCGCCCACCATAGTGGTCGGCAACCCAGTGCTGAAACCGACCAAGGGAAACAACTACGACATCCTGGTCGAGCACTACTTCCAGCCGCTCGGCATCCTGCAAGCCGGCTTTTTCTACAAGACCTTGTCTGACCCAATCTACTCGACCACGAGCATCATACCGACGGGGCAGCCCTTCGCCGGTTATCATCAGACCGAATCCATCAATGGACCCAGCGGCCACATCACTGGTTTTGAGGCGGCGTGGGAGCAGAGGTTATCTTTCCTTCCCGGACTTCTGCGAGGTTTTGGAGTTGCGGCGAATTACAGCTACACTACGTCGCAGGTCTCTTTCCCGACTGGCTTTAACGGAGGCAGAGCGGATCACCCGGCTTTGCAGCGTCAAGCGCCCAACAACTACAACATCGGCCTAACCTATGACAAATCCCGCCTTTCGGTGCGCTTTGCGGTGAGCCACAACGACACCAGCATCTACTCTTATTTTTGGACGCAGCAGGGCGGTTTGAACCCTTCCGATCCTGTCTTGGGCTTGAAGGGCCCCAATGGCGATCAGTACCTCTACGCCCACACTCAATATGATCTTCAGGGCAGCTATCGCCTCCACAAGGGACTATCCGTGGTCGCATACGGATTGAATCTGAGCAACGAGCCTTTTGGGTTCTACCAGGGAAGTACGATCTATCCTATCCAGCGCGAGTTCTATCATCCGACCGTTTCCGTCGGCTTGCGCTGGACATCGGCGCCGGAGTAGAGGGCGAAAGTTACTGCGAGAAAGGTCTTAATTATCTGTTCCCGGAGTCAAAATGTCCGGCGGTTGCGGCCTGACGGCCGAGGAATGGAGTGCCCATGAAAAGTGTCTTCCCCTTGTTGCTGTTGTGTTCGTTGGCGCATGGCGCAGGTTGCCCAACTGGTCAGGGGAAGGATCCAGCGGCGCTGGTTCAGATCGAGCAGGTGTGGCTGCGGGCCGTGGAGCAGCACGATATGGCTGCGCTGGGGTGCATTCTGGCAGATGAATTCGAAGAGGCTGACTTTGATGGCTCACTGATCGACCGCCGCGCAATGCTGGCGAGCGCCGCGACTCCGAGCACCGTTCACTTCGAATTGTCTGACTTGCATGCGCACGTGTATGGCAATTTCGCGTATGTCCGCGGGCTGGGCGGGATAAGGAGCGATGACGGAAAATTCTATGCGAAGAATCGCTTTACGGATATTTTTGTCTATCGCGATGGGCGCTGGCAGTGTGTAGCCGGCCATGAATCGCATTTTCCTGAAGAACGCTAGGGAGGTACGCATGATCGGCCGACTTTACAGTTGATGAAAATCAGGCGATAGCGCTCAGAACCCCGGGTCGCAAGGTCGATGAGTGCTATCGCGATTTATCGCCAGTTGTCCGCAAAGGTGTTCAGGGGCACATGTGAAATCGACCGATGTACCGTCTAATCAGCCGATTCTGCCCGTCGAAAACGAGAATGATGTTTAGCTGTTCGCCACACGGGAACTGCCAAGCCTCGGTAGGATGGCGGGACGATATGACATACTCACCTCGATTCGCGGCAATCTTGGCTCCAGAACCGTCTGACAGCAGCGGTGCCGCCGATTCCTGCACCCACTCGCGGTACTCGATTCCTTCATGTGATAGCCCGGCACGAACGTTCTCAATCCGGGCACCCTGCGGCGTTAACTGGTCTAGACGCGATTCAAGATGTTCAAGCTGACGATATCCATGAGGCGAGCATAGGTAAACGAAATACCCCGCTGCCAAGGAAGCAACTACCAACATGCCGGTTCGCCAAGGATGGAGCCTGAACCACGATTTGCGGATTAGGGTTGTCACACCAGTATCAGAACGCAGACTAGGACTTGCTCTTGCAGTTGACTGTTGACGAAACCAGGCCATAGCTCTCAAAACACCCTTCAAAGGTCAATGAGCGTTATCGCGATATTTCAACAGCAACGTGGCCCTTCCCTGGTCACTCTTTGCCAGCAGGCTTTAGTCGCCAGATGAGCCGACTACGGCGTGATCTCAAACACCGAA
>Ga0209118_1000307_pt1 | contig 28975 bp, 24 predicted proteins | sample BlaSpr_A8_Ref_M1_FD_187988 | JGI IMG/M metagenome (GOLD analysis project Ga0209118, IMG submission 187988) | Forest soil microbial communities from Thunder Bay, Ontario, Canada - Black Spruce, Ontario site 2_A8_Ref_M1 (SPAdes) (version 2) | ecosystem: Environmental > Terrestrial > Soil > Boreal... | reverse complement strand
TCATGAAAAATCGCGGAAAGAAGATGCTGCCCGGTGTGCTGTTGCATGTGGTCGAAGCGGCGGTCCCAATCGATGTTGCCCCGGATGGGTCCGAGTTCGAGGGTGCGGTCGAGTACGTGGATGATCTCGTCTCCTTCGTCAAGCACGTCGAGGACGGTGGCCTCGCCGAGACGCCCCAAATCATGGGGCTGGCCACCGGCGGTTGGATAGAACAGCGTGCGATCTAGTACGACGCCCCAAGCCGGTGCCGTCACGCCAGCAGCGACCATCGCCGGCTCGCAGCTCAACACCTGGGCCTCAAATTCGCGGTCGAAAGAATCGTCGTAATAGAGACGGCGAGTGGCCATGGCTGGTCGAGTCTAGCACAGGCCTTTTTGGCTATTCTTCCGTGGCGCAGCGGACCGCCAAAGGCAGGACAGGACGGTTTTCACGGTACAATGTGATTATGGCCGTGCGATTGATTGCGCTCGATATTGACGGCACGCTGCTGGACAGCCGGTGGGAAGTGTCCGAGGCGAACCGGGCCGCCATTGCAGAAGCGACCCGCCGGAGGATCGAGGTTGCGCTCGTTACCGGAAGGCGCTACGATTTTGCCTTGCCCGTGGCGCGAAAAATCGGCAGCCCGGTAACGATGATCGTGAACAACGGTGCGCTGATTCGGACGCAGGATGGCCAAACGCGCTTGCGGCACCTTTTGCCCAGGGCCACTGCCGAGCGAGTTCTGCAAATGACTCTTCCCTGGCGAGACGGCGCGGCGGTGGTATTCGACCGTCCACGGGAAAACCAAGTCATGCTCGAATCGCTCAATTGGGACGACCCAAATCGTTACGGCTATTACACGCGGAACAAAGAATTTCTCGGGCAGGCCCAGCCGCTCGAGAGCTGCCTGGTGGAAGATCCCATCCAGGTGATGCTGACAGGCACGGTCGCGCCGATTCGCGAAGCGGAAGGCGTACTTCGTGCTGCGGATTTTGCCGAGGAGTTCGCTCTCGCCGTGACGATTTATGAGCGCAAAGATTTTGCGATGATCGACGTTATCCATCCGGTCTGTTCAAAAGGATCGTCGCTCGCGGAATGGGCCGGGGTGCGAGGTTTCGGACGCGAAGAAGTCATGGCCATCGGCGATAACCACAACGATCTGGAGATGCTCACGTTCGCGGGAATTCCCGTGGTGATGGGCAACAGCGTGCCGGAGCTGAAGACATACGGATGGCATGAAACGTCAAGCAACGATGAAAACGGAGTTGCGGCGGCGATCGAATATTTTGCGTTGCGGGAGGCCGCCCCGTGCGCCTGACGCGGCTCTTGCTTTGCTGCTGCCTGTTGCTAACGGCAGCGCCTGCGGGACGCGCGGAGTACGTCGTTCTGCGCAGCGGCCAACGGCTCACTGTGAACGGCTACCAACTCCTCGGAGACAAGTACCGCTTGCAAATGGCAGGGGGCACCGTGGTGGTAGCGGCCGAGGATGTTCTTGGCATCGAACCGGAAGAGGTATTCACACCTTCGAAACCATCGGACGATCTCAAAGCACCCTTTCGCGATTTGATCGAGGCGGCTTCTGCCCAATACAAAGTCGACGCGGACCTGATCACCAGCGTGATTGCCGTGGAATCAAACTTTGAACCCAAGGCAATTTCGCGGCGCAATGCGCGGGGCCTGATGCAGCTGATTCCTGAAACTGCGGCGCGGCTTGGCGTAAAAGACATCTTCGACCCCAAGCAAAATATCGACGCGGGGACCCGCTACTTGAGCGATCTGCTTCAGCGGTACGGCAACAATCTGGTCCTTGCTCTCGCGGCGTACAACGCGGGCCCTGAAAAAATAAGTAAATTCGGCAATGTTCCTCCGTACCCGGAGACCATCTCCTACGTTCGCCGCGTCAAGCAAGCCTATGAGAACAGTAAGTCCGGAATAACACCAAGGTCCACGCAGAGAAATAAACCTGTTTCCCAGGCCGCTGGCTCTCGAAACGGAAACTGAGAGCGGGTCAACCTCGCCAAGCCGAAGAATTCCCTAAGGCACTTCCTAGGTCGAGATATTCCGCGAGCTGTGAAGCCGGGATTGTGCGAAGAAGACTATTGCGGCGGAGCGTTTGGGTTGGAATTCGACTGAGGCTATTGCGGGTTGGGTGGGGGATTCATTGGATTCGATACGGGTGGCGCGCCAAAGGGAGTTTGACCCTGTCCCTGCCCTGGGGTGACTGGCGTTCCAACCTGTGTACCGACCTGGCCGCCAATGGCAAGGGCATCCTTTGAAGGATCCCAGACGAACTCAAACAAACGGTAATTCTTAGCTTTCTCGTAGATTTTTATGGAGCGCTCTGCAACCTTGCTCCCAACACCAATAATATTGCCGCCGATGATGGTCGGCGTATCTGTTGAAGAACCCAGAGCAGGATTGGACGGGGACTCTCCCTGGTCCGCGGATGCAGGGTTCTGCTGTGTCTCGCTGCCCGGCGTCCCCGGCGCAGTGCCTGTGTGGGCGCCACCGGGCAATTGGCTAGCACTTGCCCCAAGTTGCGGCCGATTCGCCCCGGCCAGGGCGGACGCGGGCGTGCCCAGCTGGGTTCCTCCCGCCGCGGAAAGATTGATCGTCTGCGGCGGCTTGAGGCTGCCAATGAGCTGGCCCGAGGGCCCGACGTAAATCAGCCGCCACGAGCCGTCTGCTTTGTTCATGGGGTCTTTGTAAGCCTGGCGCATGAAGCGCAATGTGCCCACTTTTGGCTTGGTCAGATCGTCGAGTGAAGTTGGGAAGCGGCCGAGCTTGCGGTAATGAAGTTTGATGCCGCGGACGTATTGCTTGCCGCGCCAGATCATCTCTTCTTCTTTTTCGCGTTTCGCCTGGGTGAGGATGTTTGGGGCGATAGTCATCACGCTGGCAAACATGATAGCAGCGATGAACATGACCATGAGCAGAGCGTAGCCGCGTTCCCGTGATGCTCGCCGTGGATGTGTACCGCGAATGATCATGCCCCTGGCCCTTGCTCTTCAAGCACGGCGCTGCCGCGCTGCCCAGTGGAAATCTCTTCGAACTCCAATTTGGCATTGCCGATTTTGAGGATGCGGTACCGGCCCAGGAGCGTCTCGCCTTCGCTGACAATGTGGACCTCATCGCCATCGGTGAAGAAAGCGCGGCGGGCCGCTCCAACGGGAGCTGTGCCGTAGCCAAAGAACTTTACGGGAAGCACCAGTGGTGGAGAGACGACCGGCATTGGAGGCGCGGCTGCATTTTGATCCGCTGGCTGCTGTTCCTTTTTTACGAGAGCGACCGGCGCATGCGGCGCAACGGAGCTGAAGATGTTTCTCCGGTTGCTCTTATATTCCGCCTTCCGGGAAGATTCCAGCTTCCACCAATGCAATTGAGGGTTATCCACGGCAAGCAGCGGATAGTTCTGGACGAACGCCGCTGTGTCCGTGATGACCGCCGGGCTTGCAGGACGGAAATGCCAGACGAGTCCGGCTACCACCAGTAGCACGAGAAGCACAGCGATTTGGGTTTTCTGATTCATCAAGCGGCCCGGAAAAAAGTCCTGACATGCAAAGTTACGCGAATCGCGCCGGATACCCCTTGCGATTGACTTTCAGAAGCCAGAGCCAGACTATCCACCGTATAAACATTTTCGGAGCGCTGCAAACCGTTCAAAAACCGCACCACGCTCGGGTAACCGCCACTTATCGTTGCTTCCAGTTCGACTTCGCTGAGTCCGCGAGTGGGTAACTCTTTGCGGTGAAAGTTCACGCCGGAAATTTGCAAACCCGCCTTGCTGGCGATGCGGCCAAGCTCTTCCATTACCGCCGAATAGCCTGTGTTGGCGGGGAATAGTGATTTTTCGAATTTGTCGCAGTCCGACTGGGTCGCTGGCATACTCTGTTGAATTGCCCTGGCGCGGTCAATGTCGCCTTGCAGCAATTTAAGCTGGATGGTCTGGCGTTCGAGCTCCTGTTGAGGCGTGCGCGGTGCGGACGCCTGACGCCAGCTGAACGCGGCCATGCCGCAATCGGCAAGGGCAAGCACTGCCAGGGAAACTATGATCACCCGCTTCTGCAAAGTAAAATCGCGCCGCATCATATCCTCGAATAAATTACGGTCAGGTCCACGATAACTCGATCGCTGCCGTTTGTCTGGTTCGCAACATGTTCGGTAACCAGCTCGATGCGCGAGAAGACGCTGGACTCTTCGAGAGCACGAAGAAATTTCAGCTTTGCTTCATCACTGGCCGCGCCCACGCTCAGCCTCACTTCGATGCGGCCATTTTTCTGCACGGGCTCGATGCTCACGACGCGCACGCCGCCCGGCAATACTTTTTCCAAATCCATGAACATCTGAGTCCAATTGAAGCTGCGGGCGTCGAGGATGGCGTTCAGAAAAGCAGCGCGATCATGAAGTTTCGCGTTATCCGGGCGGCTGAAGAAGCTCTCCAATTCGCTCCTTTCCTGCTGGTATCGAAGTAATTCCCGGCGAGTTTTTTCGGCTCTGGCGCGCAGCTGCGCATCGGCCTTGCGGACGACGTACACATGCCAACCCAGAGAAAAAAAGGCGACGCCAGCGACCGCGGCGATCAGGCCAGCTCCGGCTAGAAACCTGCGATGGGTCTGCAGCGGCTTGGTCGCAAGATTGAGCCGTAATCTCATGCGTACTCGTGCTTGGCCTTTCCTCTAAGTTTCTCTATCCGCGATTCATCATCCAGCCGATCAAACCTTCCAACTCGCGATCCGCCAGGGGGCGCGCATATTCGGGAATGCGGCCTTCGGAGATTGCGGTGTGAGAAAGCGACCGTGTGACACAGTGGAACTCTTCCTCGAGCGGCCGAACGAAATCAGGCAAGCGGCCTCCGAGCCCGGCCACGCGCACCGACTGAATACCTTCTCCCCAGGTATCCTGATAATAGGCGGCTACCGGAAAGATTTCATCAAGCAACATCTGCGGCGTAAGGTCCTGGCCGTAGGCGGGCAGCTCCGTAGAGCGATAGCCGCAGAGCACTCCTTCACGCACAATGGCAGTGGTGAGCGCCGGGCCGGAGACGCGAGCCAACAACGTCGGACGCTCATCATCCAGCAGTGTGATGGCCGCCAGCGATGAACTAAGCACAACGCCGGGAAAAAGCCCTGCGCCTTCGGCGAGCCCTTCGTATTCGCGGACGATGCGCAGGCGCGCCAAGGCGGTGACGACGTCCACGCCGCTCTCCCGCGGCGCTTGCCGCATAAAAGAGATCAACGTCTCATCCACTTCGAAGGGCACGCTCTTTTTCAGCTTCCAACGAAGTATGGGCAGTGCTTCCTCAGGGCTGCGGGGAAACTGTTCGAAATGCTGCACAAAGACGCGAATCACAGGATCGGGGAGCAGCAGGGCTGCTTCCTCGTCCTTCGTACGGAGCTTGTTGCAGACCTTGGTCATTGCGGTCCTGGCCGCAGCGGTATTGACGATGTTCGCTTCGACTGCTGAAGGTACAATCGCTCCCGGAGGCAGGTTTTCCACCGCAAATCCGTCCAGTCCCCCGGTTCGCGTCCAGCGCGCGGCAGCGATACGGTCCGGCGAAATTTCGACGGCGAGAGGTGTATGAGGCGTGGCGTCCAGCCAGCGAGCTACGCGGCGCACCAGATTGCTCTTGTAAATTCCCCGGTGGACTGTGGGCGCACTAGTCAACGAACGTCACCTTATTGATTTCCTTCAGTGTCGTAATCCCCGCGCGTACCTTGGCCATACCGCTTTCGCGAAGGGTCGTCAATCCTTCTTCCCGGGCAAAACGTTTCACTTCCGAGGTCGGCCGGCGGTCTACGATCATTTCCCGGATGCGGTCAGTTAAGTCGAGCAGCTCGCAAATGGCCGTGCGTCCGTGATATCCAGTGCCGGAACATTCCAGACATCCGGCCCCCTCTGCGAAAGTTACGTTGCCCCAAACGGCTGGATCAACGCCGGCTTCCTGCAGCTCCCCCGGGGAATATTTCTTGGGACGCTTGCAGTTGGGACAGATCACGCGCACGAGGCGCTGGGCCATGATGCAGTTCAGTGCGGAAACGAAATTGTACGGCTCGACGCCCATGTTGATAAAGCGTCCGATAACGTCAGTAACGTTGTTGGCATGAACGGTGGTGAAAACCAGGTGGCCGGTGAGGGCGGACTGGATGGCGATCTGGGCGGTTTCCTGGTCGCGGATCTCGCCCACCATGATTTTGTCGGGGTCGTGACGCAGGATGGAGCGCAAGCCACGCGCAAACGTCAGCCCCTTTTTCTCATTGACGGGAATCTGCGTGATTCCGCGCACCTGGTATTCCACGGGATCTTCGATGGTGACGAACTTGTCTTCGTCCGACTTGATTTCGTTAATCGCGGCGTAGAGCGTGGTGGTCTTGCCCGAACCAGTCGGGCCGGTGACCAGCACCATGCCGTAAGGCTCGCGAATATAGCGCCGGAAACGGCGAGTTTCTTCCTGCGAAAAGCCGATTACATCGAGGTTCAAATTTTGAAATTTCTCCGACAGTGTCTCTTTGTCCAGAACGCGAAGAACGGCATCCTCACCGTGGCTCGCCGGCATAATCGATACGCGCAGGTCGATGAAGCGCCCCTTGTACTTGACTCGGAAACGGCCGTCCTGGGGCACACGGCGCTCGGCAATGTCCAGGTCGCTAAGAACCTTGATGCGGGAGATTACGGTGGAATGCCACTCTTTGGCGATCGGCTGCATGGCGTGTTGGAGCACTCCGTCAATGCGGTACTTTACGGCCACCTCGGTATCGCGTGCTTCGATGTGAATGTCACTGGCGCGGCGCTCCAAGGCGGTGAAGATGACAGTTTCCACGAGCCGCACCACGGGACTTACGGCCGTGTCGCGTGTCAAGCGGTCGCCGGAAATTGTCTCTTCGGCCTCTTCCTGGTCTTCTTTTGACACCTGGAGGGTGAATGCTTCCGTCGCTTGTTCTAGAACGCGCTGGGACTGCTCCGTACGCTTGAGGAGGTCGCCGATCTGCCGGGCCGTTGCCACCTTGATCGCAAGTTTCTTGCCGAGTAAGAGAGGCAGCTCGTCGCTCAGCAATACCTGGCTTGGGTCCGCGACGGCGATCGATAAGAGATTGTTATGCTGCTCGAGCGGCACGAAGTTGTAGCGGAACATCAAATCCGCGGGGATAGTGCGAAAGAGCTCGGGATCGATGCGCTGTTCGCGAAGATTTACAAACCCGCAACGATATCTCTCGGCGAGCTTGCGGGCGTGGTCGCGTTCGTGCTGTTCTTCGGCTGCGGATGCGAGGTCCGCTGCCGAGGGCAAATTTTGATCCGTGGTGGCCATGGCTCCTTACTTTACAGTCCCGCTCAGCGAGAAGACGGGGAGATACAATGAGATCAAGATAGAAGCAACAAATAATCCCATGAATACGAGAAGAACCGGTTCGATGATCGAGACAAGCATGGAAAGTCTCAGGCTGACTTCCTCTTCATAAAATTCCGCCACGCTCGTGAGCATGGGCGCCAGCGCGCCGCTCGATTCCCCCACCTCGATCATGTCCAGAGCAAGATCCGGCATCACGCGGGTGGAAGCGAGAGCGGAATGCAGGGATTCGCCTTCACGTACCCTTTGCGTCGCTTGCATAACCGTTCCGCGCACCAGCTTGCTGGCAAGGGCGTCCGAAGCAGTCTGCAAGCCGGCAACCAGGGGAGTTCCGCCAGCTAAAAGCGTCGACAAGGTCCTGGAGAACTGCGCTACCTGAAACTTCAGCAGGGTGTCACCGATGACGGGCAGCCGAAACTTCAAGCGGTCGATGACGGCTCCGCCATCCTCGGTTCTCGACCACAAGTAGACACCCAGTGCGGCCAGGAACAGCGCCCCGACACCACCCAAGACGTACAAGCGATAGTCAACTGTTACGGCGAGCAGCAATTGCGTCGGCGCGGGCAGGTCCACGTTTAAGTCGCGGTACAACTCGGCAAACTTGGGGATCACGGCGGTGACGATGTAAGTGAGAATCAGTATCGAAACAGCGACCAAGATCGTCGGATAGACCAAGGTTGCCACGATTTTCTTTTTGACGCCCGTGGTGACGCGCTGATAGGCGATGTAATAGTCCAAAACACCCGAAAGATTTCCGCTCTTCTCTCCGGCGAGAATAGCTGTAGAGTAAACCTTGGAGAAGATTCCGGCCTCGGCCACAGCCTCCGAAAGCGACTTGCCCTCGCGCACGCGGTCACGCAGTTGGGAAAGAACGGGGCGGAGTTTTTGAGAAGCGGCCCGGTCGGCGAGCAGATCAAGCGCACGGAGAATGGGCAGACCGGCCTTTACGAGCGTATTGAATTGCTGATTGAGAATGAGAAAATCCGTGCCGCCGATCTGACGATCATTGCGCCTCTGCAACAGGCCGGAGAGCAGTCCACTACGGGATTCCACCGAATAGACATAGAGACCCCGGTCCACCAGCTTCTGGCGTGCTTCCGTAAGTGAGCCTGCGGCTTCCACGTGCGAAAACACACGCCCGCTTGCATCCGCCACGCGGCAGACAAATTCTCCCATAGGCCTACAGTTTACCTCATCTATTCAATATGCGGGGAAGGCCGGAAGGGTTGGCCGTTCCTTCTCCGAACTGGACTGGGCATACGGCGGGAGACTACTTTTTTGTGGCTCCGTCAGAACCGGGTAATTCGCCGTAAACAATCGCCACACCCTGGGGAACCTCGAAACGAAACATGGAGTCCGGGATCGGCGGATCCATTTTCCAGTGGGTGAAACGGAACTCGACTTCTACTCCGCCCCTTCCCTGCACCAGGGTGCGGACGAGTTCCCCAGAGTCCCGGGCCACTTCGAGGAAAATGGCATCTCCCTCACTGTGCTCGGGTGAATTCGGTTCGAGAGGATGCGGATTGCTGTGCTGAGGTTCTTCCCCTCGGGGTGCGCAATAGAGCACCGCATCCTCCGGGTTTTCCGGCGCCACCGTTGTAGAGAGTCGAATTTGTTGGCAAATTCGCGCCAATTTCGCCTCACCCGCCAGCAACGACAGGGGCGTCCGCCAATCGCCGCTCTCTTTTGCCGGCACTCGAGTCACGGTGTGGTCGCTGGCAACATAGAACCACGCGGTCTTGCCATCCACGAGGAATAGGTTCTTTTCTGGCGACTCATACTCCCAGCGCATTTTTCCCGGCCGCCGAAAGTAAGCTGTGCCGGCTTCCACCCGAACCGTCCGATTGTTTTCACTGTAGCGTTCAAGGAAAGTAGCCTGCATGGTTCTGGCAGTGCGATACCTGGCTTCTAAGCGGCCGACAATCCGTTTCGCAGCGGGATCGTCCTGCTTTGGCGAATTGGCGACGGACGGCAGGCAAACAGAAGCGACCGAGAGAGAGGCAGCTAGCAATCGCGAAACAACATCTGAGACGCTCATTGTTGTCAGTATAACAAGATGCTTCTTGCCAAATCGCCTCGTTATTGCGCAACGGGGCACGCGAAGGCGGAAAGGATCCGACCTTTCCAACCCGCTTGATTAGACTATTGCCTGCAATGCCTTCGAATCCTAATGCCCTTCCTGCAGTCCCGCCGGCCACGGGCACCGCGGGGACCACCTCGGCCGAACCTCATGCAGGGGTGTTCTTTTCAAGCAAGGTCTTCATCTCGCTGCTTATTCTCATATCCTTATTTTGCTACGGAAATACACTGCTCAATGGATTCGTGTATGACGATGACCAGCAAATTCTGCAGAACCCCTATGTGAAGAGTTGGCACTACGTGCCACAGATCTTTGGGACCACCGTGTGGTCTTTCGTGGGCCAGGCGGGGGCGACTAACTACTATCGCCCTATTATGACCCTCAGTTTTCTCGTTCTCTGGCACGTCTTTGGGCAGTTGCCTTTTGGTTTCCACCTTTTCAGCATCCTCATGAACGCCCTGGTTGTCTTCCTTGTCTTCGATACGGGGTGCAGGCTATTCAACGACCGCCGCGTTGCCTGCATTAGTGCGCTGATTTTTGCAGTTCACCCGATTCACACGGAAGTCGTTGCGTGGATCGCTGCACTGCCTGACCTCGAAGCGACATTCTTCATTCTTCTCGCTCTTTTGCTGCTTGCGACGCCCGGAAAGATGAATTGGAAACGGAGTCTCGGGGTCCAGGCGAGTTACTTGCTTGCCCTGCTCTGCAAAGAGCCTGCGCTGATGTTTGGCGTACTCGCGATTGTCTTCCTGCATAACGTAAGAATCGATCGCGAGAGCACGCCGACGACCCAAAAGATTCTGGAAGACCTGCCTTTCTGCGCCATCGGTTTGTGTTACCTGGGCCTGCGTGTTGTCTTGTTTGGCAAAGTGGCACCGGTACTCCAGCACCCCAACCTGAGCTGGTCCCAGGCGATCTTTTCTGGTTTTTCGTTGATTTACGATTATGCCCGGCTCCTGGTCTGGCCGGCGCACTTGTCCGCGTTTCATGTATTCCATGCAAGCAATTCGCTCGGCGATCCTCATGTTCTAGCCGGGGTCGCGATCTCTGCTCTGGCCATTGCCGCGATCCTTATCCTCCACAGGATGGCTCCTCCGGCGGCATTCGCTATTCTTTGGATGGGAGTCACTCTTGGCCCAGTTCTAAATGCTCGCTGGATGGCCTCCAACGTTCTGACTGAGAGATATCTCTACCTGCCTTCGGTGGGTTTCTGTTGGCTGGTGGGCTGGTGCGCCGTACAGGCCTGGGATGCTCTGGCGAGGCTCAGAACGCCACTTCGCGGTCTACGATTCGCTGTTGCAACCCTCCTCGCTGCCGCTGCGGTGCTGGGGTCCGCCAAGACCATCTTACGCAATACCGATTGGCGAGATGACTTAAGCCTATACACGCGCACCCTTGAAACCGACCCCGACGCCCATGTCATTCGAAGTAATCTGGGGGGCGTCTATTTTGATCTTGGCCAGGCCGAGCGAGCCGGGCGGGAATGGGAAATTGCCCTGGCGGGCAAGCCCGATAACGTGGTCACCATGAACGCGCTGGGAATGCTTTACACGCAACAAGGCAAGTATGCTGAAGCTCGCGTGATGTTTCAGCGAGCCATCGCTGCCAAACCATTGTGGGGCCCGGAACACTATAATTACGGCCTCCTTCTGCAAAAGATGGGTGAGACAGATCGCGCACTGGAGGAGTTCAAGAGCGCTGTTCAATTGTCACCCCTCGATGCCACCGCAAGGCGCAGGTATGGAGAGGCGCTCCTGGCAACCGGAAACCTTGATGAAGCCGAGGTTCAATTGAAATCCGCCATTGACCTCGAACCATCTCTCGAGGCTCTTCACAGCCTCTCGCAGGTCTATCTGCAAATGGAAAAATACGGCCAGGCAGAAACCCAACTGCGGCGCATCGTCGAGGAATACCCATTCGACAGTTCGGCACACTTCCAACTGGCGCGGCTGCTGGAGATGTCCAAACACTTCGATGAAGCCAAGAAAGAATACCTTGAAGGCTTGAAGACAGACGCTGCGAATGCCGAAGCGAAGTCGGCAATCCGGAGAATGGAACAACAGCAAGGGAAGCGCTCGCAAACCCCTCAGTGAAGCTCGCGAGAGCTGCGTCACCTGCTAAGCTTGCTATTTCTGACTCGGGAGAATATGAAGGTGAAATATCGGAAGGCTTGGCAATGATTTGGGCCCTCTGCTCGTTTTGCCTAGCCCTGTTGCAGTCTTATTGAATTGCCGAGCTAGCCGAAGTTGCCGGCCCCGTTAACCCATACCGCAGCACACCTGACTGATCTGTGAAAAAATTGCGCTGTCCCGCGGTCCCAACTATGGTGGGTGTGGCTGACAAAGTATATGCCGTGTTAATGCCGCCCGCCGCACCGTTCAGGTTGTAGGTGAAGAAATAGCCGCTCTTCGCATTCGCCAACGTGGTGGCACCAGCCAGAACTTGGTCGATGATGCAGGCTGTTGTTGAATTCGCACCGCCCGGGGCGCTACAGACTGCTGGCGTGCCTCCCAGGGAGGGCAAATCGATCGAGTAGCCGACGCCGGGATAGACCGTGGCATAAGTGACTTCCGCGGTGTTAATCGTTCGGAGTGAACTAATCGCCGATGATTCGTTGGCGGCCATCTTGGATCGCATCAGGTTTGGAATCGCGATCGCCGCGATGATCAGAATAATCGCCACAACAATCAGGAGCTCAATTAGAGAGAAACCCTTTTGCTTCTTCATAAGGCATCCTTGACAATTCGCCTGGCGCCCGTTGTCCTTGATCTGCCCGCGCACTTGCGGATGGAGGCGCCCTTCTTGAGATCTCAGGCTACTTGCTCCGGTCCGGATTCCATTTCCTTCAAGAGCTCATTGCGGACCGACTCAGTTCTGACTAGCTCAAACTCTTCTTGCTCCACACTATAATTTCGGAGCGATTGTCATTCCTTGCGCTTCATCCCTTGTTAAGAAGAAAGGGAGGAAGTCATGCGACTTCCCCCCTTCTTGTTTCACAACTTTTCCATTGTTACTGAATCGCCGAGCTGGCGGCCGTGGCAACGCCGGTCAGACCGTAGCGGATCACGCCCGTCTGGTCGGTGAAGAAAAACCGCTGACCAGTCGTGCCCGCGTTCGCCGGCGACGCCTGGAGGGTGTACGCCGTGTTGATACCACCCGCTGCGCCGTTCAGGTTATAGGTGAAGAAATAACCGCTCTTCGCCGTAGGTGCCGCAACGGCGTTCGCCAAAACCGCGTCGATGAGGCAAGATGCGGCGGAAGTCGCGGTGGTCGCACACGTTGCCGGAACGCCTGTCAACGACGGGAGGTCAACCGAATACCCAACGTTGGGATAGGCCGTGGCGTAGGTTACTTCCGCGGTGTTGATCGTTCGCAAAGAGCCGACCGCCGAAGACTCGTTGGCCGCCATTTTCGAGCGGAGGAGGTTCGGGATGGCGATCGCCGCGATGATCAAAATGATCGCCACAACGATCAAGAGTTCGATAAGAGAGAAACCCTTTTGCTGCTTTTTCATGCTTTCTCCTTGAAATTTCGTATCGTGCCAGAGCACGCCATGGATTAAGGCACGGCCCGTGCCATTCTCGCCGGGTTCACAAGCTAAAGTTCGATACCTCTATAATGTTGATAAACAAGGACTTAGATGGACTTATTGGATGGCGGCTACTGCTAAACCCAGGTTTGCCTACTTTCCAGCCGTCCAGAATGACCATTTTTGTCATAGATCCCCGACGGAAAGGGTCAATTCGGACATCAACCACAGACGATCCCCGAAGGCCGGATCTCCAGAACCAGCGGTCATTAAAGATTGTGCTTCTTGGCATAGTGGCGGAGGGACCTATAGCTGATCTTCAGCAACTCCGCTGCATGCGTACGCACACCCTTCGATCGGTCCAAAGCCGCCTGGAGGTAGCGCCTCTCTGTCTCGGCAATTTCCTTCTCGAAATCGACTCCCTCTGGGGGGATCACTGGCAGCCCGTTTGCCGGGCCGGCGAAGTCCGCGGTACCCGAGTATCCAGCAATGCGATCCGGCAGCACACGCAAGGAAATCTCGCGGCCTGTCTCGAGCGCAACCGCCCGTTCCATCGTATTCTCGAGTTCGCGCACATTCCCCGGCCAATCGTAGGACTCCAGACGGCGCATCGCCTCGGGCGAGATCCCTTCGATCGCTTTTTCCATGCCTTTGCGGAAACGCTCCAGAAAATACCTTGCCAAGAGAGGAATATCCTCGCGCCGCTCGCGCAGCGCTGGCAACTGAATCGGTATGACGCTCAACCGGTAGTAGAGATCCTCACGGAAGCGGCCCTCCGCAATCTCCTTTTCAAATTCCTTATTCGTGGCTGCGATGATGCGCACGTCCACATCTATTTCGTCGTTGCTCCCAATCGGGCGCACTTTACCTTCCTGCAGCACGCGGTAGAGTTTCACTTGCATCGTCAAACTCATGTTTCCGATTTCGTCCATGAAAAGTGTTCCACCGTCCGCGGCCTGGAAGAGTCCCCGGCGGTTTTCGTTAGCGCCGGTGAAGGCCCCCTTCATGTAGCCGAACAACTCCGATTCGAGCAACGTCTCAGGAAATGCGCCGCAATTGATAGTGATGAAAGGCTTCTCTGCCCGCAGGCTGTTTTCGTGAATGGCTCGAGCGACGAGTTCTTTACCCGTGCCGCTCTCTCCCGTGATCAGCACGCGGCTCGTCTGGGGGGCGATGGTTTGAATCAGCTCGAAGATCGCGCGCATCTTCGGGCTTTGGCCGATGATATTGTCCAATCCTGTCAATCGGCGTAATTCGCGGCGCAGGTAACCCGCCTCTTTCTTCCATCTCAGACTTTCGGCAACTTCCCGCACTGCGCGGCGCAACTGGTCGACTAATTCGTGGTCTTTTATGACATATCGGTCCGCACCGGAGTTGATCGCCGCGATGGCGGTCTCCACCGTCGGCACTCCTGTGATTAGCAGGAAGAAGCAGTCGGGCGAAATCTCCTTCGTGAATTTTAGGAGGTCAACGCCGCCCACGCCCGGCATTCGCACATCGGAGATCACAATATCGAAGAGCTGAGATTCGAGCTTGCGCTTGGCGGCGTCAACGCTATGGGCCACTTCCACGCGATATCCCTCTTTTCGGAAAGTGATCTCGAGCAGCTCGCAAATGGAGCGCTCGTCATCCACGACAAGGATGTGCGCCATGTCTCGAGCTGTTTCCCGGACCGCTGCTTTGGTTCCTTGCATAAAACCTCACGCCACCCTGGGCAAATCAACGATAAACTCGGCACCGCGGTCTTTTTCCGAGAAAACCAAGATTCTTCCGCTATGGGCCTGAACGATCTGGTACACGATGGAAAGGCCCAGCCCCGTGCCTCCCTCGAAACCGGACTGGAGCGGCTCGAAAATTTTGGCACGCTGCTTGGCGTCAAGGCCGACGCCGGTATCGCGAAACGCGATCCGCAGCCAGAAGGGTTGGTGTTCCAGCCCAACGGTCAGAGTCCCGCCTCCAGGCATGGCACGGAGGGCGTTGTCGCACAAGTTCCAGAATACCTGTTTAATTTTGCTGGCGTCGACGCGTGCCCGCAGCGCTTCCCCGTTAAACGCGCGGACGATTTGATATTTTGACCCAACTTCCGGCTTCTTTTCGATCAGCGTGAGCGTCTCGTCTAAAAGAGCGCGCACATCTGCTTCGGCGAACTCGTAGGTTTTCTCCCGCGAGTAATTTAAAAAATCCGTGATGATCTGATTGAGCCGTTCGGATTCACGGCTGACGATACCCACGAGATGTTTTTCATCATCTTCCAGCGGCACAAGGCGGGCTAGTTCTTTCACCGCCCCCGCCATTGCCGTCAGCGGTTGCCGGATCTCATGCGCAATGGCCGCGGATAACCGGCCCAGGGCGGCCATACGCTCCTTGGTCGCCACTTCCTGCTCCAACCGTCGCAGTTCGGTCAGGTCTTGAAAATTGAAAACGTAGCCGCTCCGGAGAGAATCGCGTGAGCGCAATACGGAAACGGAGATACCGAGATACCTCAATTGTCCATCGGGAGTGCGGAAGTCGATTTCTTTGCGGAGGCCCTGCTTCAGGCTGGCCTCAAAAGTCCCTGGCAGCCAAAAATCCTCGCTGATCTCCCGCAGTTTTCGCCCGCGCACGTCGGCGAACTGTATCCCAAGAATCTCTTCCCCGGTACGGTTAAGAAGAATGATCCGGCCGTCCAAATCCGTGGTTACCAGGCCTCCGCGCATGGAATGGATGATGTCTTGCGTGAAATCCTGGAGGTCAAGCAGCTCTTCCCGCTTTTCTTCCAGCTCCATCCCCTTGCTACGCAGTGACTGCGCAAGGTAGCTGGCCAGATAGGCTACTGCCAGAAAGCCGAAGAGATTGCTGAGGAACCAGATGCGCAGTCCTTCGGTGGAAAGAATAGTCGAAGCAGTCCGCGGAATTTTTCCTGCCGAGGCCAGCGCCGTCATACCACCCAGAATGCCCAGACACGCCACGGCCGTGACAAAAGCTCCGCGCCGCGAGAACAGGATGCTGGCGACAATGATAACCAGCAGGTAGAGCGAAATGAAATAGCTCTCCTGCAGACCCGTCGCGTACACCAGCGCCGAGATCATCAAAATGTCGCTGCTGACTTGCAGTCCACCGTGCCACTGGGCGTTGGGTATCCAGCGCACTAGGATGAGGTGGAGAATTCCCTGAGTAATCCAGAGAATAATTAAGGGGAGAAAGTAGCGGCTCGTGCTGGAAGCGGGAACATACTGCGGCCACACCGCCCCGACACCCAGGATTAGAACAATCATCAACAAGCGGACGCGCGTTAACCAGTCCAGCCATTCGCGCGTGCTGACGTTCTGATTCATCGCTTGCCCTGGGCCTCGGGCATATCGTCTGTGAAGGAGACCAACCCGGGTCCGGGAATTCTCGTTTCCTCACCGGCCCGATGGACAACGCTGCGTGAACGCAGCCGCGCTTATCTGCCGCTCAACTTGCCGATCAGCGAGAACAGCGGCAAATACATCGAGATGACGACGCCGCCGACCACCAAGCCCAAAAACACGATCATGACGGGCTCGAGGGCGGTAAGCAAATCTTTAACGGCCGCGTCAACTTCTTCTTCATAGAAATCAGCGATTTTTTGCAGCATGGCATCCATCGCGCCCGTCTGCTCGCCGACGGCGATCATCTGCGTCACCATGCCGGGAAAGACTTCCGAGTCTTTAAGCGGCTCCGTGAGCGACTTGCCCTCTTCGAGCGATCTGCGCACCTTTCTCAAAGCACGCTCCACGACCGCGTTGCCCGCCGTCTTCGCCGTGATGTCAAGTCCTTCCAGGATGGGCACGCCGCTCGAAATCAGCGTTCCCAGTGTCCGCGTGAAACGCGCGACGGCAATTTTCCTCATCAGAATGCCCAGGACCGGCAGCCTTAATATGGTGGCGTCGATGGCGTAGCGCCCTTGCTCGGTGCCGTACCACACCTTTAGCCCGACACCGATACCGATGATCGCGACAACGACCAGCAAGCCAAAAATGCTGCCGACGAAGTTGCTCAGCGCGATTACGATTTTGGTCGGCAGCGGCAGATCCACGCCGAGACCCGCGAACAAAGTGGCGAAGATCGGTACGACCTTCCACAAAAGGAGCGTGATAACAGCGGCCGCAACGGTCAGGACACCGACCGGGTAAACAAGGGCCGACTTCACGGCACGTTGCAGCTTGACGTTTTTTTCGATGTACGTGGAGAGACGCTGAAGAATGGTGTCGAGAATACCGCCCGTCTCGCCCGCTTCAACCATGTTCACGTACAGAGCGTCAAAGACCTTCGGGTATTGCCGCATCGCAGCCGACAGCGTCGCGCCGCCTTCAACCGAACCGCGCGTGCCGCCCAACACTTTCTGGAATGTCTGGTTCTCCTGTTGACTGGCCAGAATCTCGAGACACTGCACGAGCGGCAGGCCCGCGTCGATCATCACCGAGAACTGTCTCGTAAAAATCGCCAGCTCTTTGGAGTTCACGCCGCCGCCGAAGGTAGGCAAGTTGAACTCCTTGCCCTTCTCCGACATCTTGGTCGGCGTGATCTGCTGGCGGCGCAGCAGGTTTTGCAGCTCAGCCTTACTGGTGGCCTGCATCACGCCGCTGACGCTGGCGCCGGCCCGATTGGTCCCTCGATATGTATAGTCCGGCATAAGTTTTCCTCCTCAGTCTGTCAATCTCGTCGGCTACGGGCCTCCAAGGCCTCTGAAATCTCTATCGCTTCCCCACCGGCGTCTTTGCACCACCCACGGGCGAAGACACGCCTCGATTAATCATGTCCTGTAGCTCGTCGGGATTCGAAGAGCGTGACAGCGCCATGTCGAGCGAAATCGTTTTTGCGAAGTAGGCGTTTGCGAGACCCTGGTTGAAGGTCTGCATCCCCGTTTGCCCGGTTCCCGTCTGCATCGCGGAGTAAATCTGGTGAATTTTGTCTTCGCGGACCAGGTTTCTAATCGCCGGCGTCGGCACCAGAACCTCCATAACCATGACACGGCCGCGGCCGTCCGTGCGGGGGAGCAATGCCTGACACAGAATTCCTTCCAGTACCATGGAGAGTTGCGCGCGGATCTGCGGCTGCTGGTGGGCCGGGAAAACGTCAATAATTCGGTTGATGGTGGAAGAGGCTGAGTTTGTGTGCAAGGTGGCAAAGGTCAAGTGACCCGTTTCGGCGATGCGCAGCGCCGACTCGATCGTCTCCAGGTCTCGCATTTCTCCAATGAGGACAACGTCGGGATCCTCGCGGAGCGCTGCGCGCAGTGAATTCGCGAAGGAGTGCGTGTCGGCGTGCACCTCTCTTTGATTGACGAGGCATTTCTTGTGATTGTGCAGAAACTCGATGGGGTCCTCAATCGTGATCATGTGCTCTTCGCGCTCGCTATTGATCTTGTCGAGCATCGCGGCGAGCGTGGTCGATTTTCCGGACCCTGTTGGCCCCGTCACCAGGACAAGCCCGCGTGGCTTGTCGCACAGCCCTTTGACCACCTGCGGAAGACCCAAGGCATCGAAGCCCTTGATCTCCCAAGGAATCGTGCGGAACACGGACCCGACCGCTCCGCGCTGGTTGAACACGTTGCCACGGAAGCGCGCCAAGTTTTTCAACCCGAAGGAAAAGTCCAGCTCTAAGTTTTCTTCGAAACGATGCTTTTGTGCATCCGTCAGCACGCTGTAGGCAAGCGATTTCGTATCAGCGGCGGTCAGCGGGGGCATATCGAGCGGGCGCAGCCGGCCGTGGACGCGCACCCGCGGCGCGCTGTTCGTCGTGATGTGGAGGTCGCTGCCCCCCATCTCAATCATTTTCTTTAGCAACTCACTGAGCGTGATTCCGGCCATCGTCCACCTTCTCTGTTCTACAGAACCGTTTCGCGCAACACTTCTTCCATCGTTGTCTGCCCTAGCGCAACCTTGATCAATCCGCTCCGCCGCAGCGTGAGCATTCCCTGTTCGATCGCTTTTTTCTTCAATTCCAGCGCGGAAGCACCCACCAGGATCAGTTCCCGAAGCTCGTCGTTGATTTCCATCACTTCGTAGAGACCCGTGCGGCCTTTGTAACCACCCTTGTTGCAAGTCGAACATCCCTTGCCGTGGTAGATCTTGGTTGTTTTCACCTCTTCCGGCGTATAGCCGGCGTCGATCAGCGCTTGTTGAGGGACTTCCAGTTCTTCCTTGCAGTTCCCGCAGATGCGCCGCACCAGGCGCTGAGCGCAGATTAGGTTCACCGAGGTAGCCACCAGAAAAGGTTCAATACCCATGTTCATCAAGCGGCTGATTGTTGACGGCGCATCGTTGGTGTGCAGCGTAGAAAGCACCAAGTGTCCGGTCAGCGCCGCCTTCACGCCGATTTCCGCCGTTTCGAAATCGCGAATCTCGCCGACCAAAATGATATTGGGGTCTTGCCGGAGAAAGGCGCGCAGGGCCGCCGCGAAGTTCAGGCCGATTTGCTCTTTCATCTGGACCTGGTTGATGCCGGCAAGCTGAAACTCCACCGGATCTTCCGCGGTCATGATGTTAGTCTCGACCTTGTTCAGCGTCGCCACGGATGAATACAGCGTATTCGTTTTGCCCGAACCCGTCGGCCCGGTAACGAGCACCATCCCGTAAGGCTTCAAGATATTGCGCTCGAATTTCTTGAGTGATTCCGGCTCGAAACCCAGCTTGGTCATGTCCAGCCGCAGGTTTTCTTTGTCCAGCAACCGCATCACGACTTTTTCGCCGTAAAGCGTCGGCACCGTCGAAACGCGGAAGTCCAGCTCCTTTTTCCTTCCGTCCTGCTTGTACTTGATCATGATGCGGCCGTCTTGTGGCAAACGCTTTTCCGCAATGTCCAGCTTGGCCATGATCTTCAAGCGGCTGGTAATGGCATCTTTCAAGCGCAGCGGCGGACTCATCACCGTCTGGAGCACGCCGTCAACGCGGAACCTCACGCGCATCTCCAGCTCATACGGCTCGATGTGGATGTCGCTCGCGCCCCGTTTCACCGAATCCGTTAGAATCAAGTTCACCAGCTTGATGATCGGGGCTTCTTCCGCGGCCTTCTCGAGTGTCGCGGCGTCTGTCTCCGCTTCTTCGCCCGCCAGCTCCAGCTCCTGGTCATCTTCGACCAGGTCCTTCATCAAATTGCTCAGCTCTTCGCCATTCGAGTTTGCTCCACCGTAAAAGCGGGTAATGGCTTCGCCTATCGCCGATTCAGAGGCCACCACGGGCTCAACATTGAACCCGGTCATGAACTTGATGTCATCCATCGCGAACACATTCGTCGGGTCGGTCATCGCAATGGTAAGGACGGAGCCGACACGCGAAAGCGGGACGACTTGATAACGCACGGCAGTGTCGACAGGGATGAGCTTTATGACGTTGGGATCAATTTCGTAATACTTCAGGTTGATGGAGGGCACGCCGTACTGCCGGGAGAGCACGCCGGTAATGTCGTCGTCCGTGATGAAGCCCATCTTTGTCAGACAGCTACCCAGCTTGCCTCCATTGGTGCGCTGGTACTCCAGCGCCTTCTGAAGCTGGTCCTGCGTGATCAGGCTTTCTTTGATTAAAATTTCGCCGAGCCGGACAGACATCCGCACTACTCCGTGCCGATTGGCACCCAGCGCTCACCATAACAAATAGAACGGCCCCAGTGAGACAGAAAATCGTGCACCGTTCTGAAATGGCTAATACCTGCCCTCATGGGCAGGTGCGCACTTCGCGGTGCAGGTAGCTGCCTTGACTTGCCATGGCGCGCTGGCTATCTTGCCTGAGAGATGTTCTCACCTACTAGTCTGCCACAATTCGTCCATGCCCAGCGCAAGCTGACGAAAAGGGTCGCCAGCATTGGGGACCGTCGCCTCACCCTTTCACGGAAAGACAGTTGGCCCTGTACAGTGGCCGCATCATGAGCCCTCTCGAATCTAAGCAACGATGGAGCCTGGCGATCGGTGGCGTTCTTCTCACCCTTCTTCTCGCCGCGGTTTTCACATTCGGGTCCCTCGACGTACCATTCGAACCGGGAAATTGGCGGGAAGTCATAGACCTTTACGCGGTCTCGAGTTTCATCATCGCCGCGCTTCTCGTTTTTGGCCTCATCTTCTTGCGTACGTTGGTCCGCCTATGGGCCGAACGGAGCAAGGAGCAGCTCGGCGCGCGCTTTAAAACGAAAATGGTCGTCGGCGCCATGGGTTTGTCGCTTCTCCCTGTAGTCTTTATGTTTTTCGTGAGTTATTCCCTGCTAAACCGAACCCTCGGTCGTTGGTTTCCTCGGCCACTTGAAATTGCTTCGGAGCAAACGCAGCAGCTGCTGACCGATTTCGGCAAGTCCCAGATTCCTCGACTGAGAGCGCTCGCCAGCCGCGCTCAGTCAGTTTCGTCGCAGCCAGTTGAAAAATTTCTTCAGCAACCTCTTGCCGCTGGCGCTGATGCGGTCTGGATTCTCGACAAAGAAGGCAAGGCGGTCAGTGGCGGCGTAATCTGCGACGACCAGCCCGAAGATCGATCGAGGCCTCTCTGCGTTAAGGCGAATGTCTTAGGGCGCGAAGTTAGCCTCTTGCCCAGCGGCATTGAACTTTGGGATGCAGAGGGAAAAACCTATTTTGCCGCGCGCAGCCCTTCAATGAACTCAGCACAGTTTCCTGGCTCGATCGTAGCCGGATACAAGACCAGCCCCGATTTCTACCAGCGTTTCCTCGAAATCCGGTCCCAAACGCGCAACTACGAGCAGCAAAAGCAAAACCTCAGGGCCCTTAAAAGACAGATGCTCCTCATCTTGCTTCTCTTCACCGTCCTTCTGCTCTTTGCCGTGATGTGGCTGGCGCTGTTCCTCGCGAAGCAGGTCACTGTCCCGATTCAGGCCCTCGCCGAAGGTACGCGCGAAGTCTCCACCGGAAATTTTGAATACCAGGTTCCCGAGCAAGCTCAGGATGAGCTTGGGGTGCTGGTTCGCTCCTTTAATACGATGACCACGCAACTGCGGGATAGTCGCTCACAGATCGACCAATTCACACGCAACCTGCAGCTAGCCGTCCAGGAGCTCGAGCGCCGTCGCCAGCTCATGGAGACCGTTCTGGAAAACATTCCCACCGGCGTGATTTCCCTCGATGCGAATGGCGCAATTCTTCGCGCCAATACCGTGATTTCGCGCTTGTTCGGCGGTGCAGCCCGCGATACGCGCTCCTTGGAAGAGCTGATTGGACCGGAATCGGCGCGCACGGTGCAACACCTCATGAGGCGTTCCCTGCGTATGGGCGTCGTTTCTCGAGAAATCGAAATGGTCATCGCCGGCCGCGTTCTTCACGTTGCGGTCACTGTTAGTTCCTTGGGTCCCCGGCGCGCAAATACAGGTTACGTCGTGGTTCTCGACGATCTGACAGAGATGCTGCGCGCGCAGAAATCCGCCGCCTGGCAGGAAGTCGCCCGTCGCATCGCACACGAAATCAAAAATCCTCTCACGCCCATTCAACTCTCCTCGCAAAGGCTTTCGCGTTTTCTGGATCGCCGTGAACCCTCCGAGGCTGCCGCTCCCCGGGATCCGGATCTCGTCCTTCTCGTTCAGGAATGCTCCCGCCTCATTGAGCGTGAAGTCGCCACGCTGGCGGCGCTTGTCAACGAGTTTTCGCAATTTGTCCGCTTTCCTAGCGCCAAACTTGCGACCACCAACGCAAACACCATCGTCCACGAGGCAGTGGAAGTTTTTTCCGGTCGTCTCGACGGCATCACGCTGAAAACCGCACTTGCGGAAAATCTCCCGGCAGTGCGCGCCGATGACGGCTTGCTTCGCAGCGTCGTCGTGAACCTCATCGATAACGCCGCCGAAGCACTGGAAAACGCTCCACTGCGCGAAATTCGCGTATCGACCCAGTCCAACCCCGATGCGGAGACGATTGAAATTCGTGTCGAGGACACCGGCCACGGCATTTCACCGGAAGATAAAGACAAACTCTTCCTTCCGCAGTTTTCAACCAAGGACCGCGGCACCGGACTCGGGCTGGCGATCGCCGCGCGTATCATCGCGGAGCACGGCGGCACAATCCACGTGGAAGACAATCATCCCGTCGGCTCGCGCTTTCTTGTCGAGTTGCCCGCCGCGGAATTGACGCCCGCATCCGCCAGCGAACACAACGGGTCTGAAAATTCCAGATGACCCACCGCTCTCATCTTCTCGTCGTTGATGACGAAGCCGGCATCCGTGAATCCCTCGCCTCTATTCTCGAGGACGAGGGGTACCTGGTCGATTCCGTGGCTTCCGGGGAGGAGGCGCTCTCCCGCGCCACTTCGGGCGATTTCGAAGTTGTCCTCCTTGATGTCTGGCTTCCAGGCATCGACGGTCTGCAAACCCTCAGCCGTATTCAGACCATGCAGCGGCCGCCCGCCGTCATCATGATCTCCGGCCACGGCACGATCGAAACGGCCGTCCGCGCGACGAAACTCGGCGCTTTCGATTTCATTGAAAAGCCCTTGTCTCTCGAAAAAATCGTCGTACTCGTGCGCAATGCCGTACAGCAGAGGCGCCTCGCGGAGGAGAATCAGCTTCTGCGCAGCGAACTCGGTTACAGGTATCAGGTGATCGGCGACAGCGTTCCCATGAAAGCCATGCGCCAGCAAATCGCAGTGACCGCGCCCACCAACGGCCGCGTGCTCATCTATGGAGAGAGCGGCACAGGAAAAGAGCTTGTCGCGCGCGCTCTCCATGCCGCCAGCCTGCGCAGCAGCGGGCCGTTTGTGGAGGTGAATTGCGCCGCGATTCCGGAAGAGTTGATCGAGTCGGAACTCTTCGGCCATGTCAAAGGAAGTTTCACCGGTGCGACCGACGACAAGACTGGCAAATTTCAGAAAGCCGACGGCGGCACTCTTTTCCTCGACGAAATCGGCGATATGAGCCTGCGGACACAATCAAAAGTTCTGCGCGTGCTGGAAGAACAACGCTTCGAGCCGGTAGGTTCCAACCAAATCGTGAACGTAGACGTGCGCGTCATCGCGGCAACCAACAAAAACCTGGAACAGGAGATCGCGCGAGGCGCCTTCCGCCAGGATCTTTTCTACCGCCTCAACGTCATCCCTTTCTACGTGCCGCCGCTGCGCGACCGCAAGGAAGACATCGTGATTCTGGCGCGCCATTTCCTGAACGAATTCAGTTCCGCCTACGGAAAGAAGACCCGCGAACTTAGCGACCCTGCGATGGAAGTTCTCCTGCGCTATCCCTGGCCCGGTAATGTGCGCGAGCTACGCAATCTGGTCGAACGCCTGGTCATCGTCTGCCCCCAGGCGCGGATCGAGCCTCATCATCTTCCTCCCGAGCTGTTCCGGGGCGCCGCAGAGAGTCCCCAGCAGCCGTACTCGACGCTGCATGAGGCCCGCAGCGCCTACGAACGCGAATTTATTTTGCGGAAATTGCAGGAACACCGCTGGAACATGACGCAGACCGCGTCCGCGCTGGGCCTCGAACGCAGCCACCTATACCGAAAGATGAAGTCCCTGGGAATCACTGCGCCAGACTAGCGCTTCTACTCTTCTTGATCTCGGCTCAGCCCTTCCAGCTGAAAGTGCCAGTCGAGTTCCCGGACCTTCTGGGGATTTTCCCGCCAGTCCGGCGCTACTTTCACAAACAATCCCAGGTAAACCTTCACCCCGAAAATCTCTTCCAATTCCTTCCGCGCTTCTGTTCCGATCTTTTTCAGCATTTCCCCTTTGTGCCCGATCAGGATCTTCTTCTGCGTGTCCCGCTCTACGTTCATGGTTGCTTCGACCCGCAGCAGCCTGGGCGACTCCTCAAATTTCTCCACGAAAACAGCCAGCGCGTACGGCACCTCGTGGTACATCACCTGAATCGCTTTTTCGCGTACGATTTCCGCTGCCAGAAAGCGTTCCGGCTGGTCCGTTACCTGGTCTTCGGGAAAGTATGGTTCTCCCTCGGGCAACAACCGCAGAATCTCCTCCAGAAGATCGTCGCAGCCGCTGCCCTTCAACGCAGAGATCGGCACGATCGCCGAGAAAGGAAAAGCTTTTTGATATGCATCGATCAACGGAAGCAGCTTCGGCTTAGGCACCCGGTCCACCTTATTCAGTGCGAGGATCGCCTTTCCTCGAAATCGATGGGCGCGCGCGAGCAGGAGTTCATCTGCTTGGGGAAGCGCACGACCGGCATCCACCATCAAGAGCAGGACGTCAATTCCTTCCAGCGCCGCCGTCACTTCCTGCATCATCTGCCGGCCCAGCGCTGTCTCCGCTTTATGCAGTCCCGGTGTATCGATAAAAACAATTTGGCCCTCCGGACGTGTCACAATTCCCTGTATGCGATTCCGGGTCGTCTGCGGCTTCGAGGTCACAATCGCAATCTTCTGCCCCACGAGCCGGTTTAGAAGTGTGGATTTCCCCGCATTCGGCCGCCCCAGAATCGCGACGAAACCCGCACGACGCGCGTTCTCTTTTTTCTCCACCTCACTCGGTTTGCTTGCCATCAGGCCTTCGGGGTTGTTATCGCGTTTCTGCCGCGTATTACGGTTTATGCTTCCTTTATAGCCGCGCTCTTTGCCGCTTGCTTTCGGATGCGAACGCGGAGCACCTTGCGCTGATTCGCCTCCACCACTTCAAAACGGTAGCCCTCCAGGTCAATCTTTTCTCCCGGAGCCGGCACTTTCCCAGATACGTGACTCAGCAATCCGGCAATCGTGGTAACCGTCTCGTCCCCATTCTCGCCGAATTTCACGCCCAGCAATTCCTCCACATCCCTGATCGCCATGCTCCCTCGCATCAGCAGCCCCCCGTCGGCTTCGCGCACGACATCCGGCGCCGGCTGCCTCCCGTCATACCCGCTCTCGCCGACGATCTCCTCGACAAGATCTTCCACCGTCGCAATTCCCGCAACCAATCCATGCTCGTCGATGATTACCGCCATCTCTTGACCCTTCTGCCGAATTTCTCGCAAAAGGTCGGATCCCGCCTTAGTTTCTGGCATGAAGAGGACCGGCCTGACTAGCTCGCGCACCTTTCTATTCGGCAAGTCCTGGTCCGCGACTTGCAGCATGTCCTGCGCGTTCACTACCCCGAATATGTCGTCCAGCGACTTCTCGAATACGGGCATGCGCGCAAATCGCGTCTCAACAAATTTTCCATGCAGTTCTTCGAGTGACGCGTCCGCGGCGATGGCTACAATGTCCGGCCGCGGCGTCATGACCTCTCGCACCCGTTTGTCGCTGAATTCCACCACCTGCTCGATCAGATCGGCTTGCTCCGGCTCGATGATGCCCTCTTCTTCTGCAGCTTCAACAAGCGCCTCGATTCCCTCTTCGGTGCGTTGCTCTTCAGTCTTCTCCGGTTCGTGTTCAGAAATACGTGCCAGCGATTCCGCGCCCTCCAGGAACACGCGCACTGGCCAAACCAGCCACATCGCCGCACGTATCAGCGGCAACAGGGGTACCAGCCACCGGCCTGTGGTGCGGTACAGCAGCATGTCGGGAATAAAATGCATAGCCATGACGACTTCGAGCGTCAAAAACACAAAAAACTCGACGAACGACTCCCACGTGCCGGGAACGAAGTACACGACTCCGCGGGTCGTTTCCAGGACGAGAAACGCCAGCCAGAAATGCCCCAGGATTCGGAATGTCCGCCCGCCGCTGCGCCGATTGATATGCAGCTTGGATTCAATCTCAGCTTCGAAAATGTCCAGATGTTCGTGGACGCGCCCCGTTGTCATCCGGCCCAGCTCGCGATAGATCAGCGTCAGGTAGGAAAAAACGGGCAACCCCAGGGCAAGAAGGAGAACGCCCAGTGCATAGATCCAGGAGAACATGGTCAAGCCAGTCCGAGGCGTCGTCGCAGTATTTGTTCCAGCCGATTCATTGCGCCGCGGTCGGTTTCGTGGTCATAGCCTAACAGGTGGAGCACGCCGTGGAGAATCAAAATTCGGATTTCGTTCCCGAGCGTTCGCCCATAGGTTTTGGCATTGCGGCGCGCGGTAGCGGGAGAGATTGCGACATCACCCAGATACTTGCGCTTCAGGGAGTTTCGGCGTCCGCGCCGGATCGGAATCCCAGCCAGCTTCGCCCTCTTCGCCGCCGGAAACGACAGCACGTCTGTCGGTCCCTTCTTTCCGCGAAAGGACTCATTCATCCGCGCGATTTCCGCGTCGCTTACAAGACAAATCGCAACCTCTGCGTCTTCTAGGCCAAGCTCATCCCATACTCGGTGCAGAAATAACTCGAGTGGCCGCCGCGCCAGGCGCACCGCCCGCTGGCGGTTGAGGATCATCCTTGCGGAATTTCTCTGGTGCGATCCTTCGTCTGTTGTTTTTCGGATTCTTTTCCGCGGCCATCGGCCTTGCCATTCTCGCCCGCCGCGCGATTCTGTGGATTCGTCGCTTCAAACTCTTCATAGGCACGAATGATCTGCTGCACCAGGTTGTGCCGCACCACGTCCTTCTCGTTGAATTGCACAACTCCGATTCCTTCGATCTTCCCGCAAACGTCCAGCGCCTCGATCAATCCGGACTTCTTCCCCGCCGGCAGATCGATCTGCGTTATGTCGCCCGTGATGACTGCCTTTGAATTGAACCCCAGCCGCGTGAGGAACATCTTCATCTGCTCGCTCGTGGTGTTCTGCGCTTCGTCCAGAATCACGAAGGAATCGTTCAACGTCCGTCCGCGCATGAACGCCAGCGGCGCGACTTCGATGATGCCCTTCTCCAGAAATCGCTCGAGCTTATCGGCATCCAGCATGTCGTAGAGCGCATCGTACAGCGGCCGCATGTAAGGATCGATTTTTTGTTGCAGCGTCCCCGGCAGGAAACCCAATCGCTCCCCGGCTTCCACCGCCGGCCGAGCCAGGATGATGCGGTTCACCTGCTTCGTCAGAAGCGCGCTGACGGCCATCGCCACCGCGATGTACGTCTTCCCGGTTCCCCCGGGTCCGATCCCGAACATCATGTCGTGCTTTTCAATTTCTTCCATGTACCGCCGCTGGCTCGCGTTTTTCGGCGTGACGCTCTTCTTTCCGAACGACCGCGCCCGCCCGTGCTCGAACATCCCTCGCGGCGATTCCTGCGGCTCCTCGGTCGCCACGCGCACCAGGGACTTCACTTCGGCGCTCGAAAGCGTTCGCCCGTGGCGCGTCAGGTGGTTATACTCTTCAATGATTTTCACGGCTTGATCGACGCTCTCCTGATCACCCTCCACCGTCAGCCGCGTGTCGTTCAGATGCGTGCGCACATGCAGCGAATCCTCGAGCAGCCGCAGATTTTCATCCAGCGTGCCAAAAAACGGTTCAATTTTTCCGGAAATGTGAACGGTACGTCGCATCCAAGTGGAAGGTTTTTCTGCTAATCGTACTGGATGGCCGATGGTAGATTCCTCCTGCTGGAGCACAGAGTCGAAAGAGCCAGCTTAGAGAGAAGCCTCTTCCACCCTAACCCACCCCTGCCCCATGGTCAAGTTACAGCCTCGCAACATTCCAAAAAGGCACCTTACAATCCTCACGTCATGCGGGCACCCGCAAGTTAGTCGGCAGAAACCGCTCGTGTCTTCGCCCATTCCCGGATCGCCTGAATATCTTCCGCGCGCGTCACGCTGAGCGGCTGCGTTCCTTTCAATTCTGCAAGCAGGATTTCCGTCGTCAACTGCTGCTTCTGCTCAAATGCCGTAAACAAACCCGCCACGATGGCCTGTTCAATTTCCGCGCCGGAAAAACCCTCGCTGGCCGCTGCCAATTTGGGCAGGTCAAATGAAGCGCTATCCCTGCCGCGCTTCTTCAAATGCAGTCCAAACAGCGAAGTGCGAACCTCGGCATTGGGCAAGTCTACAAAGAAAATTTCGTCGAATCGCCCCTTGCGCAGCATCTCCGGTGGCAGCGCGGAAATATTGTTCGATGTGGCCGCAAGGAACACGCCGCTTTCGCGGTCCTGCATCCATGTCAATAGCGTCGCCAGAATGCGCTGCGACAATCCCGCATCCGCATCACCGCTGGCGCCAGCCGATGCAAACGCTTTCTCGATTTCGTCAATCCACAACACCAGCGGCGACATCTTTTGCGCCAGCTCCAGCGCCCGGTGCAGTTTCTTTTCACTTTCGCCCACATACTTGTCGTACAAC
>Ga0209118_1000306_pt1 | contig 29038 bp, 25 predicted proteins | sample BlaSpr_A8_Ref_M1_FD_187988 | JGI IMG/M metagenome (GOLD analysis project Ga0209118, IMG submission 187988) | Forest soil microbial communities from Thunder Bay, Ontario, Canada - Black Spruce, Ontario site 2_A8_Ref_M1 (SPAdes) (version 2) | ecosystem: Environmental > Terrestrial > Soil > Boreal... | reverse complement strand
GACGTCCGCTCCTACTCCAAACAACGCGTGGTGCCGGCGCAGCAGCCGGTCAAATGCAATGCTGCCGTCGCGGCCGCGCCATGCAGCAAACACCTCCACCTCTCCCACTGCGGGGACGACGAGGCGGTGGGCCCGACTACCCAGGAGGGTGAAGGTTGCGGACGGATACTGCAGGCTGATTGACTGCATCAGCCCGGTAAGCATCGCCATATCGCCCATTGAACCGGAGGGCTCGTGCGGATCGCTCGGGAGGATCAGAAAGCGCTTTGCGTCCGTCGCCACCCGTGTCAGGGCTTGCATCCGGCGCAGGCGATGAAGCGGCCACGTCACGTCCACCAAGTTGCGGGCGATGATCGCACTGTCGACCATCCGTTGCTTGACGGAGTTATTCATCAGCTTGCTTGGGCGCACGCGCTGATGCCAAACAAGCCACCCTGCCGGCAGTCGTGTCCCACGGCGCTCGCGACTATCGCAGAGAAAACGAGACTCCTGATCATCATTACCAGGGGCATCGACTAGGACTTGACGTCAACCTGCATTTCCATCTTGCCGTCTCTCCCCCTCGATACTTGCGTCAACTTCGGCTTCCTCCCTTTCATACCGTACTTCTTACCAACAATTATTTTTCCTGATAACAAGGGTGCCGGCGCGGGCATGCCGTCGAGTGCGAGTGCCAGCAGCCTCATTGTTGCATTTTTGCGGGGTGCCCTTTGAGTTCGTTCAACGCGTCGAACACGACCCTATTAGGGCGTCCTCCCTATTCGAACTCTTCGTACGGTTCACGCGAGCCAACCGTCGCCATCCTCAGACATCTACGGCAAAGCCTTGCAGAAAGCCTGCAAGCCAAAAATCGGTCCGCGATTGAACTCGAAGATTCTCTAGTCCCCGATAATTGGCGTGGCGGGGGCAATCGAACGCGGGACCAGTAAAGCCGCATCAGGGCCGGACTTTGGCCTATTTGATGCCAGGTCCGATTTCTAGGAATGCCCCCAAAAAGACCCCTAGCGTGATTAGATGGCGTTGGACTTGGACCGCTCCGTCACGCCGCTTTCCAGGTCAACGCTCAGCTTTGCCCTTGCCCCGGCCGTGTCAGAGCCTTCGTGAGCTAATCATCCACCGAGCGTGCCACGTCGTAATGTGCGCGATTGCTTAGAAGAGCAATTAAAGCCAACCGGACGAAGAAATCAGAAGCTATAGGCCATCGTACGAATCACTCCAAGAGGTTCGCGTATTTCACAGATACCCTCTTCTGTTCGTGGAGAGATACTGAACGGTGGCGCGGTGAGAACAACTCCAGAGTTGGACGACAAACGAATCCCGGGACCGGTGGGCTGATCCAAATTGGGGACGAAATCGTTCGACCGCGGCAAATGCTCAGTGATAATCCATAGACCGTATTGACCTAGTTTAGATAGGATCTTTTGTATTTGTTGATTGCTCAAATGTTGAAGAACGGTCCGGATGAAAACAACATTACCCTGCGGAAGAGGGTCGTCGATTGCATTCAAAACTTGGAAAGTCAGATTTTTCTTGGCATAAACTTCTTTGTTACGTTCGATGAGCGCCGGAACGATGTCGCAGGCTTGGTATGAATCAGTCAAGTCGACTAACTGGCTACCGACGTGAAAGTCCCCGCATCCTAGGTCAACAGCATTTACGGACATGCCAAGATTTTTTAGGTTTCTTATGTAATCCCTCAGGGCGCTCACATAAGGATCTGTTATGTACGGGTAGCGGCTTCCAGTACCCGAATAAAATTCGCTCTTAGTTCCGCCCCAGACATTCTTCTTATAAATGTGTGTGAAAACCTCCGCCGGACTCATCCTGGATAACTTCCTTCTAAAGAAATTAGCGCGCAGCTGCAGAACGAGAGACGGAATAAATGGCCAGACGATTTTGTGCAGGTTAGAGTTCAATTTGTCTTCCTCGTGATACCCGGATGGCAAACACGGAGATCCGATTGGGCTCAGTGGATCGCGGGCTAAGGGTTCGGGAATCATCGTAAGCGACCCGGTAACCAAGCCTGCCTGAGCCACTACCGCGATAGCGCGCTGGATCAATCCATTATCCGATTCGCCTCGTAGGCGCGCAACAGATGCAAGGAACAGCAACTTTCGATAGCAGGTAAATGGGGCCAGTCCTTCCAGATTCTTTGCCTTGGTCTGATCGGCGAGTACGTCGGCAAAATGTATCTTGAGACCAAAAAACGGCCGCGCGACCTGGTCGGGGCGAGAACTCGGCAATAGACCGGGCGCAGCGTCGAGGATTCCATGCCTGTTTCCAGCGTCGATATCGTGCGCGAAATCTGTTGCTGCTGGGACTTTTTGTTGCTCCGTTTCTTCCTGGCCTTATCCTCCTGTTCGCGACTTCCGAAGCGCCCGGGGACGGCCCCGCGCGAGCAGCCAGGGCTTGTTGTCACCGCCTCGTCGCGTTCATGGGCCAAACCGCACTTGCGTTGCGGCAATTGCGGTTCCGCTAAAGGTTCCCTCCACGGCGACGATGCTTCCGGGCGCCACCTGGCTAAAGAACTGCAGTTGAGTCAAGGCATTCCCGTTGCTATCCAGGAATACTGTACTGGAATCAGAGCCAGAGTTGATGCCAAGAATCGTCAGCGTCGGCACGGCGGCACTGTCGACTGTCCCCTTGAGCAAAACTTGAGAGCCCGGGTCGGTGCGCAGCAGCCGGGTTGCAGAAAGCGTATTGGTCGCCGTGTGCACTCCCTGAATGGTCACGTGATCGCCGGTGGTCAGATTGTTCAAGTTGAAAGGGCGCGCCTTACTGCTGCTGGTATCGCCGAAGGTGGTGAAGCGATCGACGTTCGCTACGATTCCGGGAACGCCAAACACCGTTACGCTACTGTTATTGGTGTTGACGGCCGTCACGGCGGTTGACAGAAAACTGTCAGCGCTCGGTACGAAGCGCACACTGCTCGCGAGTACCACTCCACCGCGAAGAGTTCCCACCACCTGCACCAGTTGACCGTTGAATAGGCCGCTCGATGAGCCGTTCAAAAAGGTCGTGGTGGTGCTTACGGAAACGCCCTGCCCATTCAGCTTAAAACTGCTGCCCGAGAGGCCGTCCACCACGCCCTCCAATTGCGCCTGGGCGCCATCGCTCGCGTTCACCCCGGTTGCTTGGACCGAGACGCTGGAGGCCAAGAGAACGCCACTCTGGGGCGCAGCAGCAGAGGTGACTTGCACGATGAGCCCGTTGATCAAGCCGCCCGCCGGGATATTAGTGCGTGTGGCGCTCGCGTAATTCACCGTGAGGGAGCCGATCTGAAAAGTAGTGCCGGTTACGCCGCTGATGCTGCCCTGTACCGCTTCGCCGTTTCCGCTGGTCGTTTGGGCGACCCGCGTAGCACGGATCGAGCCGCTGGCGTCCCGATACCCGCTGACCTCCACGACGGTCCCGGCCACGATGGCGGCGAGCCCTTGCGTGTTATCGAAGAGGGTGGTTTCATCAGTCTGCACGATCAGGCCGTGGATGGTGAAGGTCCCCGTATTGCCTGAAACGCTGGGAGCGCCATCTGCAGCGCCGCGCAGCACCGGGCGGTAGGTTATGCTCGCTGCCGTACCGTTGGTGGTGCTGCCACTATTCATGGTGCCCTGGACTGTCACAACCATGCCAAGCTGTAGAGCCGTTTCAGATCCATTGGACAGGCCATCGACCGTGATATTGGCACCCGAGCTGCTGTACTCCACCCCGTTAACGATGACGCTCCCGAACCGGGAAATGGTGCCTACGGCGATCACTCCGCTACTGCTGACGGGGGGCCCGCTATTGCTCCCGGTCCCGCTAGCGTTGCTACCGGTCCCGCCGTTAACAATCAGGTCGCCGCGCAGGCAACCCGCAAGAGTCAAGGTTAGAGAGAGCGCTGCAAGAAACCAGGAACGCCGGCGCATTGTAATGGTCCAGTAGTTTTAGGATCGCGCCGATACGGGGCGTTGGGAGCTCGGCGGGTGAAGATTGGACATCGAGGGCCTCGCTTGTGTTCCTGGTACCGCGTGCCTTCCTTGACAACACACTCTCTAAAAGGCGAAAATTCGCGCCCTTAAGCCGTGGCGAATTAGCTCAGTGGTTAGAGCAGCGGAATCATAATCCGTTGGTCCGGGGTTCAAATCCCTGATTCGCCACCATTCTTCAATGACTTGCGGTGCGCCCCATTTTTCTTTGGCGCAAATCTTCCCATTCCGAAGGCACGTTCTACGGCTTCTATTTTCGCATTCGGTCTGCAGATAAGCATGACCGCGTGTGGTCTGAATGTTCCTGTGCCTGAGCACCTGGCCGACGACTTCAAGCGAATAACCCTCCTCGACAGGCCAACGTCTCAACTGCGCTCAAAGATGTTCCTCCGTCCGCAACGAAAGCTCTACCATCCTTTCCAGCAGCAGGTGTGCGGGCAGGCCGGCAAAGTTTCGCAGAATGAGTTCCTTCGCGTAGAGGCGCACCAGGTAGCGCAGCTTGAGCGATTTGTTGCGTGACGCGTAGACGAAGTCTCGGTGCCCGTTATTGATGACAATGACGTTGCGCGTAACGTCCAGCTTCGAGCGCCAGGACTCCCCGGGCGCACGCTCGAAGGTATAGCCCGGTAGCCCCTGCGAGGGGACGGTCGTGGCGCCGATCTGCGCAAGCAACTCGTGCGTTACCGTAATCAACCCCTCGGCTTCACAGACAATATCGCGCTGACGGACGGATGCCTTGAGACGTGTGAGCCCGGGCTCATCCGGCGCGAGGAAGGTTACCGCCTGATTGTGCACGGCATCGAGGACGCCAGAGCCTTCGACGATTTGCCAATGGAATTCCAGATCCTGATCAACGCGGCGGCGGGACCGATCCCGCGCCAATGCCAGCAGTTTCTTCCTATTGCCGACCCTCACGATGCTCGAGGCCGGAGACACGTTCACGCCGAACAGCGGCCCCGCGAAATCGAAGAACTGCCGTTGCCGGTCTTCGCCCGGGTCCGGCACCGTCGCCCCCGGAAAACTGACGTCGGCGGCAGTAGTTGTCGAATCGGGGTCCGTCGATCCGCCGGGCGTTGACCTGAGCGCGCGAGCGTGAATGTCGAACCAGTCGTATTCCTCGGCAGGTAAGGCAAGAAGCGCCTCGCGGAACGCGCGCTGGATCGTCCGCAATTGTACCTGACTCGCCTTTTCTTCCTCGGCACGCCGTTGCGCTTCGATGATCTCGACTAGCGCCTCCTCGAGCGGCCGCAACCCCTCGCGCAGGCACGCGTAGGCAGCATCATGTACGAGTCCCGTGCGTGTGCCCGGTGTGAGGTTGACGAACGGCGCATCAAGATGGCCTTGCAGAAAGCGGAGGGTCCAGGGCGGACGGCCAAAGTCCTCCAGTAACGCGACGTCCTCGATCACACGCGTGCCGTGCCGGAACAGGGCGACGCAGTTAGCCTCTGATGGTTCGCCCAGATAGAGTTCGGCGTACACATCCCCGAGCCTTGTGCGCACAGCAGGCAACTGATGCAGGAGCCGGCCCTCGTATTGGCGCGGCTCGACTGCGTATTGCCTGCGCGCCAGTCGATCGACAACCGTGATGCGTACTCCAGACTGACGGATACGGTCCCGCAACTCGGCGCCGAGATACCACTGAATCTTCTCTCCCGAAAGCGCGCGGATTCCCTCAAGGAGCGGGGCGATCCGCACCTCCGTGCCTGCGTCGGCAAACAGTGCGCGCTTCGGCGTCACGGTATAGCCCGGGTCACCCTTGCGCATGACCATCTGGTAGGCACGCTGGTCCGCCCCGGTTGAGGTCATGATGAGCTGGTCGCCCACGGTCCAGAAGCTCAGCAGCCCGATGCCAAACTCCCCCTGCAGGCCGGAGATCCCGTCGGCTTTGAGGCGCCGCTTCACCGAATCACAGATATGCGTCGCGACATAACGAAAATCCGGCCGTCCCTCATCATCGCGCGGGAGGCCGCTCCCGTCGTCACGGATCGAGAGAAAATGCCGGCCGTGCTCGCGGCCGCGGGTGATCTTGATCGTGCGCGCCTTGGCGTCGATACTATTTTCGACCAGCTCGGCGATCGCTTTCAGGGGATTGCTTTGTGACAGCGCGATGATCGTGATCGCGTTCCAGTCGTCCCCGATCTTGAGCTTGCCGCCCGCATGGCCCAGCTTGGCCGTGGACCTTCTTCGCTTTACATCCATCGACGGAGTGCTACCTCTTCGCGACTAGCTCCGCGGCGCCATTTTGCACGGCTGTCGCGACGACTAAACTGTCCCGGAACACCGGCTGCGCGAGTTCGCTGATCTCCGAGGCGCGAAGAAATCGCAGCCGGGATGCTGAGCGCCGTTACCCTAGGGAGGGTAGACGCGGAGGGTCTCGCGCAGCCGCGGCGCTGCTCGGCGGCGGGCGACTCCTTTGTGTCACATTGAGCCAGAACGCCTGCAGCACTTGGGTCGACGAGCCGTGCGACGCCGCCATGAATCCTTGAGTAGCGCCGCAGCGACCCCGTCGTTCGCACCGGCATCCCGGTCGGGGCGTAGATCAGAAGATTGGTGCCAACGCGATAGTCCACAGGGATTGGCTTCGGGTTGTGGTCGATGAATGAGTCACAGCGTGGGCACGATGCCTGGACCTGCTCGCGCCCCGTACAGCGAATCACCTTGACCCGGCGGCGGCCCGGCCCGATCAGGTTTTCCGCGGCCATTGGCTGCGCCTGATCTTTGACCGCGCACTACTTAGGAACAATCGAGGGCACCCCGAGCCGCGGCGGCACCGTGAAATCGAATGACTCAAAGAGATCTCCAGAGGGATCGCCCGGGGCGAGCGCCAGTGCATTCCACGCCGCCAGACCGAACAGCCGGATACAAAACTTTACCACGCTCGCGTGAGAATAGAAGTGGTGATTGATCTGCGCTTTGGCGTACGGGCTGACCACAAGACAGGGCACCCGCGGACCGTAGCGGAACTGCGAACCGTGATAACCGGGCGGCCCGGCGCCGGCCCAGTTCGACTGGTCGGGAGATTTCACGTGATCGTACCAGCCACCCCAGTCATCCCAGGTAATGATGATGGCGGTGCTGGCCCACGCTGGGCCCTTGGCGAGGTTCAGCACCCGCTGCGCGGTCCACTGGGCGCCCTGATGGACGCTCTGGGCCCCGGGGTGCTCGCTATTGCCGAACGGGGCGTACAACCAGGAGACATCAGAGATCAATCCGCTCGCCACATCGGTGTCGAACTGGGCCGATGGGACATTCCACGGGTGGCCCTGCAGGGCCTTAATGTGGTGGAAGTACGATGCATTGGGCTGTGCGTAGTTGCGCCAGGTGTGGCCGGCCGCCTCAAGTGTTTGCGGGAGACTCGGGATATCGAACGGCGGTTGGGGCTGATAATTGCGCCCATGGCTGGAGTTGTCGAGCACTGGAGAATCGGCGGCGATCAGAAACAGATGATTGGGTTCCGACTGGCTCGCCACGTCCGTGAAGTAGTTGTCGCAGAGGGTGTACTGCTGGGCAAAGGCCCAATAGGCGGGAATGTCCGTTGCCAGATACTGTGTCTTCGCCGCGCCGGTCGCGCCGCTAGCGTCCTTGTCTTTGAGCCAGGCGTCGTGACCGTGGCCTTGGTCGGCATGGGGATCCTTGGCGTGGGGCAGCGCAGCGCCCACCGCCCCGGGGAACGCACCGAAGTAGTTGTCGAACGTGTGATTCTCTTTGGTGATGATGACGACGTGTTTGATCGGGAACATGGCCAACTCCGTACAAGACTGCTTGCCTTTGAAAAGGCGGAAACTGGATTGGAAGGATATCCGCTCGCGCCTGGAATGAAAGTCACAAATCTTGATCGTGCCGCACGACTATGACAAGACGTCGTGCGGCGAAACACTCTCCCTTAGCTGAGACCTCCCATTTCTCCCAAGTCCGCAGGCCGTCGCAGTCGCCTGAATCGCCTACCGACCGATACGGCTACGCACTGACGATAGATCGAGAAAAAAGAGTCGAAGGCGCTCATCCCGCTTCGCGATAGTCGTGGTTTTCAGAGCGCCGGGCGATGGCGCCGTTGCAGGGGACGATTCACTCGGCAGGGGCACTCATGGAAAGGAGTCCCGGCGCGGGCGTCAGTTTGCTGCACTTCGGAGACGACCTCGCAGCCCGTGTCAGGGACTCGGTGTCACAGGACAAGATTTGCTTAATTGTCACGTCACCGAAACACGCCTGTCATGGTGGCTGATTAATCTACCACACGGTTCACTTCAACCTGCGGAGGGACGTATGCATACTAGCGACAAAGGAAAATGGCGAACGAAAGCCGCGGCGTGTGGGTCGGTGTTCGCTCTGTCGGTTTTCGGCTTTGGCGCATCGGTGCAAGCCGGCACCGATCCGGATCAGGCGGTCGATGCGATCAAGACCGCCACGCCGATCAAGCACGTCATCATCATCGTCGGCGAGAATCGCAGCTTCGATCACCTTTTCGCCACCTATGTGCCGCCTCAACGGCACGAAAGGGTTTTGAACCTCTTGTCCGAAGGTATCATCCACGCCGATGGCTCGCCGGGCCCGAATTTCGCCAAGGCGCATCAATTCAAGATCGTGTCCGCGCCCAATGGCGGCAAATTCTTCAGTAGCGCCGATCTGGTAAACAAGCAACTCTACACCACGCTGCCGGCACCCGACGTGGGTGGCGTTCCTGCGGTCTCGCCCTATATTGGCATCCTGAGCATTCCGGGCGGCGATCCGGGCCTGCCGCCCGAGGATCAATTCCTCTTCGGCACCGGCGGCACCGGTTTGAGCTTTACGCTCGGTCCGGATATCCGGATCACCAATGTGAACGCCCTCCCGCCGGGACCGTTCCAGATGACCGGCCCGACGATGCCGTTCGACGCCTTCACCGGCGACACGATCCACCAGTACTTCCAGATGGTCCAGCAGATGGATTGCGCGATCGACGGCGAGCACGTATCGAAGGAGAACCCGACGGGCTGTCTCCATGATCTCCAGTCGGCGATTACGACGACCTTCAACACGCCGCCCAGCGGCACGCCGCATGATACCGGGCAGACCATGGCCTTCTTCAACATGCAGAACGGCGATGCGCCGTTCTTCAAATACCTCGCTGACCGATACACGATGAGCGACAATTACCACCAGCCGGTTCTCGGCGGCACGGGACCGGACAGCCAACCGCTCGGCTTTGCCGATCAGGTGTTCTTCAGCGATGGTAATGGCAATCCTGCAACGCCGGCGGCGGCCAATATCTACAATCCCGATCCGCAGGTTGGAACGCTCAACCTCTACACGCATCGGGCGCAGTGGTTCAACTGTTTCGACACGAGCCTGCCCGGCATTGCAGCGATCACAAATTATCTGAATGCGCTGCCCTATGTGGTGCAGACGAAGTGCGGGCCGGGTCAGTATTGGCAGGCTGTCAATGTCAACCCCGCCTTCACGCCGAAGGGTTTGGTGCAGACCGGTCTCGTCGTTCCGCCGACAATGCAGAGGAGCATTGGCGATGTGCTCACCGCCCACGCAATTCCCTGGAAGTATTATGGCGGCGGCTTCAATGCCGATGGAACGACCAGCCCATTCACCGCAAGCTACTGCAATATCTGCAACCCGTTCGAGTATGAGTCGAACTATCCGAGCGTGGTTGCGGATCACATGCGGGACGTGACCGATCTCTTCAGTGATCTCGTGAACGGCACCCTCCCGGCGGTCTCCTATGCGAAGCCGGACGGCACGATGGACGGCCATCCTGCTTCCTCGAAGTGGACCCTTTTCGAGGCCTTCGCCGAAAACATCATCGAACTCGCGCAACGCAACCGGGAGCAATGGGCCGAGACGGCGATCTTCGTCACCGTGGATGAGGGTGGCGGCTATTACGACTCGGGCTTCATCCAGCCGGTCGATTTCTTCGGCACGGGCCCGCGCATTCCGATGATCGCCGTTTCGCCCTTCTCGACCGGCGGCCATATCAGCCACACCTATGGCGAGCATTCCTCCTTCGTGAAGTTCGTCGAACGGAACTGGATGCTCGATACCACGCTCAGCGAGCGCAGCCGCGATAACCTCCCCAATCCCGATCAGGACCGCGACGACGCCTATGTGCCGCGCAACATGCCGGCCATCGGTGACCTGTTCGACCTGTTCGACTTTGATCATCATGACCGGGACGATCGCGATCGGGGCGAGGTTCATTAGGATTAGGCAGGTGCTAGCTCCCAAAGTGGAGGAGGTCGCGGTCGCGAAATACCGGGTCGTTGTGAAAAGCTTACCGGAATTGAGCAAAGAGCCCCGTCGTTCAGGGCGGGGATCGATGGCTGGGACGGCAACGCCGTCCCGGTGTGACGGGTGAATACGGTGTTTGCTGCTGTTCGTTGTACTTGCGGCTAACGGCGTGCGCCGTCCTCCTGCACAAAGCCGCAACGACGATCAGCGTGGAACGGCGGTAGGCTCACTTGCCTTGCCGCCGTATGGTCAGAGTCGCACTGGCCCTTGCTGTAGCGCCCGTATCGAAAGACAATCGACTCACGCAGGCAACGTTGCTGTGGGTCGCATGTGCTCCGCGCGACCAGTGTTAGCGCGGGGATATCAAGACCGCTCAGTCATGGCGGCCCCTGCCATGATCGTCACCCCGATCATCGCCGTGGCCCCTGCCGTGATCTCTGTCATGCCCTCTTTCGCGTTCATCGTCGTGGCGCTCACGATGTTCTTCACGGTAGCGTGGCGCGTACTCGCGGTGATACCAGTCGTCCCTTACGAAGTAGACGGGCTGACCGCAGGCGTTGTATCTGCTGCAGTATTTGCGCCAGTTCCCCCGGTGACTGGGAGGCACGCGCAGGTAGATGGGTTCAGCCTCTACGTACACGGGTGGGCGCTGGATCAGAACGGGCTGGGAGTAGACCACTTGAGGCTGGGGGAAATTTCCGATGTCGATGCGACCATAGAAGCCTGGCTGGCCGACGTTGACCGAGACACCCACGTCAGCAAACACCGGAGCGCTGATGAGCACAATTGCCGCTGTGAAAAGGAAACGCTTCATGGTTGAGTCCCTTATAAGGTAGTGATTGCAAAACGCGCGGCTCGGTCAATTCGATGACGGGGTTACTCTTTGTTACGCAAAAGCGTCCGGTTCTCTTGGTTGCACCGGGTTCAGCGTCAGTTGTACCCGTCACATGCGCGGGTTCACCGCCGCTCGTTTTCCGGAGAAGGCTATCCCGTCGGCTCGCCCGACAAGGCAAGGTTGCGTGACTACTGCTTGCCAGCGGACCCGTCGGAAGTTCGCTCATCATCCTGGAATGATTTGATCCAATAAGCTAACGGATAACCGTCCAGGTCGTCACGGTCCGAAGTCACCGCGAATGTGCACACTGGTTTAGCGAAGTGCTTCAGGCCAAACTTGCCGGAGACTTGGCTGTCGCCCACTTTGGCCGTAAGGTCTAATTTGATATCCTGCGTTGCGAAATCGGTCCTTCCCTGACCCAGCGCCTGAATCGCGACCTTCTCGCCGGGTTGTTCAGGATGGCTGATCGCTAAGTCCGCTGCAACATCGGCTAATTCGGCTTGACCCGCGTCCAGATTGAGGTCAAGCCGGCTTGTTAACTTGCCGGTGAGCATGTGCTCGCCGCGTTGGAAGTCGATGCTCACGATGGCCTGGCGCGCGGTCAATGCACGCATGGAGAGTTCGAACTCCGGAAGATTGATCGTTGCCTTGAGCTCTTGTTCCGGGCGCGAAAACGTCGCCGCCAGCATGAACTGCCTGCTCGCCGAAATATCCTTGCTGAGTCGCAGGCGGAAAATATCGAGCCGCGTCTCGAGATGATCCTGAGCGTACGTTCCCGTGGCTGATGCCGCCAAATTGTCCGCTATGATGGCCCCCTGCCCGCGATTGAACTCCACGTTGCCTTTGAAGGCGAGGGACAGATCGCTGATCGCTTCCATCTTGCCGCGCATGTTTCCCTCGACACCTGCAAACTCATAGCGGCCGGCCCTATGGTTGACAAACAACCGGCTCTTCGCGTCCACTTTGGCGTCGATTTTCGGATGGTCGCTTATCAAGTCGAATGTCACGGATATATTACTGGGCATCAGATCGGCAAGTCTGCCGGTCTGCGCATTTATGTCCCGCAGTGTTACATGGCGCCACGCCAACTCATCCTGCCAATCGAGGCGGGAATTGGTGATACGAATGCCGTCGATATCCAACTGCGCCAATGTCGAGCCGTCGCTTTCAGCCAACCAATCGTCAAAGTTGGTGCTTCCATCCTTGTAACGGACCAGATCGGCCCGTAGACCGTCAATCAGGATTTGCTCGACGACGAACTGCTTGCGCAGCAGCGGTAGCCAAGCCACATGCAGCTGCGCGTTGTTGATGGCGGCGAACTCCTTGGCGCTGTTACGTTGGCTGAGCGAGACCTTGCCCAGATTCACGCCCAGCTTCGGAAACAACGTAACCTTGATATCGCCCTCGAACACCAAATCGCGTTGCCGTTTTTCTTTAACGAATTGCACGATCTGCGTCTTGAACCTATTGGCGTCAAAGGTATAGAGGAAGGCGCCAACGATGACTCCGATCGACAGGACGAATACGAGCAAAGCCCCCACGGCGTATCGGTAGTAGGACCGGGTCAGCGATTCGGAGTAGGGGATCTTGATCGGGCCAAAGGCCGACAGGGCAACGCCCGCCAAACCGACAAGTCCGAACAGTGCGTACTTGAGAGACTTCATTGAGCACTCCAATGCGGGTAAACGGGCGGTTTATTGTCGCTGCCAAGGCTGGAGCAGCTTTTCGCTGTGATCGCGGCTGAAGAAACGACTCGCTCTCAGGAGTAACGGGAGCTTCATGGTCTACTGCAACTTTCATGCCGTCGGCGTATGGTCTTGAGTTTATTGTTAGGGGATCTTTGCGGCGGGACGGAAGCCGGCGCTTTTGAATGCAAAAGTGACGCAAGGCGGCGCTTTTGCGGGACCCGTGCAAGGCCTTGGCCCCGGGCGGCACATCGCGCCTCGTGGGCGTTTCCTGCCGTCGCGTGGAAAGGGTGACCCGGTTGTTCGTTCGGCGCCTGGACAGCTACGTGGTCCGCATTATCGTCGTGGGCGTATCTCGTTCAGGCCGAAACGCGGGTTGAGCAAAGCGCTCCCCGCCGATCTCAACTTTGCCTTCAGCGGCGTCGACCGAGTCTCCGGGAGTACGTCGCCTCATTTCGGTATAAACTCCGTTGTCCGATCCGGAAGTAGGGTGCGGTCATGTCCTTGCCAAAATGCCTTTTAGTCAGCCTGTGGATTCTCGCCGCTCCGATAGCCTGGGCGGACAGGAATCTACCGACGGATGCGCTGCGTGCCGATATGGCGCCTCTGGAATATCCCTATCTGAAGATCGCCGGCAAGACTGCGAAGCTCGCCCCGGGGGTAATCATCGTCGATCAGAACAACCGCAGAATCCTGCCGGTAAACCTCCCATCGCGGGCGAGCGCTCTATATAAACTGGACCTAGGTGGCGAAGTGATCGGCCTTTGGCTGCTCAGCGAAGAGGAAATTGCCGCGTTCAAGGCGAAAAAGAAATAGCGTCGTGGCAAAGAAGCTCTACATACGCACCTTCGGTTGCCAGATGAACGAGTACGACTCGGCCAAGATGGCTGATCTGCTCGCCGCGAGCGAAGGCGTCGAGAAGACCGAGCGTGCGGAAGAAGCTGACATCATTCTGTTCAACACCTGTTCCGTACGTGAGCGGGCGCAGGAGAAAGTGTTCAGCGATTTGGGCGTTTTGCGGCCTCTCAAAGCTGCCAAGCCCGGCCTCATCATTGGGGTTGGCGGTTGCGTGGCAAGCCAGGAGGGCGCCGCGATCGTTAAACGCGCTCCCTATGTGGACGTCGTATTTGGACCGCAGACGCTGCACCGTTTGCCGCACCTCATCTCGAAGCGTCGAAAGACCGGTCAGCCGCAGGTGGACATTTCCTTTCCCGAGATCGAGAAATTCGACCACTTGCCACCTGCAAAAGTGGAAGGCGTTACGGCGTTTGTGTCGATCATGGAAGGCTGCAGCAAGTACTGCAGTTTCTGTGTCGTGCCCTACACGCGCGGCGAGGAGGTCAGCCGACCTTTTGACGACATCATCACCGAGGTGGCTGAGCTCGCTATCCAGGGCGTTAAGGAAGTCACGTTGCTCGGCCAAAACGTGAACGCCTACCGCGGTCAGATGTACGATGAAAGCGGTGCCCACGGCGATGTTGCGGATCTCGCCCTTCTTCTCTCGTACGTCGCCGAAGTGCCGGGAATTGAGCGTATCCGCTACACGACATCGCATCCCCTGGAATTCGCCCAGCGTCTGATAGACGCTTACGCGACAATCCCGAAACTGGTTAGCCACTTGCACCTACCGGTGCAGTCTGGCTCCGACCGCATTCTGTCCGCAATGAAGCGTGGCTATACGGCCCTGGAATACAAATCCATCGTGCGCCGGCTGCGTAGGGTGCGGCCCGATGTTTCCCTCAGCTCGGACTTCATCATCGGCTTCCCCGGGGAGACTGAGGCGGACTTCGCGGCGACCATGAAGCTGATCGATGAAGTGCGCTTCGACGGCGGGTTCAGCTTCGTTTATAGCCCGCGCCCGGGTACGCCTGCTGCGGATCTCGCGGATGCGACGCCCTACGAGATCAAGCTCGATCGGCTGCAACGCTTGCAAGCGCGCGTTCAGGAAGAGCAGGATAAGTATAGCCGCCGCATGCTTGGCACCCGGCAGCGGGTGCTAGTCGATAAACCTTCCAGAAAGCATGCCGGTGAGCTCGCCGCGCGTACGGATAACAACCGGGTGGTCAATTTCCCAGGCAGTTCAGGCCTGATCGGACAGTTCGTTGAGGTGATCATTACCGAATTGAGGTCACACTCGCTACGGGGCGAATTGTTGGCTTAGGAAATTCCAGCTGGAATAATGCCGCATCCTTGCTAAACTTATTTCACGGTTGTACGGCGAGCGCGGCGGTAGCGCGCGACTAAACTAGAACCGTTGTTAGAACGAACTCGCTCGATTGGGGCACAGATCAGCTCGCCGCACGGCAATCATGATCTGGACCCGGGGCACCAAAGATGCCTGGCACGTAGGTTCGCAACACAAGCTACTTTATCCAGCAACCAATGCGTTCCTACGGCTGCTCGCGAAGCGAGCCAGAGATTGCTCGCGTGTATCTTTCGAATAACCGCTCTATGTTCTCGTTGTTTCGTGAATGCCGGAGTTTGCCTACGAGCTATCGTTACGTTCATGGCGTTGTGATCTGCGTCGATGGACCGGAAAAGCCGTCTTGGGCTGCTACTCGGGTTCGCGTCATGAATATTAAGGATAAATGTGTTTTGGTTCTTCACTGGGGAACCAGTCAAGGGGGGAGAGCAATGAAGCACTACCGGGTGAGTGTCTGGTTGCCGATGCGCAATTTTGCGGTTGCGAGTGCTTGTGCAGCGTTATCCGCGTGCTCAACGGTACAGGCGATAACCAACGCGGTTCTTCCCGGCTCTACCCCGGCGCAAGCCGCGGCCACCGCGCTCGCGCCGCCGCCCGCAGCAGAGGTTCCGCCACCTTCACCGTCCGGACTCAAGCGCTTTAGCGAAGTCGTCAAAGATGCCAAGGTCACGCCGGGCTTCTTCACCACCTACGAAAAAGACGAGAAAATCTGGCTGGAAATCAAACCGGAGCAGTTCGAGCAACTGTTCTTCTTTTCGATCGGCAACAGCCAGGGGTTGGGCGAGAGAGGCGTTTACGGCGGACAGATGGGCCGCAGTTACGTGGCGCAGTTCCGCAAAATTGGCGGACTGGTGCAACTCATTGCGCACAACGCCGAATTTACCGCGAAACCCGGCACCCCGATATCCAACGCGGTGCGAACCAGCTTTTCAGACAGCCTGCTCGGCGCCGCCTTAATCGTGAGTCTGCCCAATCCTGACAGCAAGAGCGTATTGATCGAAGCCAATGCGTTGCTGCTCGCCGATATTCCCATGGCGGCCGCGCGCCTCGAGGCGGCGTTTCACCAGTCTTACGGCTTCGATACCCGCAATAGTGGATTTACGGGAATGCACAATATGCCCGAAACCACCTCATTTGCCGTGTCAGCGCACTATTGGCTTGGCCGCGTGAGCTTGTCGGCGAGCGGCACGCAGGGCACATCAACAACGCCTTTGCCGGAGACTCTGCCGGATGTGCGCAGCCTGTTTCTCGGCTTCCGCTACACCCTTGCCAAGTTGCCCGAGCCCATGACGCCGCGCCTTGCCGACGATCGAATCGGCCATTTCGTGACCACCCGTTGGGACTACACGACCGACCTCGCCCCGGACCCAAGGGTGCGCTATGTGGACCGCTGGCGTCTCGAGAAGAAGGATCCGGCCGCGCCGCTGTCTGAGCCGGTGCAGCCCATTGTCTTCTGGCTCGACAAGAACATTCCGGAACGGTATCGAAGCGCGGTCAGCGCGGGAATCTTGGAGTGGAACAAAGCCTTTGAACCGCTCGGGTTCAAGAATGCCATCCAGGTTCAGATTCACCCGGACAACGCTGACTTCGATACCAGCGACGTGCGTCACGCCACGGTGCGTTGGTTCCTCGGCACTGATGCGAGTTTCGCCATCGGGCCGCATCGGGTCGATCCACGCACTGGAGAAATCCTTGACGCGGAGATTGCCGTCTCAGAGATCTGGACTCGCGGCCCGCGCCGGCGCTTTCTCGAAGAGCTGCCCCATGGAGCGTCCGGTCACGGCGACACTGATTGCTCGTACCTCGCCGATGCGTATGACGAAATGGCTTTTGGCATGGAGTTACTGGAAGCTCGCGGCGAGATCGAGCCCGACAGTCCCCAGTCGGAAGCCCTCGTGCTTGCGACCCTCAAGGACGTGATCACCCACGAAGTCGGACACGCATTGGGTCTGCGCCACAACTTTCGCGCCTCCACCGTTTACAGCGCTGCGCAGCTAAGCGACGCCGAATTCACTAGAAAGCATGGCCTGACCGGGTCGGTCATGGACTATAACGCCTGGAACATCGCGGTTAAGGGTGAGAGGCAAGGCGAATACGTGATGAGCACGCTCGGTCCCTACGATTATTGGGCCATTGAGTACGCTTATCGGCCGCTTGAGCCCGCCAACGAAAAGGACGAGTTAGCTAAAATCGCGTCGCGCAGCACGGAGCCGTTCCTCGCGTTCGGCACCGACGTCGACGCCGGCTTCGGGGGGTCGCTTGAAGGCATCGATCCCGACGTAAATCGCTTCGACCTGGGCGCCGATCCCTTGGTCTTTTTCCAGCGCCAGCTCACTTTGGCTCGCGAGTTGTGGGACAGGCTGCAGGACAAACAGCTTGCCGAGGGCGAAGGCTACGCGGTGTTGCGGCGCAACTTCGATCGCGGCTTCACACTGCTCGGGCGGGCACTTCCCGGCGCTGTGAAGCAGATTGGCGGACTCATTACCGTGAGCGACCACTATGGAAGTCATCGGGCACCACTGACTCCCGTCGCCGCCGCCAAACAGCGCACCGCCCTGAAGTGGCTGGAGACGGGCCTATTTTCCGTCGATAGCTTCAAGTTCAAGCCGGAATTCATGAGCCGGCTCGTGATGGATCCTTTCGAGCGTGATAGCGAGGGCTGGGTAAACCCGGATTACCCGCTCTACTTGCGGCTGCTCAGTCTACAGCGCGGCGTGCTCGACCAGTTGATGAGTGAAATGGTCGCGAACCGTGTACTGAATGCCGATCTCAAACTGGTCGATCCAAGCCAGGGCTTCAAGCTCTCCGAGCTCTACGAGACGCTGCAAAACACCATCTGGAAAGAATTGAAGACCGGGCAAGACATCTCCGCCTTGCGGCGCAACCTGCAACGCGAACATTTGCGGCGCACGGTGAACATGCTGATTCAACCCTCGCCAACGCTGCCTGCCGACGCGAAGAGCCTCACCCGCGAAAACGCTATCGCGCTACGCGCCAGCATCCAGACCGCACTGAAGAAGAAGGGATATGGCAGAGAGGCCCACGCTCACCTCGCGGAAAGTCTCTCGACGCTCGATGAAGCGCTCAAGGCACAGCTGCAACGTTCCGGCGTTTAAGTCGCGGCGGTAACACCAAGTGGCGAGGCGAGGCGAGTCGCCGGCTCTGCCGCAATCGGGCGGCTTCGGGGTACAATACGTTTTTGTTCGTGAGCCGCACCGCATTCTGCGTTGAACGCCGAGCCCGTTGAATTCTCCTTCGACCCCGTGGACAACCAGCGCCTGGCGCGCCTATGTGGGGCGCTGGATCAAAATCTGCGTCAGATCGAGGCGGCGCTCGACGTCTCTGTTGCCCGCCGTGGCGGCAAGTTTGCTCTCTACGGCGAAACGGGCAACGCCACTCTCGCGGCCGATACGCTTCGCCACTTCTATCTTCAGGCCGATCGCGACCTCACTACCGAGGACATCCAGTTGGGCATCATCGAAATGACTCATCCGGTGAGTCGCGTCGAGCTACCGGATGAAACTCCGGCCTTGCTAACCCGCCGGGGTGATCTGCATGGGCGCACGCCGCGCCAAGTGCAATACATCCAGCAAATACTGTCGCACGATATTACGTTCGGCGTCGGACCGGCGGGCACGGGCAAGACTTACCTGGCGGTGGCGTGCGCCGTTGATTCGCTGGAGCGCGATGCAGTGAAGCGCATTGTGCTGGTGCGTCCCGCAGTCGAGGCAGGTGAAAAGCTCGGCTTTCTGCCCGGCGACATGGCGCAGAAGGTGGACCCCTTTCTACGCCCGCTTTATGACGCGCTCTATGACTTGATGGGCTTCGACCGCGTGACCAAAGTGTTCGAGCGCGGCGCGATCGAAATCGCGCCGCTCGCTTTTATGCGTGGCCGCACCCTTAACCATTCCTTCATCATTCTGGATGAGGCGCAAAACACCACACCCGAGCAGATGAAGATGTTCCTGACCCGTATCGGGTTCGCCACGAAGGCGGTAATCACCGGTGACGTCACGCAGATTGATCTGGCTCGCGGACAAAAAAGTGGATTGAATGATGCGCGAAGCGTATTGCAAGGAATTCGCGGCATCGGCTTTACCATGTTCCAGTCGGAGGATGTGGTTCGCCATCCTCTGGTGCAACAGATCGTCAACGCTTATGAGCGGCAAAGCGCTGGCCAACAAGTCTAAGTTACCCACGTCGTTGCACGGCAGGTCGTCCCCGGCAAGGGCACAGCGAGTCGATTTGTCGTTATCGGTTCAATATGCGGCGCAAGGTGATGCGGTTCCCGCTCGTCATCAGTTCCGAAAGTGGGTCAAGGCGGCCCTGGAACAGGACGCTCAAATTACGCTACGCATTGTCGATGCAGAAGAGGGACAGCGTCTAAACCGTGAATATCGCCGCAAGGATTATGCGACCAACGTGCTGACCTTTGCCTATGGCCAAGCCTCGCCGGGCATGCCGCTGCTCGGCGACATCGTGCTTTGCGCACCCGTCGTCGCCATGGAGGCGAGAGAGCAAGGCAGGCAATTGCTCGACCACTATGCGCATCTCACGGTGCATGGTGTATTGCACATGCAAGGCCACGGGCATGACACCGACCGGGAAGCCGAGGAGATGGAAAGCCGGGAAGCAGGAATACTGGCGAGTCTGGGTTATGCCAATCCCTACGAACCAACGCTTGAAGGATGAACTTGCCCGAACTGCCCACTCCTGAGCGCTCCCGGCGCAACGGGCAGCGCATCAACTCGACCGCAGTCCGTGGTTCGGCCTGCTCCTCTCATCTTGCATTGTTCGACTAGCAATGGACGATCCCTCGCGACCGAGTTTGCTGGAACGGCTCTCCGCACTGCTGATGCGCGAACCCGAGGACCGCGAACAGCTCGTTGCACTGCTTCACTCCTCTTTCGAACGACATCTGCTCGACGCCGATGCCTTGTCGATGATCGAAGGCGTGCTGCAAGTCTCCGAAATACAGGTGCGCGATGTGATGATACCGCGCGCTCAGATGGACGTGATTGATATCAGTCAGAGCCCCGAGAAGTTCATTCCGTTCGTCATCGAGACGGCGCACTCGCGCTTTCCGGTCGTTGACGAAAACAAGGACAATGTCATCGGCATCCTGCTCGCCAAGGACTTGTTGCGCTACTACGCCGGCGAGGAAGAATTCAACGTACGTGACATGCTGCGTCCGGCCGTGTTCATACCGGAATCCAAGCGACTCAATGTGCTGCTCAAGGAATTCCGTCTCAATCGCAACCACATTGCCATCGTCGTGGACGAATATGGCGGCGTCGGTGGGCTGATAACGATCGAGGACGTGCTCGAACAGATCGTCGGCGAGATCGAAGACGAATATGATTACGATGAAGCGGAAGACAACATCATTCAGGACCGCACCGGACGCTATCGGGTCAAAGCGGCAACGGAGATCAGCGACTTCAACGAAACCCTGGGCACGCAATTCTCGAATGAAGAATTCGATACGGTTGGCGGCCTTGTCATCAGCCACTTCGGACGAGTTCCCAAGCGCGGCGAGCAGGTTACTTTCGACGGTCTAACCTTTCACGTATTACGCGCCGATAGTCGACGGCTGCACGTGTTGTTGGCGGAAAAAACCAAAGATCAGGGCGCACAGAAGGATGACGAGAGCGGATGACAGTAGAAGGATGAGGGACGAATTGTCTACCACCGGTCCGCTCCCCGGCCTCCTTCATCGCTCATCCTTCATTGTTTCTTCGTCGCCACGTTCCGCGCTCGTCTGTGCGGCGCTGGGTGCCGTCAATGTTTTCAGTTTTTCCCCCTTCAATCTGTTCCCGTTGCCGCTGCTTACTTTCGCGGCATTGATGTGGTTGTGGCTGTGTGCGGGGCACAGGCGCCATGCTGCATGGCTCGGGTTTGCTTTCGGCCTGGGCTATTTTGGCGCTGGTGTGGCGTGGCTCTACGTAAGCTTGCACGACTTTGGCGGTATGCCCGTCGTGGTGACCGTATTGGTGACCGCGTTGTTTTGCGCCTATCTCGCGCTCTTCCCGGCAGCTGCAGGATGGCTTGCGGTGCGGCTGGCGCCCGAAGGCGGCCTGGCGTTTGCTCTCGCCGCCGCTGCGTCCTGGGCGCTGGGCGAGTGGCTGCGCGGCTGGCTGTTCACCGGATTTCCCTGGCTGACGATCGGCTACTCGCAGGTACCCGCTAGCCCTTTGGCGGGCTTTGCGCCGCTGTCGGGTGTGTTCGGAGTCTCCTTTTCGACCGTGTTAGCCGCCGGAATGATTCAGCGGTTCATCGCGGAACCACCGCGCCGGTCTTCTGCGCTTGGCCTGCTGCTCCTGCTAGCCGGTGGGTTCGGCCTCGGGCAGATACCTTGGACGACCCCAGTTGGGCCAGCGCTTTCAGTGAGCCTGCTCCAGGGAAACATTGCGCAGGAGATGAAGTTTCGCGAAGCAGACTTGATCAGTCAGTTGCAGACCTATCTTGATCTGACGAAACAGAATCCCGCTCGGCTCGTCATCCTGCCGGAGTCTGCCGTCCCGCTTTTGCGCAGCCAGGTACCGGAAGAATATTTGCAGCAGCTGGAAGGCATCGCCAAGGCGCAGGGGGGAGACCTCCTGGTGGGCTTGTTCGATCAAACTGAATCGACGGGCGATATTTACAACAGCGTCATGAGCCTCGGCGCTTCCGCCACGCAGATCTATCGCAAGCACCACCTGGTACCGTTCGGCGAATTCATTCCCCTGAAACCACTGGTCGGCTGGGTTTACGAAACCTTTTTGACGATCCCGCTCGCCGATCAGGCTCGCGGTGCGCGGGTGCAGGAGCCGCTCAAGGTCGCGGGCCAGCGCCTCGCCGTGGACATATGCTACGAGGATGCGTTTGGCGAGGAGATCATTGGTCAGTTGCCGGAGGCGACGTTGCTGGTGAACGTGAGTAACGACGCTTGGTTCGGGACGCGGATTGCTCCCTGGCAGCATACTCAGATCGCCCAGACACGGGCGTTGGAGACCGGGCGATTCATGCTCCGTGCCACGAACACGGGCGTGACGTCCATCATCGATCATCGCGGAGAATTGCGGGACCATTTGCCGCAATTGACGACTGCCGCGTTGCGCGGTACGGCTGAAGGTCGCCAGGGCGCCACACCCTACGTGCGGCTGGGCAATGCACCGATCGTGGGCCTCAGCTTGGCGGTCATCGGGACGCTCGCGTGGCGCAGGAGACGCGCGGGTTGAGCTGGTACTGCTACATCCTGCGCTGCGCCGATGGGACCCTTTACACCGGCATAAGCAGCGATGTTGAGCGGCGGCTCGCGGCGCACAACTTGGGCAGTGCGTCGAAATACACGCGCTCACGTTTGCCCGCTCAGCTGATTCACGTAGAGCCGTTCGCCGACCGCTCGGGCGCTTCGCAACGTGAAGCGCAAATCAAGCGTCTGCGGCGCAAAGCCAAGTTGGACTTGGTTTCAAGGCTCCGATCCAGGGCGGGAAAATAAAGTAAAATCAGGCCTCTTCAAGAAAAGCACGTCTGAGCACGATGCTCACCTTTCAACAGTTGATCCTAAATCTGCAGAATTTCTGGGACCGCCAGGGTTGCGCACTTCTGCAGCCCTACGATATGGAAGTTGGCGCGGGCACCTCCCACACCGCGACTTTTTTGCGTGCTCTCGGCCCCGAGCCCTGGCGCGCCGCCTATGTTCAGCCTTCGCGGCGGCCCAAGGATGGACGTTACGGCGAAAATCCGAATCGGCTGCAACACTACTATCAATATCAAGTGGTATTGAAACCCGCGCCGGAAGATATTCTCGAGCTGTACTTGGACTCGCTGGAGGCGGTCGGCATCGATTTGCAAATGAACGACGTGCGCTTTGTCGAAGATGATTGGGAAAATCCCACACTGGGAGCCTGGGGCCTCGGCTGGGAAGTGTGGTTGAACGGCATGGAGGTCACTCAATTCACTTACTTTCAGCAGGTCGGTGGCCTGGACTGCAAACCCGTCACCGGTGAAATCACCTATGGGCTGGAAAGGCTCGCCATGTCCCTGCAGGGCGTGGAAAACGTCTACGACCTCGTCTGGACGCCGGGCATCAGTTACGGCGACGTCTACCATCAGAACGAAGTGGAACAGTCCGCCTACAATTTCGAGCATTCAAATGTCGGCTTCCTGCTCAGGCAGTTTAACGACTACGAAGCGGAGGCGAAGCGATTGCTCCACGCCAATCTGCCGTTGCCCGGATACGAAATGATTCTGAAAGCGGCGCACACCTTCAACCTGCTGGATGCGCGCGGTGCCATTTCTGTGACCGAGCGGGCTGCCTACATCGGGCGCATCCGCAACTTGTCCAAAGCAGTCGCTCAGGCCTACTACGATGCACGGGAAGCATTGGGGTTTCCGATGTTGCGACAGCACAAAGAAACGGCATGAGGGATGGCTGAGACCCTGCTCATCGAACTATTGACCGAAGAACTCCCCCCCAAAGCCCTGAAGGGTCTGGGTGAAGCTTTTGCCGAGGGTGTGGCCGCCCGCTTGAGGGAAGGGGATTTTCTGACTGCGGGCTCGATCGTCAAGAGTTATGCGACGCCGCGCCGATTGGCCGTGAAGATAACTCAAGTGAACGAGATGTCGACCGGGCGCTCAATCGAACGCAAGCTGCCGCCGGTGTCGGTCGCCGTCGATGCGGCGGGCAAACCCACCCAGGTGCTGGTCAAAGCGCTCGCGCACTATGGGCTCGCCCACGTCCAGCCGCATGAGCTTGAGCGCCGATTGGATGGCAAGACGGAAAGGTTCTTCTACCGGCAACTGGTTCCGGGCGCGCCTTTGACGGGTGCGTTGAGCTTCGTGCTTGCGCAGGCGCTTGAAAATCTTCCCGTCCCGAAGCTCATGCGCTACCAGACGAGGGACGGCGACCCCGTTCGGTTCGTCCGGCCCGCGCACGGGTTGGTCGCCTTGCACGGCGCTCAAGTGCTCGACGCCAAAGCCTTGGGCATTGCCGCCGGCCGCCTCACGCAAGGCCACCGCTTCCAGGGCAAGGCCGCTATCATGCTCGCTCACGCCGATGAGTACGAAGCCAAGCTGCGCGACGAAGGTAAGGTCATCGCGAGCTTTGAGGAGCGCAGCGAAGAAATCGAACGCCAGCTCACTCATCGGAGCGGGCAACTCGATTGCACCTTGCGCGACCATCAGGATTTGCTCGACGAGGTGACGGCGCTGGTCGAATATCCGACTGTCTACGTCGGCGAGTTCGAAAGGGAATTCCTGGAAGTACCGCAGGAGTGCCTGATCCTCACCATGCAATTGAATCAGAAATATTTCCCGCTCTTCGATGCACGGAGCAAGCTGACCAACAAGTTCCTGATCGTGAGCAACATGGAGTTGGCCGACCCGTCCAACATCATTCGCGGCAATCAACGTGTCGTGCGACCGCGACTCGGGGATGCACGCTTTTTCTTCGAGCAGGACAAGAAAGTGCGACTGGACGCTCGAGTTGAGCAACTTGCAAATATTGTCTACCACGGCAAGCTAGGTTCGCAACATGAGCGTGCCGGAAGGGTTGCCCGGCTCGCCGTCGCTATCGCTGAAACCTTGAATGTTGACCCTCGCCTGGCTGAACGCGCGGCATGGCTTGCGAAGGCGGATCTGCTGACCAACATGGTTGGTGAGTTTCCCGAATTGCAAGGCGTCATGGGGCGCTACTATGCGTTGCATGATGGAGAGCCGCCACAAGTTGCGGACGCTATCGAAGCCCATTACTATCCGCGTTTTGCGGGCGATATGCTGCCAAGGGAAGCATTGAGCCGCGCAGTCGCCTTGGCCGACAAGCTAGAGACGCTTGCCGGTATGTTCGGCGTTGGCCAGCTTCCTACGGGCGACAAGGATCCTTTCGGGCTGCGTCGCGCCGCCTTGGGCCTGATTCGAATCCTCGTGGAGGGCGGTCCAAGGCCACTGGATTTGGCGCAGCTGGTCGCGACGGCGTTTGGTCAGTTCAAAGGCAGAGGCGAGGTTCGTGACGCGTCTGAAGAACTGAGAGAGTTCATCTACGATCGTCTGCGCGGCTATTTGCGCGACCAAAAGTACACCGCGAACGAGATCGAATCGGTAGTGAGCCAACGACCCGTTCGTCTCGATCTGGTGCCTCTGCGTCTCGCCGCCGTGAAGAGCTTCAAGAGCCTGCCCGAAGCCGAGAGCTTGGCCATCGCCAACAAGCGGATCAAGAATATCCTCAAGAAGTCCGGCCATGCGGATCGCGCCGATCCGGCGCTGTTCATCGAGGAGGCGGAGAGGGATTTGCACGCCGCCATCGGTGCGATCGAACCCACAGTGCAGGGATTGCTCGAGGCAAAGGACTATGCCGGGGCCCTCAAATCCCTCGCCGGCATGAAGGCCCCGGTGGACACGTTTTTTGATAAGGTGCTGGTCAACGCAGAGGACGTCTCCGTACGCAACAATCGTCTCGCGCTGCTCGCGCGACTCGAGCGGTTGATGAACGAGGTCGCCGATATTTCGAAGCTGAGTTCTGGAAGCGAGACAGAGGCGAAGCAAACCACTCAAGCCACGGCGATGACGCCATGAAGCTCGTCATTCTTGATCGCGACGGCGTCATCAACTACGACAGCGATGCCTTCATCAAGTCGCCTGAGGAATGGAAACCCATTCCGGGAAGCCTGGAGGCAATCGCGCGCTTGAACCAAGCGGGGTGCCGGGTGGTGGTTGTAACGAATCAGTCCGGCGTAGGGCGCGGGCTATTCGACACGGCCGCTTTCAATAGTATCAATAAGAAAATGCACGATGCGGTTTTTCAAGTAGGTGGAAGGATCGACGCGATCTTCTTCTGCCCGCACGCTGCCGAAGCCCGCTGTGGGTGCCGCAAGCCGAAAACGGGAATGTTCGTCGACATTAGCCAACGCTTCAACATGGCGCTGACCGGCGTGCCCGCGATAGGCGACTCGCTGCGCGATCTTCAGGCGGCCGAGAATGCGGGTGCGCAACCGGTATTGGTGCTCACGGGCAAGGGAGAGAAGACCAAGGCCTATGGCGACCTACCGCGCGATACGCTGATCTTTCAAAATCTTCTGGCGGCCGCAAAACACATCGTCGCGAAGGCAACATGATTTCCGGGACGGGATATGTACGCTGGAACGGTGGCGCAGGGCGCGGCGTTGTTGTTGACGCGATCGTATGATTTTGCTGCGCTCCGCCCTGTTCAATGTCTACGCCGTCCTGGTGACCGTCCCTTTAGCGCTGCTTGCCGTGTTGACCTTCCCCTTTAAAGCCGAGTTTCGCTATTGGCTGATCGCGCGCCAGTGGGCGAAAGCGATTGTCTGGGGCGCGAAGGTGATCTGCGGGATTCGTTACGAGGTCAAGGGGTGGGACAACGTTCCACACAGCGGCGTGATTTTCACGCCCAAGCATCAAAGCCGTTGGGAAACGATGGCTCTACCGTCGATGATTCCGCTCCTCTGTTTTGTCTACAAGCGAGAATTGCACTACATACCGTTCTTCGGCTGGAGCATCGCGCTGATGGCTATGGTGCCGATCGACCGCTCGAGCGGAAAGGAGGCACTGGAACAGGTCGTCCTGCGCGGCGGCGAGCGCCTGCGCGAGGGTTGGAACATGGTGCTTTTCCCGGAAGGTACGCGAGTGCGCGTGGGCGAGACCCGACGTTATAAGGCAGGCGGGGCGCTGCTTGCCATCCGCACCAACACGCCGGTGGTTCCCGTCGCGCACAATGCGGGAGATTGCTGGCCGCGCGATACGTTCATCAAGAGACCTGGATTGATCACTCTCAGTTTCGGTCAGCCGATTCTGCCTGAGGGCTTGAGCGTCGAACAACTAAACGCGAAGATCGAGGAATGGGTGGAAGGCGAGATGCGCCGCCTGTTTCCGCACCAATACATTAAGGCATCGCGATCATGAGCCGCCGCGCAAAGGTCACCGAAACGGTTCGCACCGTCAGCCTGGGGGGGCAACAACTCTCCTACGTGTTGCGCCGTACCAACCGCCGACGCACCATCGGTTTGATGGTGGATGACCGAGGCTTGAAGGTGGCGAGTCCCTGGCACGTGCCTTTGGATGAAATCTGCCAAATGCTTGCCCAGAGTGAAGCATGGGTCCTCACCAAGCTAGCGGCCTGGCAGTCGCGACGGGCTACGGAACAGGGTTGGGCGAGCGGCGAGATGCTCGGCTTTCTCGGCGAGCCGATGCGGCTAAAGGTCGAGATCGCCTTGCTCGGCCACGGCGTATGGATGGGGCGCGGACTGTGTCGAGTTTATGCGCCCAACCCTGAGGCAGCGACGGTGCGCGAGCTGGTCGCCGTCTGGTACCGAGATCAAGCCGCGCGCTATTTTCCCGAGCGCGTGGCCGCGCTGGCGCCGGTACTGGGTGTTCACGCCTCGCGGGTCATCGTCTCCAATGCCAAGACGCAATGGGGTTCCTGCAATAGCGAAGGCAGCGTGCGCCTTAATTGGCGGCTCATGCAGGCTCGCCCCGCGGTAATCGACTACGTTGTTGCTCACGAGCTGGCGCACTTGCGGCACATGAATCACAGCCCCGCCTTCTGGGCCACAGTGACGATCGCCTGTCCGCATTACCGCAAGTTGCGCGAGGAACTGAAGGAACGGGATGTGAGCTACAGAGTTTTATAGTCACGCCCTTTTTCAACTTAACGGACGATGCAGCCAGGCCAAGCTCACGCGGGGCCCCTGCGTTGTCGTTACCGATGTGAGGAAGAATATGCGAATTTTGCACACTATGCTGCGTGTGGGCGACTTGGAGAAGTCAATCGCGTTCTACACCAGTGTGCTTGGCATGAAAGTGTTGCGCCGTAACGATTTTCCGGACGGCAAGTTCACCTTGGCTTTCGTCGGCTATGGCGATGAGTCCCGGGAGGCCGTGCTCGAACTGACCTACAACTGGGGCGTCGAACGCTACGAAATCGGCACGGGCTATGGCCATGTGGCGCTTGCGGTGGACGACGCGTATAAAGCCTGCGAAGACGTTGAGGCGCGCGGCGGCAGGGTCACTCGCCCGGCGGGTCCGATGAAACACGGTACGACGGTGATTGCATTCGTCGAGGACCCGGATGGCTACAAGATCGAGCTGATTGAAAAGAAACGAGCTGCCTAGCTAGCTGCCTTCCGCGGCTCCCCTGAGCCGGTCGCTCAGCCTGACGGGAGGGTTTGCTTCGCGCCGCGTACTGGTCGCGCTAGCGCTGAGCGCGACATATATCATTTGGGGTTCGACCTACTACGCGATGTTGGTCGCTATCAAAACGATGGCGCCCTTTTTCATGGCTGGCGTTCGTTACGTCATCGCCGGCACCCTGCTGATGGTGATCCTCGCCTTGCGCGGATCGACGCTTCCCACCGCGCAACAATGGAAGAACGCCGCATTGATCGGAAGCCTGCTGCTGCTGGTGGGCAATGGCGCGGTGGCCTTTGCCCTGCAGTACATCAATTCCAGCACGACGGCGCTGACCCTTGCGACGACGCCAGCCTGGGCGGCCGTCATCACGATTGCCCTTACCGCCAGTAAGCCGCGCTCGATTGAATGGGCAGGTATCGCACTCGGCATTGCCGGGGTCGCGCTCCTACATTACAGAAATCCGCTGCCCATGCACCCGGTGGGCTTGCTGGCATTGCTCGTGGCCACCGTCAGTTGGGCCCTCGGCTCAATGTGGGTGAAACAACTGGCAATGCCGCGCGGACTGATGTCGAGCGCAGCGCAGATGCTTGCCGGCGGGCTCATGCTGCTCGTAGTGAGTTGGGCTAGCGGTGAATCCTGGGGGCAGCTGCCGTCCACCGAATCGCTGGTGGCGCTCGCTTATTTGGTGGTGTTTGGCGCGATCGTTGCCTTCAGCGCTTACGGCTACTTGCTTCATACGGTGAGCCCGACCCTCGCTACCAGCAACACCTTGGTGAATCCGCTCGTGGCCGTCATCATCGGTGTCGGTCTGGGGGGCGAACCATTCAACGCGATGATCATCGTCGCCATGCTGATTATCCTGCTTGGCGTAGGACTGCTCGCCGTTGCCCACGAGGCGCCGCAGGAACCTGCTTAGGCGGCGTAAATCAATAAAGGTATCAACTCATATCCTTAGCTTTCGGTCTTATGACGTAGTTCCAGTCGCCATGAAACTTATTGCGCTCCACAT
>Ga0209118_1000305_pt1 | contig 29055 bp, 26 predicted proteins | sample BlaSpr_A8_Ref_M1_FD_187988 | JGI IMG/M metagenome (GOLD analysis project Ga0209118, IMG submission 187988) | Forest soil microbial communities from Thunder Bay, Ontario, Canada - Black Spruce, Ontario site 2_A8_Ref_M1 (SPAdes) (version 2) | ecosystem: Environmental > Terrestrial > Soil > Boreal... | reverse complement strand
TCTTGAAAACGATGTACGGCGCGGCTTGAAGCCGCGCCCCTTCAAGGCTCCAGCCGCTGATTTCGGCGTTTTCCGCAAGCTGTGAAGCCGTGCCCTTCCCTAAACCATTTGTGAGAGAGCTTCTGCCACGGGTCTTATCCCCCCGCAAGTTATCCTGAGGTTTACGTTCTTCTATTAGTTGTGGTTCAGGCGTATAACTTTGTTTGTTGAGGGGCATTATGAAAGCTGCTGTCACCTTGCTCGTGGTTTCACTTTTGGCCGGAGGGCTCGCTTTCGGACAGGATCATCCCACGATCACGGCGCAACCGAACACTGTCTTCGTTGGAGCGGATGGAAAATTTGAGGCGAACCCGGACACCGCCCTGGTGCAATTCAATATTTCCGCGCAGGAAGACAACTCGCGCGCGGCTTATGATCGAGCCTCGAAAGCGGCCGAGCAAGTACGCCAGATTCTACGCTCCAACGGCATTGAGCCCACGGCGGCGCAGCTCGGCTATTTCTCGATTGAACCCGTCTACGATTACAACAAAGCGAAACGCAAGCTGGTGGCGTACCGGGTCAATGTGAACGTGTCGCTGAAGCTGAAGGATTTTGCGAAGATTGCACCCATCGTGCAGCAGTTGTCTGACGGTGACGTTACCGACGAGCAATCCATCACCTACCAATTGGACGACGTCGAGGCTGCCAAGACGAAAGCCGTGGAGGATGCCTACCGCCGCGCCCGCGCATCTGCGGAAGCCGTAGCTCGTGCCGGGGGACGCACCTTGGGTGAGCTGGCTTATGCGTCCGTGGATACATTTGAAAACGTGCGTCCGATGCCCATGCAGCCGATGGCTAGAATGGGCGCGATGGCGCAAAGCGCAGCCGCGCCGACCGAGCAATTCAGCCCTCAAACTACCTCAGTGACGGCGCACGTGAACGCCATGTTCACCCTGAAGTAAAAATAAGCTATCAGCAGTCAGCACTCAGCACTCAGCACTCAGCAGTCAGCACTCAGAATTCAGACTGGGGCTGTCTGACTGTTACCAAAGACTCTGCGCAATGGGGATCTGGGCTCTGTACCATGTGCATCTGGAGCCGGCCCGGCGCGGTCTTTAGACTTTCGCTGATGCGAGCCCTGATGCGAAGTTCATCGCAGGCGGAATCGACCCCCGACCGCTTCAGTAACCACGATTACGGTTGCACGGCGAGGAGCCAAACGGTTCTATGCACATACAGTGGATGAACTCGTATAGCATCCCACTTTTCGGTCTGGTCAACTACATCCCGCTTGTCGCGACGGTGGTTACTTGTGTTCTAAGCGTGATTCTGGCTCGTGCCACTCTGCGCTATGCCGAAGCTACCGACAAAAGTCTGGCCCTCGCGCGCGAGGAGTTCGAGCGTGAATGGTCGCCCGAACTGCACATCAAGCTGGAGCGGCTCTCCACTGCCGAGACTCGAATTGTAGTGACCAATCTGGCCAAGATCTCGGTCTTACTCCAACTCATGCAGGTGCGCAAACTTTCCCAGGCGGTGCCCTTCGAGCGCTGTTTCCTCAATGATCCCCTGGTTGGCGGTATGACCTGGACTCAGGACATCGGGAAGCGGCTCCTGGTATGCACCGGTCCGGAGTTTGAAGGCCTCATCGCGGCTTCCGTAACCTTTTATTCCTCGGGCCGCATGTTCCGCACCGACTGGTTCCGTTTTTATGTCGAAGTTCGCAACGAACAAATCCTCCGCCTGAACGCGACGAACGTCCCCGCCCGGCGCGTACGTGTCCTCGAGAACCGTAAGGGACCGGAACGGCGCCGTGAAATGTCGCACGATGTGACCGCAGGCGTTGCCGTAACCAAACACCCGGCAGCTAAATAAAAGGTGGGCCAGAGAAGCGCGGAAGGCAGTTTGCGCAAGGACCGTGGGACGTGAAACAGCTCCGCCTTCCGCGATCAAGACCTTTGTTGCGGAACTTTGTTGGCCAGACCTTGCAGGGAGGGCATGAGGTTTTCAATTTCTGTTTTCAGATTCTGAAAGGCCTCTTCCGCGTGGGTCAGGTCACAGTCGCGGCCCATGGTTTCCAATCTCGACGCTGCTTGGTACGCGGCTGGCGCAGCGAAGTTGCCGACCGCCCCTTTCAGGGAGTGTGCAGCGTGGTCCAGTGCCTGGCTGTCGCCTTGAGTGAGAGCCATGCGGATTTCCACGATGAGCTTCGGAGAGTCTTTTAGAAACAATCCCGCGATCTCGCCCATCAGTTCAGTGTCGCCGTCAAAGTTCGCAAGAACGGACGCGTAGTCGAACGCGGAATCTTGAATTTTGAATTCTGAGAGCTGGAGTCTCGACGATGATGGCGCCGGGGGCTCGGGGGCAGAGGGGACCAGACGCTCTATCGCCGCAAAAAGCTGCTCATGCTGAATTGGTTTTGAGAGGTAGCCATCCACTCCGGCCGCGAGGCAGCGGTCTTCATCGCCCTTCATGGCATGAGCGGTCAGTGCGATGATGGGCAGATGTTTCCCGCTTGATTTCTCTTTTTCGCGAATGGCGGCGGTGGCCTCGAGACCGTCCATTTCCGGCATCTGAATGTCCATCAGCACGAGATCGAATCCGCTGAAGGCGGCCTTTTCGAGAATTGCCAGCGCCTCGCGCCCGTTGTTGGCCACGACAGCCGAGTGGCCGCGTTTCTCAAGCAGGCGGATAACCAATGTCTGATTCACAGGATTGTCTTCGGCGACGAGGATCCGCAATATCCGCCGCGACTCGCGCAGCGAATGACGCGTGACCGATGGGATGCGATCTTTTTCGCCGGGCATGCCACCCATTGAGGCCAAGATGGCCTCCCGCAATTCCGATTGCTTGATGGGCTTAGTGAGATAGCCTGCAACGCCCAGCTCGCAGCACCGCGCGGCGTCTCCTCGCTGGCCGGCGGAGGTCAGCACGATGATGGTCGTGCCTGCTAGTTCCGCATTCTGTTTGATCCGTTCCACCAGAGTGAATCCGTCCATGCCAGGCATCTGCGTATCGGTTAGCACCAGCGAGAATGGATTCCCAGACGCCTTCGCCTTCTGCAGCGCACCCAGCGCTTCTCGCCCTCCCTCTACCAGCGTAGGCGTCATGTGCCAACCCACTAGAATGTCGCGCAGAATGCGCCGGTTGGTTGCATTGTTGTCAACCACCAGTACGGCAAGGTCCCGCAGCTTTAACAAATCCGGGGTTGAAGGTTGTTTAGCCGGCGTTTTCGCCAAACCAAAGCTCGCAGTGACATGGAACGTGCTTCCCTGGCCGGTTTCACTTTCCACCCAGATGCGTCCGCCCATCAACTCGACCAGTCGCGCTGTAATCGTCAAACCCAGCCCCGTCCCGCCATACTTGCGCGTGGTTGAGCTATCGGCCTGAGCAAACGCCGCGAAGATGATTTCTTGCCTGTCCTTCGGGATACCGATTCCCGTATCTCTTACGGATAGATGCAACAAAGTATTCTCATCCGTTCTTGCTTCTGTCTCCACGCGAAGGACGACCTCGCCATGTTGGGTGAACTTGATGGCGTTGCCTAACAAGTTGACGAAGATCTGGCGCAGGCGGGTGGGATCGCCTATCAATGTTTCGGGCACGTCAGGTTGAATATCCACGACCAATTCAAGTTTCTTTTCGTGAGCCCTGAGGGCCAGCGTTTTCGCCATATCTCCGATGTTGTCACGCAGGTTGAATTCGATTGGGTCGAGTTCCAATTTGCCTGCCTCGATTTTGGAGAAGTCCAATATGTCGTTGATCACGATTAGGAGGGAGTCGGCCGACGACTTGACGATCTCCAGGTATTCCCGCTGTTCGGAGGTGAGCCGCGTGTCGAGCGCGAGTTCCGTCATGCCGATGACGCCATTCATGGGAGTGCGAATCTCGTGGCTCATGTTGGCGAGGAACTCGCTTTTGGCGCGGTCCGCGCTTTCGGCGGTCTCTTTTGCCCATTGCAGTTCCGCTTCCGTTCTCATCCTGACCATAAACTGAGCGATGCTCTCCGCCACGGTTGCCATGGATTTGAGGGTGTTTTGGGTAAATGGCTGGCGAGCAAACGCAGCGATCACGCCCACAACGTGATCAGCCACAATCAGAGGCTGGCCTGCAAAAGCACTCATCTGCTCTTGTCGAGCCCATTCCTTGTCGGAGACCCGGTCATCACTCGCGACGTCATCGGTGAAATACGGTGCACGGTCTTGAGCGATGCGGCCGATCTCAAAAGACCCCACCGGCACGCGGGCGTATTCATGATCAATGTGGGCGTCGCTTCCCGCACTGGCTTCGAGCTGCAAAACCTGGGTCGTATCATTGAGGGACCAAACCCGGACGAACGCTGCATCGAGGTGACGGACGAAGGCCTCCACACAGAGTTCCAAGCCTTCGGACAGGGTTCCGCTTCGTGTTAACGTAGCGCCGATCTCAGCGGCGAACGCCGCCAGACGCGCCTGTTCCGCTAGCTCGCCCTCTGCGCGCCTGCGCTCGGTGACCACCGCTCCCACGCAAAGGCCGGTTAGGCCGAGCGCCAGCATGGCAAGTTGCAGCCGGGGCAGCCCCGCCCCCTGGGCGTGGGTGATGTAGGCTGCGAACATCATTCCGACGTTGATAGCAAACGTGGCCAGGGTTGCTCCCGGTAGACCGTGCCGAAGCGCAATCCAGATGACCGGGATGAAGAGAATATAGAGAGGCTGATAAGGAATTGCCGGCGCGAAGTCAAACACCAGCCAGATGGCCGCTAGAATCGAGCCCAACTGGGCTGCCTTCTCCAGGATCTCAAGGGGGGTCAGGCCGTGCCGTGGACGGGGCGGGGATGGTTTCACGACCGCCCCGGCCCGCATCCATCGGTCTACCTGCGGAGCTACATAGAGCAGCAGAAAGGGAGTAAAGGCAACAATCGAAATCGCGTCGCCGGCCCACCAACCCACCATCGTTTCGAGAGCGTCGGACCGCTTAATCAAGCCGTCTCCCAGCAGGGTCAGCATTCCGATAAGCGCGGTGGGGATGGCTGCAATGAGAAAAGTCAGGGCAAATCGCCCGGCGTCGCGCAAATTGCCGAGCTTCGGATCGATGCGCCATCGCCCTCGGAGCATAGCCACACCGCCTATGTAGGGGAAGTACAAGGAGGTTGCCCCCGGAACTCCGGACCAGGAAATAATTGGCCGGTGGTAGTTCACCACGGCCACGAACAGGCTAGAAACAAAAACCAAGGGCAAGTACCGCATTCCACCACACAACAGCAGCGCCAGGATCAGCCCCGCTGGCAGATACCAGGTTGGCGCCCCCTCCCACGTCTGAGATGCTGTCGATGAGCTGTCCAGGAGCAATAATGCCACTAGAAAGATCACCGCCAGCAGTGCTTTTTTGTAAAGGGGCGCGCGGTTCCAGTTCGGAGGCTCGCGCGACGTAGAACCTGTCCCTGACTGAATCTGCTGAGACTGATGCGCGAACCGGTCGACAGACTCTGGCTGTTCACGGGGTTCGTCCCCGTTGGGCGCGGCGGAGCTCTTGGCGTTCAAGACCATAAGAGCGCTGTTCTCCGTCCAATCGGGAGGTTGAGGCTTTGCAGGATGGCCGCAAAACGGCGTTCTAGCCCCCTGTCCAACCGCAGTGCGGGGATTGGTTCCACCAGCCTGCACCGGGAGTGCAGGGGGGGCCAGAACGCCAATCTATCGAAGAGTTTCATGCGGCTTGCCAGGGCATCCGATTTGTTTATCGGCAAAAAAAGCTCCAGGCTTTAACGCTTAAGGTGCGCAACTTCTCAGCGGTGCTTTGGAATTGCACGCGGATCACGCCTCTGTCGGCTGGACTGCGGCCTGGTTCACTTCATCGTGGCCTTCAAGGAAGGTGAGGACTCTTCCGGTCGAAGATCCGCATGAGTTGCGGGAATTCTTGGCGGACGACCACCGGGACCGGTGGCCGGAGTTTGCTTGTACAAATCGCCGGTCAGTTCATTTATGAAATGGCTTGATGACATCGAGCGTAAGCCGCAATCCTTCACTGCGAGGACGAGTATGCCCTCGTAGTCGTGGGCACGCGGCTGGCATCCAGCGGAACGTCGCGCTGGATGACGATCTCCAAAGTAGTGCCTGCATCCAGCTTCACATCGTTCCCGCGGGTCAACAAAGCGATCACGGTTCCGACCGCGCCACCAACGCCTGCGCCGATCAGTGCTCCCTTGCCACCGTTGCTCAGCCCGCCGACTACTGCCCCGGTCCCCGCTGTACTCGCTACCGTCCCAATTTTTTCGCCCTTCTGGCTGTCCGAGCGGATCGTGCCCTCCTCGTCCTTCACCGACGTCTTATCCACCCCCGGCGCATTTTCGACCGCGCCCGGAAGAAGCACAGTGTATCCGCTGGGATAGATCAGCGTCGTGAAGTGCATCAGAACTTCCGCGCGGCCTTTGATCCGCCCTCCACGCTGGATGTGGCTGATCCTCCCCTGCACATAGGTACCGGCGGGAATCAGAACTCGGCCATTGGCCACGACCGGAAATGTGGTCTCCGCATAAACCCCATCCCCCTCCCGCGTCCCCTTGCTCGATACCGCATGTTTCAGCGCCACCGGAACCTTGGTTCCCGCGGGAATTGTCAGTTCGCTGGCGTTGTTTGGAGACGCACTGGCATCGGTATTTGGCTGGGTCGCGGGGCTGGACTGGCCGGAAGCCATAACGGCGAGAAGCAATACCGCTAACGTGACACGCATGAAACACCTCTCCGAAGACATTATCCCGCAGCCGGGCCTAGCCGCTCAGTATAAGCCGCGCTAGGTATCAACTCCCGATCCAAGTACGATGCGAGAAAAACCAAGAACGTTAGTCGCGGCTGATCAAGATTGAAACTTTACCGCGCCGGCCGTTTGAGTTCGGTCTCTCGCACGTTCCCCATGTACTGCGACTGCAGCTTCTGAGCACAAAGCTCCCCGCAAACGTGCAGAGTGCCTTCCCGCGCGGCTATTTCTTCGTCCCACGGACACAGGTACAGCAGCGGCCGGTTGTACTCGCCGAAAGACGTCCACATAAGCCACCAGCGGTCCGTAGATCTTTTCAGCAGGCCGCAGTTCGGACCGGCGCAGCGGTAGAAAGGATTGGGTATCGGAATCTTTGGGCTGGCAGCTTCCATTTTCGGCCTTGCGCTCCTGGCGAGTCAGTACGAGTTAGGCACAACCATTCTAGCCAATATAACCGTCCCCCCGCACTCTCCCGCTGATTGTGCACTCCAAACCTTCACTTGTAGATCAGATACTTCTGCCGAAGCTGCTGAAACTTCTCCAGCGGCTCACGCCAGTCCTCCGCAATGCGCCGCGGATCCTCACCCTTCGCAATCGCGTCATACACCGGCTGGTTCACTACCAGATCGATCATCCGCTCCATGTGAAACTGCTCGGGATAAAGCTTGTGCAGCGCCGACGCCAGTTCAATCCCCAACTCTGGTGCATCGAACGCATTGCGTTCGACCACAACTATATTAATCCCCTGACACGTCTGCCCGGCGTACGTGCTGGCACTCGGAGCAAAGCTCACAGGCACAAAGCGCACACCGGAAATATCTCTCGCATTCAGATGCTGCGCCAGTTCTCCCGCATTGATCCACGGCGCGCCCAACAATTCAAATGGAGTATCCGTGCCTCGTCCCACGGAAACATTCGTGCCTTCGACCAGCGCCACGCCAGGATACAACGTCGCTTCCGTAAGGCTCCGAAGATTAGGCGACGGATTGATCCACGCCAGGCCGGTCGAATCGTACCAGTCGCCTCGCATCCATCCCTCCAAGGGGACGACCTGCAAGCGCGCATTGACGTTGCGCTCGCCATTAAACATTTTCGCCAGCTCACCCATGGTCATGCCATGACGCACCGGCACGGACGCATAGTTGGTAAAACTCTCATGCCCTGGTTCGGAAATCGGCCCTTGCACAAACGACCCGGTAATCGGATTGGGCCGGTCGAGCACCATGATTTCAATTCCCGCCTTGGCCGCGCCTTCCAGAAAATATCCCAGCGTGGTTTCGTAGGTGTAGAAGCGCGCCCCCGCATCCTGAATGTCCACGACCACTGCATCCAGAGTCTTCAATACTTCGAGCGACGGCCGCCGTGCGGTATCGGTTTCCCCGTACGCGCTGTAAACCGGAACACCCGTGGCTGCGTCCCGCGAATCGCCAACGTCGGTCGTATCCAGAGTGCCCGTCACCCCATGCTCAGGGCTGAAGATGGCATCCAGCGAAACTCCCTGCGCCTGAGATAACACGTCAATCGTGCGGCGCCCCTGCAAATCCACGCCGGTCTGATTGGTCAGCAATCCAATCTTCTTCTTCGCTCCTGTCCCTCGAATCAAGTCAAAGCCATGAGCTTCGAGCACATCGATTCCGGTTTGCACCGACCCATTGCGAGACGCGACTCGATGCGCCGCCGTCTGCGCCTCGTTGTACCCCGTGATGCTCTTGCATCGCAGTTTGTCCTTTTCAGCCGCGGTGAGCGGCAGAGCCGCAGCCACCGCCGTCGCAATCTTCGAGCGCAATGCCACCGCACTTCCCTTCCCGCGAGGATGAACCGCATTCGTCAGCACGATAATGTACGTCCGCGTCGTGGGATCAATCCACAACGAAGTCCCCGTGAACCCGGTGTGCCCAAATGATCCCACCGGCAACAGATCGCCGCGATTGCTGGAGAATGGAGAATCGATATCCCAGCCAAACCCGTGCAGAACCTGCGACGTCGGCGGCTGCTGCGGCGTGGTCATTTTCTCAACCATCAACGCAGACAGAATGGTGCCGCCATTCAACAATGCCTGGGCAAACTTCGCCAGATCGTCCGCGGTCGAGAACAGGCCCGCATGTCCAGCCACTCCGCCCATCCGGCGCGCCGTGGGATCGTGAACCACTCCGCGCAGCATCTTGTCATGCTCGTCATACTGCGTGGGCGCGATCTTCGGCAACCAGGCCGCAGGCGGCAGAAAGCGCGTGTGGGCCATCCTCAGCGGAACAAAGATATTCTTCTGGCAGTACTCGTTCAGCGACATTCCTGATACCCGCTCCACCAGCGCACCAAGCACGATGAAGTTAATGTCGCTGTACAGGAATCGCGATCCCGGCGCATAGATAGGCTTCTCCGCGTACGCCATGTGGAATGCGGTTTCGCGCCCCTGCCCCGGCTGGGACAGATAGAGTTGCGATAAATCGAGATCTGCGGGCAAACCCGAGTGATGGGTGAGCAGTTCGCGAACCGTAATTTCCTCTTTGCCATTTTCCGCGAACTCCGGAATGTACTTCGCCACCGGCTCGTTGACGCGAATCCGGCCTTTCTCCACCAGTTGCATCACAGCCGTCGTGGTCGCGATCACTTTCGTGAGCGAAGCCAGATCAAAAATCGTATCCACAGTCATGGGTTCACGCCGCGGTTCGAGCGCGCGCTCACCGAATGCTTTCCGGTAAATCGCCTGGCCGTCATGCCCGACCAGCACCACCGCGCCCGGAATCTGCTCATCGCGGATGGCCTCCTGCACAATCGAGTCAAGCACGCCCAAGCGGGACGGATTCGTCGCCTGTTTTGTAGTACCGACCGCCGTAGAACCAAGTGCGGCCACGAGAACTCCGCAAGCGGTCAAGAAGCTCGACAATCGCGTCCATCGGCTACGAACTCGGGAAAACTCTGACCCACCCGCGTCCGCGAAGGGACGAACAAACGGAATAACCTTGTGTGCGATAGCCGCGAAGCGGCGCAAGAATACAGCCCACGGCGCAAGCCGTGGGTAGGAAGCGTAGAACCGCCGAGCCCCAGCGGGGCGAAAGAATAGTTGCGACACGGACTCCTTAGCGCATGCGGTAGCGACCGCAATCGTGCCGGCAAGCCCGTTATCTTTGTCATTCCGAGCGGACGTGGGCCCGCGAGGAATCTGCTTCAAACAGTTTCCTAACAGCCTGCACAGCCGCGCCCGCGAATTTGAGCCGATCATGCGGATACTCTGACTCTACACAAGCGCGGCAACCCGCTCAAGCAACTCAAGTAAGGGGGTGCCACTTCTGCCACAGGCTGCAAAGCGGGCCATTTTCAACACGAACATCTCCTATACTGAAAAGATCAAATTCGTTCCATGGGAGTGATGGTGTCTCCGCAAGTCCGTAACCAATCAAAGTCTGTCCGAGAGACACTGCACTCGCTTCTGCTTCGCGTCACTCCCACTGAACGCCAGCGGCTCCTGGTGCTCACAATCCTGAGCGGAGCCCTCTGCGGACTCGCGGCTGTCTCCTTCCACCTGGGCATAGACAAGGCCCAGGCGCTCCTGATTGATCGTACGCTGGCAGCTCCGCACTTCTATTGGATAGTGTGGGGCATTCTTACGCCTGCACTGGGCGGTCTGATCGTCGGCTTAGCCTTGCATTACTGGGTTCCGGGCGCCGTGGGCAGCGGTGTTCCCCAGGTCAAGTTCGCCTACGCGATGCACTCGGGACGTGTCCCGTTCCGCGATGCGGCAGGGAAGTTCATCCTTGGTATTATCCAAATCGGCAGCGGCGGTTCTCTCGGCCGCGAGGGACCGACCGTCCAGATTTGCGCGGGAATCTCCAGCGTGCTGGCCCGGGTCTCGTCTCTTTCGCGTCAGAGCCAGCGGCGCATGGCGGCTGTGGGAGTCGCAGCCGGCATCGCCGCCGCATTCAATGCGCCAATTGCCGCCGTGACCTTTACTCTCGAGGAGATCATTGGCGACCTGGACCAGACCATGCTCTCGGGTGTGATTGTCGCTGCCGCCATCGCCGCCGCCGTGGAGCGCAGCATCCTGGGACAGCATCCCGTGTTTGAGATACAGCGAACCTACACGATGGGACCGGCTTCCTCGCTGCTGTCGTACGCGGTTCTCGGCCTGCTCTCGGCAGTCGCTTCGGTGGCTTTTACCGACTCGCTCCTTCGCCTGCGTGCCGGTTTCAAGCAATTCACAGCCGTACCCAAGTGGGTGCACCCCGCGATCGGCGGGGCTTTGACCGGGACTCTAGCGGTGTTGGGGCTTTTGTGGCTGAAGCAGGACGGGATCACAGGCGGAGGCTACCGGACCTTGGCGTTGGCGCTAACTGGTTCACTCCCCATAAAAGTGTTGCTCGGTCTTAGCCTGCTTAAACTTCTCGCGACCGTTTGCTCTTACAGCAGCGGTGGCTGTGGCGGGATTTTCGCGCCCTCCTTATTCATTGGCGGAATGCTCGGGGGAGCAATCGGACATCTGGACGTCGCAGTCTTTCATCATTCGACGGATTCGATCGGAGCCTTTGCCCTGGTTGGAATGGGAGCCGTTTTTGCGGGAATCGTTCGCGCACCCATGACGTCGGTGCTAATCATTTTCGAGATGACCGGGAGCTACGGCCTCATTCTTCCATTGATGATTGCAAACATGAGCGCGTACGCGCTGGCACGTCATTGGCGGAATGTGCCGATCTACGAGGCTCTGCTGCTGCAGGACGGTATTGCCCTGCCCCACGGAAAGCCAGTCACGCCGGATGAGTCCAGGCCCGCACTGCCCGGTGAGATGCCACCCTAGCGGGACTTGCCCGGCGATCAGGAACTAGCCGCGAAGCGGCGCAAGAGTGCAGCCCACGCCGCAAGCCGTGGGAAAAACGTGGGGAACCGACAAGCCCCAGCGGGGCGAAAGAATAGCTGCGACGAGGACTTCCGAGCGAGGTGACAGACTTCATCCGTCAAGAAGTCGCCCACGTGTCCCGTGCGGGCTCGCTGTACAATGGTCCGAATTGTTGTGTACGCACCGTCGGTCGTCATCTTTACCCGTCTCCGAAACTTTGTTATAAACCGAACATCGAGCCAACGAAACCTTTGTCCACGACCAGAGCTTCCGCATGCTTCCCCGCTCCTGCCCATCAGCAGCAGGACGCGGTCTTCGCTCCCGCTTTTGAATTAATACGACAGGCCATCGCGGATCGTGCCTTCCCTGCGGCTTCAGTCGCCGTTACCCACCACGGCAACCTCGTCGGACTGAAGGCTTTCGGCCGCTTCACCTACGAACCCGATTCCCCCGAAGCAACCACCGCTACGGTTTTTGATCTCGCTTCCGTTTCAAAAGTCGTCGCCACCACCAGCATGGCCATGATTCTCTACGAACGTGGCCTCCTCGACCTGGACCTGCCCGTGGTGGCGGTATTGGCAGAGTTTGCCGGAGAAGACCCCCGACGGGACGCAGTCACGCTGCGCATGCTACTCGCGCACTCCTCGGGATTGCCCGCTTACGAAAACCTGTTCTTGCGAGCGAAGACTAAAGACAAACTTCTTTCCGCCGCCTTCACAACTCCGCTTAACGCCAATCCCGGAGCCAAAGCCGAATACAGCGATATCGGGTTCATCATCCTGGGAGTAGCGCTCGAGCGCATCGCGGACGAATCTCTCGACCGCTTCTGCCAGCATGAAGTCTTCGGCCCTTTGGCAATGACGCACACCGCGTTTAATCCCCCATCGGCCTGGCGAGCTTCCATCCCGCCCACGGGTAACGATCAGTCCTTTCGCGGCCGCATTATTAAAGGAGAAGTGCAGGATGAAAATGCCAGCGTGATGGGCGGCATCGCGGGACACGCGGGCGTGTTTGCCAGCGCCGCAGACATCGCCATCTTTGCCCACACCATGCTCGCCGGCGGACGCCCCATTCTTCGCCCGGAAACCCTGGCACTGTTCACCCGCCGCGAGTCTTCCCCGCCGGGCACTTCCCGCGCCTTGGGTTGGGACACGCCGTCATCCCCATCACAATCCGGAAAATATTTCTCGCCCAATTCATTCGGCCATCTCGGCTACACTGGAACCTCGCTGTGGATAAACCCGGAACGCCAGCTTTCCATAACCTTGCTCACCAATCGAACCTGGCCCGACTGCAGCAATCAAGCCATCAAGCAACTGCGTCCCAAATTTTACGACGCAGTCATTGAGTCATTAGGAGGCCACTAAGAAGCGCACAACCTTTAGCAGGACCGTAAAACTTAATTGTTGGTGGCGCAGCACTTCGGCAAGTATCAGCCCCAGCGGGGCGTCGTGATAGTAGCCCAGCGTTTCAACGCTGGGAAAGAGTCGAATGAGATTCATGCCCGCATGGAAGCCAAAGCAGTTCGCGCACGCATTGTTCAGCGCTGCCTTTAGAGACTTCGCGGGAAAAAAGCTTTAGCTCCTCAGGGACGTGTCGAGGTTCATATCAGACCATGACATCAGTCCTGCCGAAAGCGCCAGAACGGATGTCGGCCTTTGGGAATTCAATATTGGATCGAGCCACAACCCTCGGAGGCAAATTGCTGAGACGCGCAACCAAGAAAGCCCCCACGAAGCTAAGCGACCTCTCCACCGAGCAGCCCAACATCGCTGCCCAGGATCTGGACCTGAAGTCCCCCATTGAAATCGTCCGCATCATCAACGCCGAAGACGCCAAAGTTGCCGCCGCCGTGAAAGCCGCCTTGCCGCAGATCGCTCGCGGAATTGATCTGATCGCGAACGCTCTGAAACAAGGAGGCCGCCTCATCTACGTTGGCGCTGGAACCAGCGGCCGCCTCGCCGCGCTCGATGCCTCCGAGTGTCCGCCGACCTTCAATACTGATCCCCGGACGGTGCTGTTCGTAATCGCAGGCGGCACAGAGGCCCTGCACACCGCCACCGAAGCCAGCGAGGACTCCCGCAAACTCGGCCAGCGCGAAATAGCGAAAAAAAAGCCCGGCAAGAACGACGTGGTGGTTGGAATCGCGGCCAGCGGACGCACTCCATTCACCATCGCCGCCATCGAGTATGCCCGTCGTCACGGCGCCAAAACCATTGCGGTCACCTGCAACGCGGCCTCGCCCCTGGAAAAAGCCGCAAACATCGCGATCGTTGCCGAGGTTGGTCCGGAAGTCATCGCCGGATCCAGCCGCATGAAAGCCGGCTCTGCCCAGAAAATGATCCTGAATATGCTCTCCAGCGGCGCCATGACTCGCTTGGGCTACGTTTACGGAAACCTGATGATCAACGCCCACGTCAAGAACCACAAGCTGCTCGAACGTGGTCTCACCATTCTGCAACACGCCGCTGGAATCAATCGCGAAGCCGCCGAGCAAGCCTTGAAGGCGGCCAGAAACGATGTCCCCGTAGCGTTGGTCATGCTGCAAGCAAAAGTGAGTCGTGCCCAAGCCACCCAGGCCCTGAAATCCACCCGCGGCCACGTCCGCCAAGCCATCGCCGCCGCCCGAGCCTTGTAGCGCCGACAAGACTCACGTGGGGACAGCCGCCCCCGGCTGTCCGGTCAAGTAAAGCTCGACTCTTTCGGCAGCAACACAGCGCCCCACTCCACCAGGCCGTGCCCTTCCGATTAACAAATTCCTCCCCACCGCAAGCCCGTTTCGCCTTTACAATATCTCAGCGCCACAGATTGGACGGACCCATGGGCCTCGCCCTTGCTCACGGTCTACCAGCGTACGATATCGATATGGATAAATTCGTAATTCGCGGCGGCAATCCGCTGCTTGGGACAATCCGCGTCAGCGGCGCCAAGAACGCCGCGCTCCCGGCCATGGCCGCCGCCCTGCTCACCGACGAGCCCGTCATCCTTGAAAACATCCCGCAGGTGCGCGACATCGAAACCACCCGCAAGCTCCTCGCCGCCATGGGCGCCGAAGTCGAACTCGGATACGGCCGCGCCCAGCATCGCACCACCATCTGCTGCCGCAATCTAACTTCGCCCGAGGCCTCATACGAACTGGTCAAGACCATGCGTGCCTCCACTCTCGTCCTCGGCCCCCTCGTCGCCCGTTGCGGCCGTGCCCGCGTCTCTCTTCCCGGAGGCTGCGCTATCGGAGATCGACCGATTGATCTGCATATCAAGGGACTCGAGCTCCTGGGCGCGACCATTACCCAGGATCACGGTTACGTGGAAGCCACCGCGGAGCGGCTGCGCGGGGGTGAAATTGTCTTCGACAAGATCACCGTCACCGGTACCGAGGACTTGCTGATGGCCGCGACTCTCGCCGATGGTGAAACCATCATGCGAAACTGCGCCCGCGAGCCCGAGGTCGCCGACCTCGCCGACTTGCTCAATAAAATGGGCGCGCACATCGAAGGCGCGGGCACTTCGACCATCCGAATTAAAGGTGTCGCGAAATTGCACGGCGCCCGCCACCGCATTATTCCGGACCGCATCGAGGCCGCAACCTTCATCATCGCCGGCGCTCTCACCGGCGGAGACCTCAACGTCTCCGGTTGCGATCCGCATCATCTGAGCGCGCTGCTCGAGAAGCTAAAAGAAGTGGGCGTGAAGACGGCGCACACCGCCGACTTGGTTCGCGTGATGGGCGACAATCCCCCGAAAGCCGCCGACATGCTCACCGAGGAGTACCCCGGCTTCCCCACCGACGTGCAGGCGCAATACATGGCCCTGGCCACCCAGGCGGACGGAACCTCGATCATCACCGAAAACATTTTCGAGAACCGTTTCATGCACGTCCAGGAACTGGTGCGCCTGGGTGCGAACATCAAGATTGAAGGACGGCGCGCGATCGTTCGCGGCAAAACGCCGTTAAGCGCCGCCGCCGTCCTGGCTTCCGACTTGCGCGCCTCCGCATCGCTGGTGCTGGCCGCCCTGGTCGCCGACGGAGAAACCATTATCGATCGCGTCTATCACATCGACCGCGGCTACGAACACATCGAAGAAAAACTGCGAGGAGTGGGCGCGCAGATCCGCCGCATCGGCGAAATCCTACCCAAGAAGGCAGCCGCCCCCGCGTCGAGAGGATAATTCCTGCACGTGTGGCGCGGGCGCCCTCGCCCGTGCAGCCGCCACGTGAAATTCGTACTCGATTCCACCAGCACCCTCTAATCCCCAACCCTCGAATCCCAAGCCTGTCATCCTGAGGCCCACGTTCTTTGTGGGCCTCAGGATCTATGCATTTGGCCCTCGCGACAGTGCGGGTGCCCCACGTCTCGCGCCTTTCGAGACGTGGGAGCGCGCGCGAAATGTCCGTGGTAGCGTAAAAGCAAGACTTTCGGGAAGGGCACGACTTCAGTCGTGCCGTAAGCCTGAAAAATATTCCGGGCTTTAGCCCCTGAGGGACCTGAGCATTATTCACTAAACATGAATCGTCCCAACTGCTTGACCTGCTCCGGGTCGCTGGCGGCGCGGAAGCGTTCCGCCAACTGGAAGAATGCTTTCTCTTTTTTGCCGATGGGCTTCGATTCCCTGCTCGATGAGTTCCACCAGCACGCGATTGTCGCTGAGATCGCGCTGCCTGGCCAAGGTCTCGACCTGTCTGGCGATGTTGGCCGGCAGGATTCTCTTAGCGACTCGTGAGAAGCCCCAGCAACATTTTCGCCGTTTTCCAAAGGGTGGCGACGTGTAAGCTGCGCATGAACGTAAGAATGAGCGCAGCATTTCCAAATGAGACCATCACCGCCCGCGTGCAGCCCTGCTTTTTCGTGACCCAAGCGATTTGCAGCAGCGGGTTTGGAGGAGTCTCATGTTTCTTAAGCATTGAGGTCCTCCATGAACATCCGCTGGCAGACGTCGACATCTTCCGGCCAAAATGCCCAGCTTTTCCTGTCGATTTTGAAACCACGGATTTTTCCGACCTTCGCCCAGTGGCGAATAGTGCGTTCGGGGCGATGCAGCCGACGGGCAACATTATTGACTCTAAGCGGCGACCGCCGGGCGCACCGGCCAAGCGGCACAATCTGATTCAGGCGAGTAGATTCCATAGACCTTTCCATTCTGGAAAGGGTTTCTGTGGAACTAGGCGACGCTCGGGTGCAGGAAGGCCCTCTCCGGAAACAGCCCCGAATGATTTGGGACCGCGTCCGGCGGGTGTGTGCCGTGATGGGTAAAGAAGCAGCGCTGGCGAACCGCTATGCCGCGCGGGACGAGAACCCTCAGCAACAACGAGATCAAGACCACACAGGCTGCGCGGACCGTCGAAAGCGCTCGTCGCACGTGATAGAGATGGTCTTCCAATGCGCAGATTACGTCGAGCACGATCTCAGCAACAGAATTGAGGGGCCTGTTGGGGCCACAGTTGATGCTCGAGCACTTGGGGCATATTGAGAACGGGCTCACCACGCTTCCGAACAGAGGCGGACAAGTCCCGGTCGGCTGAAGTTCTCCCCAGCGGCGGGCACACCGCGGATTGGCCACGGAAATTTCTGTCGCGGCGAGCTGATTCCACGCGGAATACCCCGAGACGAAGAAGGACGTGAGGCCAGGATTAAAGCCTGCTGAGCTGGCTAAGGCCGGAGTTGCGTCTGAAGCCAGCAGATTGCCATGAACGTCGAAGCGTGAGTAGAGTACAGCCAGCCCTTTGAGTGTGACGGACAAATCGACGACTTCCTGCGCAAACGCGGCCTTGCATTCTCCGAGTGGGGCCAGAAGGCTAGGGCTGTCATGAGCCCAGCGCTTGGCGAGTACTCGGTCCGCCGCAAGGAGTCCCGATTCGTCGAGGTAAATTCGGATTGTGCTTATCATAGCGCGGCCAGCGTTGCATGACACAAATCTTGCCGAATCTTTTTCGCGACGCCGCCGCGAGTGCGCCGAGTTTCTGTCCGGCCTTGGTCCAGATCCGCAGGTTTAGGCTGGGAGCCGCGAATTATAGGCGTTCCTCTTAGCGGCCCTCGTTCTTCGCCGCGAGGTAGGAGCGCGCGTCAGAGGTTCAATTCCACTGACGCGCTTCCCCATCAAACGTCCAAATGCCGTATCCCTCAGCAACCTTTGGCCCAAGACCTCTTATGTATTCACATTCCTCAATCAGCGTGGCGGGGCTTAGCATCTCGAATTGAAGTTTGCCAAAATCGCCCGGCGGGAGATGGCAAACGAACCCTTCTTTCTTGAGTATCACAACTGCTTCGCCGTTTGTCTGATCAATCGCGTCGCCCAGCGAGCTCTCGATTGTCCAACCACTGGCTTCGAATTCCTTGAAAACTTCGGTAGCATTTAAGTAGGTTCTGAATTGTTTGGCTCCAATGGCAAGCTCGACACACATGCGCTCATCGAAAGGGAAGATGGAAAAAGGAGCGATGTTGGGGCTGAATGTGATTATGTCCATGCTGCTCATCACGGAGATCTTGTCGTCGTCGTCCCATTTCTCAGTACAGCGCTGATGTGCCGCCTTCATCTTCGGGGTCATGTCTTCTCGCTGACCCAGCTTTCTGAAGTCCACACACTCGACATAGCAATGTGGGGCAATCAGAGCGGAACTCCATCCTTCGCTACCGCACTGTTCCAACAGAGTTCTCAGCTCCACCAGGTAGCTGGTCGGCGTGATTGGCATCGAGGCAACCTTCACCAACTTGCCCTCAATAGTTCCTACTCCCGTACCTAGGATTCCGGCAGCATCTCTAAGCTGGTTCTTTTGGCGGATTTTTCGACTGGATTTTGTCTTTCCGCTCTTGACTTCGATGAGCTCAACGCTGCCATCTTCATCTATGGCCGTAACGTCGCCAATCCCTATGCAATTCGTGACAGCGTTGATGATCGCCGTGCGAGAAGCCTGAAAGAAGATGGAACTCCACTCGTGCAACTCTGCAACGACGCCTAGCGACAAAACAACGTGTTTTACGGGGTGCTCGGCAAGAATGCGTGGGATGGAACGATCATAGCCAAAGCTGCGCCATGCAATCCCGTCGCGTATATGGCGGACTGTGTTTGAAATCAGCCGGTGGTGAAATATCTGCGATTCGATGAATTGCTTCTCTTTGGGTTCTGTCGGACACTTTGCCTTGTAGTGCTTTATTGCTTGCTCTTGCACCGCCAAGTCTTCTAGAAGGTGCATCTGCAATTTCGCGATTGCCGTCGCATTCTTGTGACGTTTGCGACTCACGTGGAGGTAATCCTCGAGAATGTCTGGATAGTCGCCCATTGAGAGCCTAACTGCCCCCGTTATCTCGCTCTGCTGATTTGTTCCACCTTCGCTTATTCGCCAGCTAAAGGCTCGCCGGTACTTGTTGCGCAAGCGCGAAGCATCTGGCCTGTTTCCGCTCGTTCCTTTGTTGCTCATATATCCGCAATCATAGCTCCTGAGAGAGGCTGGACCGCACTCTTCCCGCTTTACATCTAGACTGGGCCGCCAGTGCCGCGGATGGAATCACCGTAGGGTGCCCACTCAGAGCGGGCGGCGATAGGGGCAGGCCCCCGCTGTCATCTTCGTCGTAAATGCGGCTGCGTACATATTGTTCCCGTGCTATGCTCTGCGTCCATGAGGGCGTACAAATTTCTGGATTCAAATTTTGGCCTAAAGAGCCTTCGCGAAAAACGGCTGAAGATATCCACGCTGCACGACCTCAATGACCCGTTTGAGCTGTTGCCGTACGAACTGTCGGACCGTAATCTTCGGAGGGCTTTGCGCGCAACTCGGGATGAACTAGCGACACGGCGCGGCATATTGTGTTTTAGTGCCGACTGGAAAGACCCTGTAATCTGGGCGCACTATAGCGACAAACACAGGGGGCTTTGTCTGGGTTTTGAAATACCGGACGAACAGTGTAGGAGAGTCAAGTACGTACCGAAACGCTTACCGTTTCCCGCTGGACCCGTGTTAGGTGACGCCGAGACACTACTTTTCACCAAATTCATAAACTGGAAGTATGAGCAAGAGATTCGTGTTTGGGCAGCGTTGAATAGCAAGGAAGACGGACTCTACTTCTCCTACTTCGGTGAGGCGTTCAGGCTGGTAAAGGTCATTGCGGGAGCGAGATGCACGCTTTTAGAGAATGAGATTGCTCAAGCACTGAGCCCGTTAGCAGAAAACGTTGTTGTGATCCAGGCGCGGGCAGGGTTTAAAGAATTTGAGATTGTCAAGGATAAGCGGGGATTTCCAAAATTGAAGAACTGACGCTGCCCCAGCCTCCCGCGCTCTTGGCGGAACCGCGGGTGGCGAGGAACTAGGGGGCTGGCCACTTGTCATCACCACAATTACCGAGGGTGCCGCATCCTTTCCGCGCTCTTTGCGGAAGGGGGTAAGAAAGGACGACTGGGAATCAGCCGAACTCGGCTCCTTCGTGCAGCCCCGACGCAATTCATAAGCGAAAGGCATCCAACCTCCAGCGAGCGGAATAAGAAAGGCCGCGACTCTCGTCGCGGCCTTTCTGGTCTGCTTAAATCATCTGCGTGACTCGGGTGAAAACCGTGGCCAGTTCTTAGTGCCTTGGGCCGCCACGTCCGCCGCGACCGCCGCCGCCGCCCGGCCTCCCGCCACGGCCTCTTCCACCGCCTCCGCCCGGCCGGCCTCCACGGCCGCGATCTCCGCCGCGGTCTGGACGATCTCCGTGGGGACGATCGCTGTGGGGACGCTCCGGACCACGGTCTCCACCCGCGGGTGCAGCCTGCTGTCCATCACGATTGAAGTTGGGTTCGTCGTCGGGGAAATCTCCGCCGCCTTCGATGGTCAACGCCGGCGCACCGGCGACTTCGCCGTCGGCCCCCGTGCCGCCGTCAGTTCCAGGTTCGCCGCCACCCATCTTTGCCCGTTGTTCCTTGAGAATGGCCTTGCGCGAAAGCCGAATGCGATTGCCCTCAACCGCAAGCACTTTCACCAACACCTGATCGCCTTCCTTGAGTTCATCGCGGACGTCCGCGATGCGATGCTCAGCGACTTCGCTGATGTGGAGCAAGCCGTCGGTGCCGGGAATGATTTCGACGAATGCGCCGAAATCCGCCAGCCGCGTGACCGTGCCCAGATAAGTCTTGCCCACCTCGGCGGTAGCCGTCAGATCGCGAATGATCTGCAGCGCCCGGTTCGCGGAAGCTTCGTCGTTCGAAGCTACGTTGATCTTGCCCGTATCTTCCACGTCGATCTTCACCCCGGTCTGCTCGATAATCGAGCGAATCATTTTGCCGCCGGGGCCAATCACGTCGCGAATCTTATCCACGGGAATCTGCAGAGTGTAAATTCGCGGAGCGTAAGCCGAAACCTTCTCGCGATGGCTGGTAATCGCCTCGCTCATTTTGTCGAGGATGTGCAAGCGTCCGCGCTGCGCCTGGGCCAGGGCCTCCCGCATGATCTGAGCGGTGATGCCGCCGACCTTGATGTCCATTTGCAGGGCGGTGATGCCATCCTTCGTGCCCGCAACTTTGAAATCCATGTCGCCGTAGTGATCTTCCGCCCCGGCGATGTCGGTCAGGATGGCGTAATCGTTGCCTTCCTTCACCAACCCCATGGCCACGCCCGCCACCGGAGACTTCAGCGGCACCCCCGCATCCATCAGCGAAAGCGAAGCCCCGCAAACCGTCGCCATAGAAGACGAACCATTCGACTCCAAAATGTCCGAGACCACCCGCATGGTGTAAGGCCAACTCTCTTCCGTCGGAAGCATCGCCGAAATAGCCCGCTCCGCCAACGCCCCATGGCCGATTTCGCGCCGCCCCGCCCCTCGCAAAAACGAAACCTCCCCCACCGAGAACGGCGGAAAATTGTAGTGCAGGAGGAAGCGCTTCTTGGCTTCGCCTTCGAAGGTTTCCAGGCGTTGTTTGTCGTCGCTGGTGCCGAGGGTGGTTGTGACTAATGCTTGGGTTTCTCCGCGGGTGAAGATTGCGCTGCCGTGGGTTCGGGGTAGGACGCCGACTTCTACCCAGATGTCTCTTACTTTGTCGAAGGGGCGGCCGTCGGGTCTTCTTTTTTTGTTGAGTACTTCTTCGCGGAAGATGCGTTCGCGGAGGGTTTCGTAATATGTTTTTAGTTTGGCTTGGGCTTCTTTGTCGTCTTCGGGGATGGCGGCTTGCAGTTCTTTCTTCAGGTCGCGGACCAGGTTGTGGCTTTCCGCTTTGGGGTGCTTTTCGGTGTTCAGGCGGTCGGCCAGGTCGGCGCCTATCTTTGCTCTCAGATGGTTGTAGTAGGCTTCGTCGAATTCTGGTGGAGTGACGGCGCGCTTTGGTTTTCCTGCTTTTTGCTTTAGTTCGTTGATGGCGGCGCAGATCTTTTTTATTTCAATGTGGGCGAATTCGATTGCGTCCACTACCGTCTCTTCTTTTACTTCTTTGGCGCCGGACTCGATCATCACGATTCCGTCGGCTGTGCCTACGACCATGATGTTCAGCAGGCTTTCGCGCATTTCGCTGTAGGTTGGATTGATGATGAACTGGCCGCTGACCAGGCCGACGCGGACGGCTCCGATGGGGCCGTTGAATGGGATGTCGGAGATGGTGAGTGCGGCGGAGGCGCCGTTGATTCCGGCTACGTCAGGATCGTTTTCGGTGTCGGCGGAGAGGACGAACGCGATGACCTGGGTCTCGCACTTGAAGCCGTCGGGGAACAACGGGCGGATGGGCCGGTCGATCTGTCTGCTGGTTAAAATTTCGCGTTCGCTGGGACGGCCTTCGCGCTTGATGAAGCCTCCGGGAATGCGTCCGCCGGCGTAGGTGTACTCGCGGTAATCCACGGTGAGGGGGAAGAAATCGATGCCTTCGCGCGGATCCGGATTGGACACGGCGGTGGCCAAGACTACGCTTTCGCCGATTCGCACCACGACCGAGCCGTGGGCCTGTTTGGCTAGTTTTCCAGTTTCAAATGCGAGGCTTTTACCGCCGGTGAGTTGAACCGATACGTCTTGCTTCATGTTTTATTTCCTTCTGGGCAGGAGGGCACGCCGGTGCCGGTCTGGGAGGTTGCACAATAGATGATCAGGCGCCAGTCGTGACTTGGGATTTACTTGGAGACGCACCTTCTCCGCTTTTCTCATTCAACCGCTGCGGTCCCTGGGACTATCGAAGGACGGCAGAACAATTCCGGTGGTATGGCCGTAAATACACGAATCCCAGAAATGGGTCCGTGCCGCAACTACTTGCGGAGACCGAGTTTCTGGACCACAGTTTTATAACGATCGGAATTGTAGCTTTTGAGATAGTCAAGCAGGCGACGCCGCTTGCTGACCAGCATGAGAAGACCGCGGCGCGAGCCGTGGTCCTTCTGGTGCATCTTGAAGTGTTCCGTCAATGAACCAATGCGCTCGCTGAGCAACGCGATCTGGACTTCCGGACTGCCGGTGTCGGTAGCATGCGTGCCGTACTGGTCGATGAGGGATTTCTTTTGCTCTCTGGCTAGCACTAACCTGGTGCACTCCTGTCTAATTTTTCAATTGTTTGTAACGGTATTGAGGTTAACACGTTGGTGGGAGGGTGTAAAGAAGCGGCTGGATCGTTTTCACCACAGAGACACAGAGGCACAGAGAGAACCCAGGATTAGACGAATCGCCTTCGGGAAGGGCACGACTTCAGTCGCGCCATAAGCGTGAAGATTCCCTGGGCTTTAGCCCCTGAGGGAAGTGTTATTCTACGCGGAACAAGGCCCGGAAACGAAAGGAGGGTCGCAAATGAAACTCAGTGAAGCGATTCTGCTGGGCAGCACGGTGCTCACCGCTAAGGCAGGCGGACAGCGTTTTTCTGGGGGTCAGGCGGGTTGCGCTCTCGGCATGGCAGCCATTGCCCGAGGATGCAGGTTTGGGCCGGTTAGTCAGCCCTTTGACGAAAGGGACCGGCGGACGCTGGGCGCGGAAGCCGTCTGGGGAGAGTGGCTGGTGCACACCGTCACACGCCCCTGCCGCTGCTGGCGTTTCTCGATACCGCGCGAGATGCGAATCAAGGACATCATCGCCCACATCTTCGACTACCACGTCATGACCAAAAAGAATTGGACTCTGGAGCAGCTGGTGGCATGGGTGGAAACCGTGGAGCCGAAGGACTTCGAACTGCGGCCAACCAGGGAGGACATTATTAACGATGTTCTTGCGCGGCAGAACGCAGACGAGTGGTGGCGCAAGCTAGTTGCCCAACACCAGGAAAAACAGGACGAAGAAGAGTGGCAGGCGGTTACCCGAGCATTCGCCGCCAAGCGTGGATCCACGCACTCTCCCAGGTCTCGAAGAGCGAAGCTGTGAAGATTGTGGCTGTTGTTGACGCCCCACTCAAGCCAAAAGACGGCTTGAACGGGCCACCCGCCGGCGCAGGTAGTTTTATTTATTCTTCTTGGGCTTCGCTAAGAAGTCAACGTGCACTTCTTCCTTTACGGGTTTCTTAGCCGTGAAGTCAACGCGCTTTCCATCGCGGGTGGTAAACTCAACCTCGGCAGGCTTCTTCACGACTTTTTGTGCGTCAAACTCTACTCTTTTTCTTCTCATTGAACCTTACCTCCATCATTGGACTGTTTTCGATACAAAATTGCAATTTGGAACGCTGGCCCTCTATTCCTCCACCTGCGGCGAAAATGGCAGCGGAGTGGCGCTGCCCCAGCTCCGATAGGGTGCGTCGCTGCTGTGGTGCCACAACGCCTTCCCCTGCGTTGCAAAAACTCGCGCCCCTCGCCTCATGAAGGCGTTCACTACCTTCTTAGACGGGTGCCTTGGCTCCCCGTACTTCGCAGCAGAGACAATGGCAGTCTTCGGATAAACTGCGTCTTGTCTTTTCGGTCCCAGCAGAAGATTTAGAGCCGCTGGCCCGACGTTGTGCTTGCTGCCGTGATGCGGAACCTGTATCCCTTTAACGACGCTCAGGTCGATGTTTAGTCCTCGGGCGCAGGCGATGGCTTCGGCTAGCGCAGGCACCCCGGCATCTGAAGTGAAAAGAAACTGGCTTTCGGCGTCCTTGAAGAGTAGCACTGCACTTGAGTTATTTTCAGCGCTGCAGTCGTCGGCCTCTGGTTCGGCAAGCGTCTCAATGTTCCAGTTTTCAGCGACAGTCGTTACAACATCTTTCACAACGCCGACAGCTTTCCTCAGAATGTTCTCAGCTTTTGGCTCTGGTGCGGCGCGAAATTCCAGCAGCAGCGCCTCATAAAACCCGGTGCTTGGCGAAAGGACCGCCCAACTGTCGTTCGCGGTTATGGTGTCCGAAAATGGTTCGACGACCGGGATGCCTTTCTTTTCGGCCAGGGATGCTAGCTCGTGTGCGTTGTCCAAGGATTTCTTGAAGCGCGTCATAATACTGTTCGCCGTCACGCGTGGGTCTTTGAAAAGGTCATCAATATTCTCAGCGTGTTGCCAAGGCAGATGCATGAACAACTTCCGTACATCCAGGGATTCGAGGACTTCAGTTAAACCCGACGCGTGGTCCGCGTCGGAATGCGTGCAGATAGCCGCGTCCACCGTTTCGGTTCTGTAAAAAGTCTTGATGTGCTGGACGAGTGCCTCGCCAGATTCCTTGGTGCCGCCATCAATTGTTACGACGGTCTGGTCTCCCATTTGCAGGTTTCCAAAGCGCAGTGCGATGGCGTCGCCGCTGCGTTCACCGTCGCCGACTGGAAGAAAATCTATTTCATATGCCATCTTGTCCTCTTTCTGAAACCACGATGGAAGTCGGGACCCTGGGGGACTCACCGGACTTGCGCAGGAACGCCAGCCACGCAGCCTCAGCGTACCCATCCGCGACGCGTCTGGTTGCGCCGGGAAGCACCGCCCATCCGATGTACACGGCGCAAATCAGCGCCACACAATTCATCAGTGATGCGGGATTCAGCGGCCCTCCGCCATTCTTGACTCCGTACGCCATTGCGAAGGCGGTCGCTGCTACAGCGACGATTGCCCAGAGCAGCCTGCATCCCAGTAGGTTGCGGGAAAACCCGTACTCGACGTTGTGCGAGTACCAAAGGCCCTTAGGATCGCTGGCGCGCAAATACTCGCGGACCCGTCTAAATGCATCCTCAATTTCCTTGTCGGCCCGCCCGTGGTTGCGAGCTTCCTCGTCGTCGGTCAGCAAACGGATCGAAAATTCCTTATTCAAATTCTGGTAGATCTGCAATTTCAGGCCCTCGCCAAAGAACGTGTCACGATGACGCATGAAACGCGTCGAGGGAGGGCCGCCCCAGCTAGCCCAAAGATTCGGTTCAATTCCTTCGCCCAGCGCGCGTGCAAGATGGCCCAGCGCATAAACAAGCGCAAATCCACAAATCCCGCTGGCAGTGAAAATCGGCCAACTGTTCAAAACCGGAGCCGCGTAGAGAGCGTCAATCAGGACTGGGAATACTAGGATGAGGCCCGGTACGTCCCTCGCTTTGAGCTCATACGAATCCAACCATTTTTCAATCATCTGATCGTGCCCTCGCGAATCGGTCTCACGGCCCGACGTTTCAAGCGTCACTTGTCGAACAGTGGCTCTCCAATGCAGGGGTCTCGGTCGGGCCGCTGGGATTGCAGGGTAGGGGAGTAACTGCGAATCGAAGCAAGTTCGGCCAGCTTTACAGCCTATCGAACTGTTACAGTACTCCCGCCGGTTGTGGCTGTCAAGGGGTAATCGCTATATATTGTATCTCAAAGCAATTGAAGTGTTAGATGAGGCCCGCCGCGCCACTTTTCCACAGGCCGGAGACCTCGCCATCAAGGATGGACATTATTGAGAGTGTTGGTCCCTGCGGGGCCTGAATCGAGTCTGCGCTTGGCGGCATGGCTGAAGCCATGCCCTTCCCGAATCTGTCCAAAGCAATCCGACAGAGTCTGCATGCGCAGGAAGTACAGAGATCCTTCGTTGGGAGCCGCTCGCGAGCGAGCGGCTCCGCTGCCTCAGGATGACAATCAAGGGTTTCTTGGATTGGCTGAGGGCGGCGGTAAGGACGGGGCTTATTGGTCTCCTGATTCTGCGACGCGAAGATTCTCGGACGCGAAACGATTTCCTTGGGGATTTCGGGAGTCAAGGGGAGTTGGGGCGGGTGTTGGTTGGCTCCGGGGACTGGATCGAATCTGCGGACTGTGGCAAGGCCAAGGGGAAAAAGGAAAACTCAAGGTCCCTCGACTTCGCTCGGGATGAAGGCACAAATAGAACAGCCCCGGTAATCAGCCGGGGCTGCAATCTTGGTACTGAATGCCGTCCGCGAAGCACTTTTAAGGATAACTCCGCCAGCGCCTTTTCAAGCACATTTACTTTTCGTCACGTGAACTTGGCAAACTGAATCGAGGCTTGGTTCCGAATTGGGAGAGTGGGTCCGTCGTCACGCGAACAAATGCCCTGCGGAGCTTTGCTCCGCCTGGACGGGCGTGGGCGCCCGTCCCCACACAGGCATTGCCCACACGAGCATAGCGGCCACATGTTACTGGGGTGGGCGGAGCAGGTGCCAGGCTTCGCGGTAGGCTTCGTAGATTCCCTTTTGGCGGGAGTTTTTGGGGCGGAATGAGGGGCTGGTGCAGGTGGCCAGGACTTGGATGGGGAAGATGAACCAGGAGTCGTCGGGGATGATGTGGGCGACCAGGAAGTCGACTTCGGTGGGCTTATAGGCGGTGACGCGGCCGAGGGTGCGGCGGTGGGCGTTTATGTGGTAGAAGCCTTGGTTTAGAGTCGCGGTGGATTTGACCTGGATGCGCCAGAGCTTATCGCCTTCGGGCCAGTCGCGGCTGATGAGGATGAAGTCGAAGCGTTCGCTGTCGCCGTAGGGCTTGGCGACTCCGAAGTCGAGGCTGGCGGCTTTGTGGACGAAGGCTAGTTCGGAGAGTTCTCCGCGGCGCTTGGTGTTGAGTTCGCGCTGGCGGGCAGTCTTCGGGTCCGACGCTGGGGGGCGTCGGCGCGGAGAGCTGGATTTTGGCATTGTGGCGCGAAAATGGAAAGGCGCAAGCCGGAGCTTGCGCCTGTATTGATCTTTATTTTCTTGGAGATTACTGGCCTATTCTTAGAATAGCATACTGAGAGGGGTAAATGCGCCAATTTTCGAGATTTATTTCTCCCATGTAATCAGGTCTTTGCCGGGAAAAGCTCAAGTCAGGGGGCTTGACAAGATTCCGGCGTTTTGACTGCGGGATGGAATTTGAAATCATGGCGGAGCGAGAGGAATTCTCTCAGAGCCATCTAGCACAAGTGCCGACGAACACTACACTTCCGTGATAATACCCTGTGTTTGTGCGGGTTGCAAGCAGATTCTATCTTTGGGCAAAGTCTCCACAGTCTTAACGCAATACGCCACAGTTCTGAGGAAAACGGTATCACTGGTATCAGTGGCTTCGGCCAGGACTCGGGGCGTGTTAGTTAGAGTCTCTCAGAGTTACGATCAAAAGATCGGCAAGGCACACGGCTGGTACTCCGGGTGGATCTTAGTACTTGCAAGGCAGTCTTCATGGATCGCGAATGGATCGCAGATTCCAACAATTTTGAAAAGCACCACGTTGCCCAGAAGAACCCTTGACGGTTTTTGCTGGGCTCTATTTTTGTGTCTACCGCGCCCACACGAGGATCAAACGAGGCCCCACAGCTTAATAGGTTCCCACAGATCAAACCAAGTGCGATCCGGTACGAACTGTATTTTTGTTTCCGCCCTTCCTGGTTCGCACCTGGAGGCTAGCGAGCACCATGTTCGATTCAAGGGTGCCTGTGCACACTGCGCCACTGGGCGTGAACGTGATACTTCTTCACAGGGGGAAGAGAGGATCGCGTGGCTGCGCGGGCTTGAGCGCGTTCAGATTCAAGGTCCGATGGCGTTGGTGCACACCAGTCCCGAGAGTCCTTGGCGAGCTCCGACATCTGAGGCGACCGATGCTGAGCTGGAATCGGTTTACGGATCGCTGGGGCCAGCCGATTGCCGTCTATGGTCATATCCATCGCCCCTACGTTCGGCGCGTTCCAAGCCCACAGGTTCGAGAAAGGCTTGTCGCCAACACCGGCAGCGTTAGTCTTTCGTACGAGGGCGATCACCGCGCCTCCTACCTGTTGTTGGATGGGCTTTGTCCAACGATCCGACGCGTGGAGTATGACGTAGAGAGGGAGATGAAGGCTCTCTCCTCTTGTGGTTTGCCTCATGCCGATTGGATTACGAAGAGCCTCCATGCCGGCTCTCCCCAGATGCCGTAGCATCAGCTCGGTGCCCCGCCCAAATCGGCAAGGTTTATCGTGGGTTTTGGATGGTTGACGGGCAAACCGGAAGTGATGGTTGACGAAACCAGGCCATAGCACTCAGAATGCAGATCAGGCTGCGCCGTCTCTGAGAAACTGAGCGAAAGAACGGATTGATTTCATCTTCTCTTCCCGCAATCCGCGCAGATCTTCCTCGCCGAGTCGATTTTCGTACAAGAGTCTCCCCAACACATCTGTAAGTCGCGAATCGCGAGAGTCGTATTTGCGATCAATCTCTTTACGGCGTTGGGTCAGGTGATGTTCCAGGTCCCACAGATCCGACGACTTCTGGATCTCGTTGGCCATTCGCTTTG
>Ga0209118_1000304_pt1 | contig 29111 bp, 33 predicted proteins | sample BlaSpr_A8_Ref_M1_FD_187988 | JGI IMG/M metagenome (GOLD analysis project Ga0209118, IMG submission 187988) | Forest soil microbial communities from Thunder Bay, Ontario, Canada - Black Spruce, Ontario site 2_A8_Ref_M1 (SPAdes) (version 2) | ecosystem: Environmental > Terrestrial > Soil > Boreal... | reverse complement strand
GAATTACCGTCGCCGAGTGCTTCGCTTGCCGGATCTGGATCATTGCAAATTGGCAGTACTCAATAGCCTCGGCTCGCCAGCTTCGCGCCGTGTTTACGAATACGCCATCGATCAATTCATTGCTTGGTACTGCTCCGAGCCCCTGTGGTCCGCAACAATTCCGTCCGTCTTTGGGAGTCGTTAACTCCGCAAGAAGATACGAGGAAGTTTTCCTTGAGGTGTCAGAGGTCGTTATCGACTAGGAAACGGCCGTAGTCGTTGGCTTCCAGCCAATGATAGAGGTGAACCTGGTAGAGGTACGAGGCGACCATCGCTTCTCCCAGTTCGTGGGTCTCCGTACACAGGAGCGGAATCTGCAAACCGGCGAAGGCGGCGATCAGAGACTGCGTCAGCCGATTCGGGCTGCCGCCGACGTGTGGCTGGGGAGACTTCACCTGGCTTAGCGCCGTGGTGATCACGAGCAGGCGGTGGGGATATTGGCTCATGAGCCGCAGGCGATGGACAAACACCGGACGCTCAGCTGTAAAGGAGTGAACAAGGTCGTGTAGATCTTTCCGCTCCACCACACAACTGTCTTCCAGCCCCGCGATGGAGTAGTTCGCGAGTTTCAGGGTTCTGTTCGCGAGTATCCACCACAACCGTGCAGCGCGGTGTTCTAAGCTGCGTCCCGCCACGCTCGGCAAGCACAGGAATGGCAGGATGCGGCACCGGAGCCGCGGCCATGTGCCAATCCAGTGGCGACTTGATCAAGCTTGTTGCCCGTCTCTTCATGCGGCAATGCTTTCCCAAGCATACTCGTGGTGCAATCCACCAAGAACGGAGCGAGCACTTACTTGTGAAGCCTCTGTGATCGTGTGGCGATAGCCTCCAGTCGTTATTGCCGGCCCTCGCCTTTGGTCAGGGATGCCAGGTCCGAGACTGCGGTGTGGACGACCGCCATTGTAGTGGCGGACCCATTCGCGAAGGAGCCGACGGAGATGCCTCTCCGTGAGAGGGATCAGGTAGTCCAAACACTCGCGCCGTACCGTGCCAACGAGTCGTTCGCAATGGGCATTGGCCTGGGGTGATTGGGGCGGTGTTCGCAGCACCCTCAGCCCAAATCCCTGTGCCAGTTCGTGGTCGAACTCAGCGGAGAAGATTGAGTCCCGATCATGAATGAGAAACCGATATCGGTGCTCGCTCGGAATTGCTTTCCGAAACTGTTGTGCGGTCCATCCTGCCGTGGGGTGGGGAGTCACATTGCAGTGCAGAATCCGCCGCGAACCCAGTTCCAGAATAATGAGCACATAGAGAACCTGGAAGCGGACGGTCACCGCCACCAAGAAATCGCAGGCCACTATCGCGCTAGCGTGATTGCGCACGAATGTCCTCCATGGTTGTGAACAGACCTCCTCCCGCGGTAATTACTTGGCTCCCACGGCCAGTACTTGCGCACGGTGCGGGGTGACAGAAAAATTCCAAGTTTGAGCGAGAGTTCGTCTGCGACTCGCGCCTGACCCCAGGTCGGGTTTTCACGTGCCATGCGTGCAATCAACTCGCGAATCTCCAACGGTAGCGCTGGCCTGCCAGGCCGGGACTTCCAGCGCCAGAACAGCTTGAAACCTTTGCGATGCCAGCGCAGAAGGGTGTCGGGTTTGACGACCACGAGAGCGCTCCTCCAGTCGAATAGCCGCGACCATAGCACCAGGCTCAGCCGCGCAACATCGGTCATCGCTTGAGGTTTTACCTTGTGCTCGCGATAGAAGGCGAGCTGCTTCCGCAGAAACAGGTTTTCAGCCACCAGAGCCGTTCGAGACTGAAAAGTCGACCGCAGGAATTGGCCAAGGTCAAAAGTGAAACTAAAGAGGGCCGCAATGAGAGATCTTACCCGCCGCATAGCAGCGGGATTCTACCGAAAGGGCCTCGGGATTGGAACGGAAAAATGCCAGTTCAATGCCGAAAACGAATTGGGGACAAAGAGTCTATTTCCCTGCACTTTGCAAGTCCCCTATTTAGTTCCTGGGTACCACCGGGCGGAATTCTTGCGGACCACAACCCCTTGTTTTGTGTTCTTTGCCGCAACGTGGAGCGTCTCAGGGGAATGATGGCGAGACTTTGTGTACCCGCGCGGGATTAAGGACTGGATGAGGAAGCGAGGAAGGTGGATCTACGGCGAACCTTTGCGTTCCTTGGCAGGCGGTGCGACGTACATGTCGGCAGCCACGGGTGGCAAAGCTGTTGCATCCCAAATGCACTTTTCTGTTTCGACACTTTGGACACCAATTTGACCCGCTCTTTCGGCGTCGCCCACCCAAGTCACACGGAACCGGGCTTTACTGGTCTTGTAGGTAATAGCGACGGTCTCCCCGACCTTCAACGTGCCTTGAACACCTTCTAACAAAGCCCCTTGCCGACTGACGTTGCGGGTCGGAACCATGAGGAGGATAGGACGTCCGCTGGCATCGGTCCGGGTTATTCGGACAGGCAGTTTCGCCTGCATCCGAGGCTCTCGGCGTTTTCCCAATGTCGCACCTCTCCTATCGCGACCTGCATCAACAGCAGGAATTGTGTCGCACTCACCAGAACGTTGTCCAGGATTACTGGTGAAATCGCGATATTACGATGCCAACAAACAAAGTGAGCCACTTTTAGGTTTAGAGCATCGGGCCCATTGTCTAATGCTTTGACCATGCCCAGCCGGTCATGCGCCAACCAGCCTGTGTCCGCTTCAGCGCTACCGTAAAAACTGAGCGAGACTCCTGAACGGGTTTCCCGTGTTGCTTGTAGGTGTAGGTCGCTGGAGCCACAAAATACGCGCGATCTCCGCTGATGTCGACGGTACAGGGCGTGCCCAGCGTGGCGTTCCCGTCCGTAATCCCGTTCTTTTCGTCATACGCATCCAACGCCTTCCACCAATCCGCGCATGCCGTCGCGCCATCCCACTCGTGCGGCGGAAATTCGTCGAGAATCGACACGTGCGAGTCACACATCGCCAGCGCCGTTTCCAGCGTGTCTTTACCCAGATTATCGAAATACCGATGCACCGCTGCCACTACGTCGGTCTTCTCAGAGGCAAAGGCCGATCTTGGGCTGATGGCGAGAGCGAATACGATGGTCAAAGTCGTGGCAGCAAGGCGTTTGAAGTCCATAGCTTCCTCCGTTCGAAATATAGTGATCGTCTTGGAGCAGGCTGCCGAGTCTACGCCTTGGTGATGGATCCCTTGGAAACCTTTATGGCACTACGTTCGGCGATTCGGGCTGCTGTAACGAAGGATCAGTATTCAAGATTGTTCCGTGAAATCTAGCCGTGTTTCGAAGGAACGTCGGAAGGTTCGAAATTTGCTAGTCCTCCCTTTGGCCTGTCCCTTTTCGAAGATGTGGAGATAGTTCCGCACAAGCACTGCCCGATCCTCGCCCGTCGCATTTTCCACGGCTACAAACCGCCCATCTTTCATACGCATACCGATCCGCTCTTCGGGATGATAAAACGTCACAAGTTCAACGAGTGCCGAGTCCACTGTTTCCAAGTTACTGAATCCCATTATCATATAACTCTATGTTAACACCTTTTGCTCACTTTACTTCGAGTCATCATCGCCTCTACATTTTGTCAGAAACGCTGCTCCAAAACATGATGGTGGGTTGCTCGGTTACCCCGACGGATTGCCCGGTTGACGGCAAACCGGAAGTTATCGGCGTTTGGCCAAAACTGACTTCATAACAACCTGAATGCGGATAGTTGATGTAACCAGGCCATTACACTCATTGAGCCCGCACCTTCCACGTCACTGTAGTAAAACTGTAGTAGTTCTATGCTCATAACCGAACAGATTGGATCAAAACGGAGCAAATCAAGTTGCTGGTAAGTGGTTGAAGAATCATGTAGAGTAGAGAATTTTCATAACGGTTCAGAACCCGCAAGCGAACTTGAAAACCGACGTACTCGGGCACGCTCTCACTCTCATTCGCCCACAGAAAAACCTTGACCAATAGCACGGTCGTTCTATATAGTACGATCATACTATGGCAGCGAAGCCGGTAGTTCTTTATCACACTGAGCAAGCGTCTCGGACTCGCCAATCGATACTTCGCATCGCTATGGACATCGCCTCAGCCGAGGGGCTTGAGGGTCTCTCGATCGGTCGGCTCGCGACCGAACTGCAGATGAGCAAGACCGGCATCTTCGCTCATTTTGGATCCAAGGAACAGCTGCAGCTTGCCACGGTGGAGGCGGCCAAGCAAATCTTCTTGGAGCAGGTGGTACAACCTTCTGTCGAGTACTCAAGAGGCATACCGCGCTTGCGAGCTATGCTGGAGCACTGGATCGGATACGTTGAGAGGATCGTGTTTCGTGGAGGCTGCTTTTTCGCTGCCGCATCCGCCGAGTTTGACAGCCGTCCTGGCTCGGTTCGGAATGAGATTGCCACCCTCACCAAAGCATGGCTGGTCGCACTGCAGCACGAGATTGCCTTTGCCCGATCCTCCAAAGAACTAAGGGATTCCATCGATCCTGCTCAGCTCGCATTTGAACTCCACGCCTACGTCCAAGAGGCGAATTGGGCTTTCAAACTGTTCGATGACAAATCTGCGTTTTCGCGTGCTCGTCGAGCGATTGTCAGCCGCATAGCGGCGGCTTCCCGACAACCCAGGCTACAAAAGATCTCAAGAAAGAAGGGAGTAGAAGAATGAATCTTCAATCTGGTGAAAGTGGACGCTTACTTCGCAAAGCCCTTATGGGTAATGCGTTATTTTCAACCTTGTCAGGTTTGACCATTCTGTTCGCACAGGGATCGGTGTTGCGGATTTTGGGTCTTTCCAAGGATGTCAGTCTCGCGATCCTCGGACTTGGACTGCTCGTTTTCGCGGTCACCCTGGTCATCAGTGCCCGCAGACAGCAGGTCAAGACATCGGATGCTTGGGGTGCAGTTTTGATGGACTTGGCATGGGTGCTTGGCAGTTACGTGCTGATATTCGTCGTACCTTTCAGCACGGAAGGAAAGTGGGTGGTCGGAGTGGTTGCAGAGCTGGTGTTAGCGTTTGCTGTGCTGCAGTTCGCAGGTATTCGGCGAATCCAGAAGAGCGAGCGTTTGGGATAATCGTCATGCAAAGCAGAGGCACACCGCGGTGGGGTCGAGTGCAGGCCCCGATAGTGTCGAAGAAAGCTGCGTGCATATGAGTGCAACTCACACCTGGATTGCAAATGAAGCCTACGATCAGCCAGGAACGCTGCCGCGCGAAGGCAAGAAATCACGTAGAGTCTGGGGTGCAAATATGGTCGATAACACTTCCTGATGAGGACTATCTTGGACACCAAAACGGGCGAATCAACTGGCGAAATCTGGGTCCAATTAGGGTCCAATAACAGTTCCTGAGAGTTTCTTGCAACGCCAAAGCTGGCTGCCAGTGCCGTTGAATGTCAATCGGTTACCGTTGAACGGGACTTGACACGGTAGAGGTCAGGAGTTCGAGTCTCCTCGTGCCTACCATATCTCTCTATCAGTTACAGTCGGCGAGGCCTCACCGCAAGGCTCCAAATGGCTCCACTAAGCCCATCGAACCGGGGGAGGGTGTTCCCTTATTCCTCGCCGACCTATGACCAGCGTCGTTTAGAGTCCTCCTTGAGCGTAAATTTCGGTTTGTCCGTTATTCGGGAGAAATGCGAGGGAAGGGCACAGACTGAGGAGAACATCGTTCAATCTCACATGCGCCCGACACAGAGCGGGAAACGCATGTCCCAGAGACTGCACTGTGTGCGGCAAGCAGCAATACAAGCTCTGCCGCCTCTCATCCTCGGTAAGAGCCGTATGCGTAAACGCGCACGTACGGATCTGTGCGGGGGGCGACCAGCGATGGTCGTCCCTACCGCGACAGTTATCCACAAGAACAGGGCTCTATTATTAGGAGGTGCGCAAGAGGCCGCGATCAGTAGTCCTACAAGGTATGGAGATGATTTTTTGGCCAGTGAGGTAAACGCCATGATCCTTCAACATCGGGGAGAGCACTCGATTGGAACGCTCTTGGATTAGGAATAGTAACCACCGCCGAGAACCTTCGGACAGGTGCGGAGGGCTCCGAAACTCGAAAAGGCCACCGGATGGTGGTTGTTTCTTAACACACAGTTCGGTGTTTCTAATCTAGCGAAATGCCGAGTTTCTCGCATAGCACGGCTTTGACGTGCTCGGAACTCTAACCTCATCGAAGCCTCAACGGTCGGTTTCCGATAAGCCGACCTGCTGAGACTTCAACTGCGCTTACTGCGGAGCAGGAGCCTTGACCTTCTTTCGTGCTGCCGCTTCTGCAGTTCCTCGCGGACTCATTCCGTCGTAAGGACAGAGGCTTACCACTGAAACTCGTGAATCTCTAGTAGTGTGCAATTTTGCACCATAGCGCAGGAACCCCGAAGCGTATGGTGGTGTCGCTCAGCCGAACTCCTCCTTGATACTAACAAAAGTGTTTTACAGAAACCGGACCAGGGTTGCATGAGCGAGCTAAGGCCTTTCAAACCGTTCTCTACCTCCTCTATCCGATGGCACTCACTAGCGAAACGACTAGTATTTGATTAGATCGCTCAATTTTAGCAATCAAGGGGAGTTCAACAGTGGAAAGCAAAATGGAACGCGGACAGGCGACGGAAGACCGATTTACGGGTGCAATTGAGAGGCAAACCTCCAGGGCACCATCAAGCTTATTCTTGGGACTTGCATTTGGGTCAATGGCAATCTCAGCCGCGCTGAAAATCTCAGGTAAGGATAATTGGGCGCTCTTTGTGGGGCAGTGGGCAGCGCCGTTCCTGATTATGGGGAACTATAACAAGATGGTGAAGCAGCACGGATCGGACGCGACAAGCCATTTTGAGGCGGCTTAGCAGGTTCCTATGAAGAACGTATATGAAGTCATGTGTGAAAAAGAAACTGAGCTTGCCCGTCTTTGGAAGTAAGGAGACGCGCTCGGAGTCAAAATTCCCTAATCGAGGAGTATGAGAAGGCAAGCCGATTAATCGGGGATAGTCCCAGATCGAAAAAGGAATTAAACGCAAACAAAACGCCACCAAAAAGGAGTCTTAAATGGCAAGCAAGAATATAGCAGTGTTTGGCATCTATCCAAGCCAGGCGAGTGTTGAGAGCGGAGTGGATGCACTGAAAGCGGCCGGTTTTTCAAACAATGACATCTCCGCGCTCTTCCCACAAAATGCGGGCACGAAGGACTTTGCCCACGAGAAGAGCACAAAAGCACCAGAAGGCGCGTCAACCGGTGCCGGAGCCGGAGCTCTCCTGGGCGGAGGACTGGGATGGCTAGTTGGGATAGGTGCCTTAGCGATTCCAGGACTTGGACCGTTCATAGCTGCCGGACCGATCATGGCAGCTCTGGCAGGGGCGGGAGTGGGAGGCGCAGTCGGCGGCCTCACCGGTGCCCTGATTGGCATGGGGATTCCCGAATATGAAGCCAAACGGTATGAAGGCCGCGTCAAGGACGGCGGAATTCTGCTTTCCGTTCATTCCGACAGCTCTGACGAGACCAAGCGAGCGAAGGAAATCCTTGAGCGAACAGGTGCACAAGATATTTCATCGACTGGCGAAGCCACTAGCGATAAGAAGCCCACTGCTCGGGTTGCTTAACACCGATGCGCTGCAGCCTTCAATGCCCGGCGATGGCGTTCGCCGGTTATTCCACCGATCTTCAACAAGTAGACTAGTTTCGACGCCGAGCCAGTACGAAGGGAGTTCATATGCAACAATCCGCAGTTTCGCGCACGGTTGTCGACCGTCAAACCTCATTGGCTGCGATTCCAGGCAAGAATGAAGCATCCTCGTCCGGGGTTTCTTGGGCGGCGGTGATTGGCGGCGCGTTCGTTTCCGCCTCACTGGCGCTGATCCTGCTCGCGTTAGGCACCGGCCTCGGGTTTTCCTCGATTTCGCCATGGTCGAATGTTGGCGCATCGGCGTCCACGGTCGGTAAGGCGGCCATCGTATGGCTGATTCTTACGCAAATCATGGCTTCCGCCATGGGTGGTTACTTGGCTGGCCGACTGCGTACGAAGTGGACCGATGTTCACACAGACGAAGTTTACTTTCGTGACACCGCGCATGGATTTCTGGTGTGGGCGGTCGGACTCGTGATCACCGCGTCTTTCTTGGCATCCGCAGCCACTTCGATCGCTGGGGGCGCGGCACGAAAGGATGACAACCGAGCAACGGTGGCTGCAGGGGCAGAAACGGGAATGCTCAATCCTAACGCTTACTTCGTGGACACCTTGCTACGCTCCAATGGCTCAGCATCAGACCGTAACGATGCTTCAGTGCGTGGCGAAGTGGACCGCATTTTTGCCCATGCACTGCCGTCAGGGACTGTCCCTCCCACGGATAAAACGTACTTGGCGCAAATGGTATCCACAAGAACGGGACTCAGCCAAACCGATGCTGAGAAGCGGGTGTCCGAGGTCTTTGAAGAGGCTCAGCAGTCCGCAGATCGCACTCGGAAAGCGCTAGCACACCTGTCCTTGTGGCTTTTCGTCGCCTTGTTGAGCGGAGCATTCTGCGCGAGCTACGCAGGAACAATCGGAGGCAAGCAACGCGATCATATTGCCGTTTAGCGTTGTTTGGAAGCTGGACCAAGATTCGAATAGAGTCGGTCAAAACAAGGAGGGTATCATGCGTTCGATCATACTTTTGCTCCTAGGCGTGCCTATTCCGATCGTCATCTTGATCGCACTTTTCACCCACTGACGGAAAGATTTCGGTCTCTGGGATGGGGTCCCAGGTTGCAACTTCGACCAAGTGAGTGAAGGCGATCCTGGAAACACCGGCGGCTCGAAGATATCTCAATTTGGTGAAACGGGGTGCGGATTTGTCCGAGGCGGACAAACCGAGGCCCTACCCTTAATCATGCGTGTTTGGACAACTACTAGTGAGGCTCAATATGAAAATGAAGATCGTTACATTCGTGATGGCGGCGGCAGTAATGGTATCCGCAGAAAGCTCCGACAAGCGACTGGCCGAATCAACTACCGTTCTGCGCGAGATGTCCCACACGTCGGACAAGGGTATTCCGCAGGACTTGCTGGAAAAAGCCCAGTGCGTGGTTGTAGTGCCGGGCTTGAAAAAGATTGCATTTATCGGAGGTGGTAAGTATGGCCGTGGTTTTGCTTCTTGCCTGACCAGGAAAGGATGGAGTCCACCGGCTGCCGTGAGAATCGAGGGAGGAAGTTTTGGCCTTCAACTGGGCGGGTCCTCCACCGATGTAATCATGCTAGTGCTCAACCAGGGTGGCATGAAGAAGCTGATGTCCGACAAGTTTACGCTGGGGGGCGAAGCCGCTGCTGCGGCTGGGCCCATCGGACGCAACACGAGTGCTAACACCGACGTTTTGATGAAGGCGGAAATTCTGTCCTGGTCCAGGTCTCGGGGCATCTTCGCAGGTCTGTCACTGGAGGGAGCTACTCTACGTCAGGACCAGGACGAGAACGCGAAGCTCTACGGCAAGCCATTAACCAACGAGGAAATTCTGACCGGCACGGTGAAACGGCCCGCGACAGCAAGCACATTCCTTGCCCAACTCCAGCGCTTCTCAGGCAAGGGCGTTCCTCCTGTCGTCATTTCTGCCAAGAGCCAACAGCGAATCAACCGGAAGGATTCTCAAACCAAAACTACAACCGTGGATTCCGTGAAAAGTTCGGCTACGCCCGCGCCGGATGCGGATAACACGGCGAACAATCAGCGTGACCCGGCTGCATCGCCTACCGCCGATCAGCAAGGGAACAATAAGAGTGACCTTGAACTCACCGCAAGCATTCGGCGCAGCATCGTCGCCGACGACTCCCTTTCCACCTACGGCCATAACATCAAAATCGTTGTTGAGAATGGAGTGGCTACTCTCAAGGGACCAGTGCGAACAGAGGAGGAGAAGGCGGCAATAGCAGCAAAAGCTGCCGCCGTGGTTGGTCAAGACCACATTGTGGATCAGATGGAAATTGCCCCACAGTAGGGGAAGCGTTCCCGGTGATTCGGGTCATCGCTAGGCTGGCCCCTTTGTAACGAGTTCTTAAATACGCCGCACCTCCAGGCCAACCGTCACAGGCCTCTGGTGCAACTAACGTTCGCAACCACAATTCAGCCGTCGCACTCCGTAGCGCGACACTCAAGGAGAATTACATGACAGACGAAATCAAAAAGGATCAGGGCCAGAATCCGGGACAACCGGGTCAGCAATCCGGACAGCCGCAACAGAAACATGATGATGCCTCGAAGAGGAACCCTACTCAGGACCGAAATCAGGGGCAGGATGACAAGCAGAAGCAACAGGACCAGGGCGGCCAGCGTCGCGCTTCCTGAGCTTCATTTGGGCCCCGGCTTAGACTGGCTGGGGCCTTTCTTTCATGCGGAAATAATCAAAACTTACTTTTCAGGAGGAACCATGCAAAACGACAGCTTGAAGAAACTGTACGTCGACGAATTGAAAGACTTGTATAGCGCCGAGAACCAATTGGTCAAGGCGCTTCCCAAGATGGCGAAAGCTGCCTCGTCAGAGGAACTGCGCCAGGGCTTCGAAGAGCACTTGGAACAAACCAAAGGCCACGTTCAACGCCTTGAGAAAATCTTTAGCTCCCTCGATGAGAGCCCAAAGGGCAAGAAATGCATGGGCATGGAAGGTTTGGTCAAGGAAGGGGCTGAAGTCATGGAAGAAGACTTCGAAGACGCGGTGTTGGACGCGGCCTTAATCGGCGCGGCGCAACGAGTGGAACATTACGAGATTGCGGCCTACGGAACCGTCTGCGAATTCGCCAAACTTCTTGACGAACCGAAACACGCTTCTTTGCTGCAAGAGACTCTCGAAGAAGAAAAAGAAACCGACGAAAAACTAACCCAGCTCTCAAGAGAGATCAATGCACAAGCACTCGAAGGGGGCCCTGTGGAGCGGGGCAAACCCAACCGAGGTCAGAAGATGTCGAGACGTGTTGCATAGTTAGTGCGCAGCGCGGATTGTTTGCCACCTAATTTCCCCAGTTCGGACCGGCTAACTGCGGAGGTCCCGAACGGGAATGTCACGCTAGCGCCCGAGTGCAAGTGTCATAGAAGTAGTTAAAACCGTTCCTCCGCCGTTTGACTCAATGTGGAGTTGCCCGCCCGGTTCTCAGTCCTACAAGGCATGGAGATGATTTTTGAACAGTGAGGTAAACGCCATGATTCTTCGACGTCGAGAAAAAGCATTCGATTCAAGCATCAAGAGTGAAGCGGGTCAAGGGAGATGATGCCCTAATCCTCACAAACCGGACATGCCAGGGTTGCATGAGCGCTAAGGTCTTTCAAACCGTTCTCTAGATCCCCTGTCCGATGGCGCTTACTAATGAAACGACTACTATTTGATTGGATCGCTCAATTGTAGCAATCGAAAGGGGATCAATAGTGGAAGCAAAGTGAAACGCGGACAGGCGACGGAAGACCGCTTTACGAGAGCAATTGAAAGGCAAACCTCCAGGGCACCATCAAGCTTATTCTTGGTTGCGTTTGGGTCAATGGCAATCTCAGACGCGCCGAAAATCTCAGGTAAGGCTATGCGCGGATCCGAGCTCCATCCTCGCTCGTACTAAAGAAGGCAGATCAAAGACGGGGGGAGTCTCAAGAATTCGCTCAAACGCCTGCTCAAAGAGAACTTCCGAAGAATTTCTGCCCTCGGTCGCTAACATTTGCGAATACCTCTCAATTCGCTCAACTTTAACCATCTTCTGCTGGGGTCCCGCGCGGACAGCTCAGTGCACACGAAAGGAATACTCTCATGAAGACGGAATTTGTGACCCGCCTTGTCAACAATCCAACCGATCGCCGGAAGTTCATCAAGCGTATGGGAGCAACGGGAATCGGCGTTGCGGCAGCAACCATGCTGGGCGGTAGTTTGGGAAAGCTTGAAGCCGCAACAACTATCACTGACGCTGACATCCTCAATTTCGCTTTGAATCTGGAATATCTGGAAGCCGAGTTCTACTCGATGGCGACCTACGGTGCTACGTTGCTGCAACTCGGAATCCTCACCGCCTCTGAGGAGAGCGGACCCACAACTGGAGGAGAACTGGTGGACTTCAGAGGTTCGCCAGTCGCGTACTTGGCCACTGCTCTGCGGGTCGACGAACAAACGCATGTGCTTTACTTGCGAAAAGCGCTCGGTTCGGCGGCAGTGAAAAAGCCCACCATCAACCTTGACGCTCTCGGCTATGGCTTTGAGAGCGTGAATGATTTCTTGAAACTGGCAAGGCAATTTGAGGATGTGGGCGTTAGTGCCTATCTTGGGGCTGCTCCACTTATCAAAAGCAAGAAATACCTGGGCGCGGCAGCCGCAATTATGGCAACCGAGGCTCAACATTCCGGCTCGGTGCGGGTGGAGTGCATTATGGACGGCGTTGACAGTCCGGCTGTGGATTCCCTGGACGTCCCCCCTACGTCCAAGTCTCCGTACGATGTTGATAAGAATGCTCTAAGCATCCCACGCACTACCTCGCAGGTGCTCAACATTGTCTATGCTGGGGGAAAGTGCTCCGGTGGCTTTTATCCCGATGGGATGAATGGCACCATCGTGTGCCAATAACCGAAGAGGGCTGACGGCGTTCTTCTTCTTCCACGCCGCCAGCCTCGCATTTTCTGAATTATCTCGCTCAAAGAGAGCAGGAGACACTAATGTTTGAAGGACTGTTTCAACCTATGCACTTGCTGGTAATTATCGGCATCGCGCTGCTCGTTTTCGGTCCGAAGAAGCTGCCTGAACTTGGGAAAGGGCTTGGAGACGGGATTCGCGGCTTCAAAGCAGCCATGAGCGGTGATGAGAAACCGCCCGACAGCAACAAACCTGAGGCACCAAAGAAGGTCGCATGATCACTGGAGCGGTGCTGCTTGTGTTCTTAGGACTCGTCGTGTTTGGCCCTAAGAAAACAATTGAGATCGCTCAAACAATTGGACAGGCTCTAGCGCAAGTCAAAAATGCCACCGGCCAATTCCAATCCCAAATAGAGGAGGTGGTGCGTACTCAGCACAAAGCTGACGCCGAGCCCATGGAGGCGCAGGTGGATCGCTTCGGGTTATGAGCTTCAGACGCACTCGATTTTCTTGATACTCGCCAATAAATCTGTACTGAGACGACTCTTGTCCACGCAACCATCCGCGCCTGCCTCGATGACACGAGGCAACAGCTGAATTGGGTCATGCTGGCTAATCACTACAATCTTGGCTTTCGGCACTTCGTGTCGGAGAAGACGCGCTGCCTCCAGCCCATTCATGCCCGGCATACTTATGTCGAGGAGGATGAGGTCGGGTAGAAGTTCCTTAGCTTTTCGAAGCGCCTCCGACCCATCCTTGGCTTCCCCGCAGACTTCCCAGTCTTTCTCAGAGGACAAGATTTCGATTACGCCACGCCGAACCACGTCGTTATCATCTGCGATGAGAATACGCACAGCGTCGCCCCTCGCAAAAACCTCATCCAGCAGCCCTAGTCTGTCGGATCATGCTCTCGGGTTGGGAAGCAGCATTCATCGGGATCGGCAGCGTGACTGAGATCGTCGTACCCGAGTGGTTCGATTGAATGGTCACGGCTCCTTGAAGATGGCGGACGCGCTCCCGTATTCCGGCAATTCCTACGCCTAGGTGCTGCACTTGAATGCCAGCTAGCTTTTCCGCCGGTATGCCCTTGCCTTCATCCTGAATGTCCAGGGAAACACTTTCTGCTTTGCGCACAATCCGTATTGTCGCTTTGTTGCTGCCGGAGTGGCGATGGATGTTCGTGATGCATTCCTGCATAATACGAAAGAGCGCCAGTTCCACTTCGCGGGGAAGCCTACCGAAGCCCTCAGAGATGTACAGCTCGATCTTCAGATCGCTGCGACCCGCCAAACCTTGTACGTACCAACGAATCGCGTCGGGTATGCCATTCTCGTCCAATAGCGGCGGATGCAGCAGATAAGCCGTCGTCCGTATCTCTTTGCTTAGCTGTTGAACCAACTCCTGGCCGTCTTGTACGCCTCTAGCGAGCTGTGAATCGTGAGTTACGCGCTGACCGATGTTGGCAAGACTCATGCCTAGGGCCGTTATTATTTGCCCGGCGCTGTCGTGGAGCTCGCGCGCGATACGTCGCCGTTCGTCGTCCTGGGATCGCAGTAAACGGTTTGACAGGTCTCGAAGCTGTTCGGACTGTTCGACAACTTCTGCGTTTCGCTGCTCCAGTTCTTGGGTCCGAACGCGAACTTGCGTTTCAAGCCCATTGGCAAGCGAGCGGAGCTGCTCCTTGCTTTCGCGCAAGGCTTGCTCAGCCCGTTTTTGCTCAGTAACATCCCGCGCCACTTTCGACGCCCCGACGACGCGGCCTGCGCCATCCTTCACCGGCGAAACTGTTAGGGAAATATCAAGCACCGTGCCGTCTTTGCGCACGCGGAGAGTTTCGAAATGCTCGACCCGCTCACCTCGCCTGAGCCGCTCAAGAATCATTGCTTCTTCCTGCCGGCGATCCGGCGGAATTATTAGTGTAATGTGCTGGCCGATTGCTTCTTCAGCTGTATAGCCGAACATCCGCTCCGCACTGTAGTTCCAACTTCTGATCATCCCATCGAGAGTCTTACTGATGATCGCATCGTCGGAGGAGTCTACGATGGCAGCCAGCAAATTGGTCGTGCGCTCGGACTCCTTTCGTCTAGTGATGTCCCGCGGGACCCTAGATACCCCAGTGACACGGCCTGCAGCATCCTTCACCGGCGAAATAGTAAGGGATACATCGAACGTCGTGCCGTCTTTGTGCACGCGAACGGTTTCGAAACGCTCGATCTGTTCTCCCTGCCTGATCCGCTCGAGATTCGCTGCTTCTTCCTGCCGGCGATCCGGCGGAATTATTAGTGTAATGTGCTGGCCGATAGCTTCTTCAGCTGTGTGACCGAACAACCGCTCTGCACTTCGGTTCCAACTAGTGATAATGGCCTCAAGATTCATACTGATGATGGCATCATCTGACGAACCCACGATGGCAGCCAGCAGACTCGTTGCTCGCTCGGCTTGCTTTCGTTCACTGATGTCCAACAGCATGTTGATGCCGCCGACGATCCTGCCTTCCGCATCACGCAACGGCCTCGGATAGGGCGTGAACCAGACACGCCTGCCGTCGGGCCGCTCGGCGATGCATTCGACCCCATCCACGATGCGGCCCTCTTTGAGCGCGACGGCCATGGGACATTCGTCATGCGGCAGAGGCGTACCATCCGGTCGAAACATTTTCCAACTCACGCACCAATGGTCGCTACCTAGCTCCGGCGCACGACCGGAGAATTCGACAGCGGCCGGGTTGAAGTGCGTAATACGGCCTTCGGCATTCGTGGTGTAGATGGCGGCGGGCAGCGAGTCAATCATCTCGCGGAAGCGCCGCTCGTTTTCTCGCAGTTGGGCTTCCACTTGTTTGCGTTCAGTAATGTCATGGGTGAAACAACGGCTGTGAACGAACTTGCCGTCTTCGAACAGAGCACTGGAACTGATGAGCACATAACGAATCGCCCCATCCTTGGTACGCAGGCGTGCCTCGTACTCGCGCAACACTTCGCCCCCGCTCAAGCGGGCGAGGATGTCCCCAATCACCTGCCCATCCACGTGAAATTCAGAGATGTAATGGCCGATATACTCTTCGCCCGTGTAGCCGAGAAGATCCAGTTCGGTCTGGTTGGCCCAAAGGATTCTGCCATCCCGCGCCACCCAGTGCATCGCAATGGTCGCATTGTCCACAAAGTCACGGAGGCTCGTTTCGCTCCGCCTGAGAGCTTCTTCGATCTTCTTGCGTTCCCCAACTTCGAAGTTAAGGGCATCAAGCGATTTAAGAGTTTGGTAAGCCGAAGACGCGAATTTCCCAAGTGAACCGATGAGCCGCTCGTCCTCACCATCGAAATGGCGGCTCTCATCATGGGCGATCACCCAAATGGTTCCTACCGCTTCGCCAGCGACGTGGAATGGGATCAGCAATACTTCGACAATGGCTGGTGCCATCGTAGGCGGAATCGGATAATACCGCTCCGGGTGCGACAGAAGTAGCGCAGCGTTTCGATCCAACACGGTGCCGCACGGGCTGGACTCGCGCGGCATTGTGCCGTCCACATACCCGGACCATTGCCCCGCCACCGCGTGCCATCGGAAAATCTGTCGACCATTTTCCTCTTCAAGAATGCTCACGCCCGCCGAATGCGCCCGGCTCAACTCCAGTGCGATATCTACCAGCTTTTGCAACACGTTGCGTGGCGAGTTGGCCATCTCCTGCGCCAATGCCACTAGCGCTCGGCTCTCTGCATGGTAGTCCGGAGATCGTGATGGACGCTTCTTGAGTTCGGGCGTCGTGATCACCGACTCCGGCGGCACATGGCATTCATGGCTCAAAGAAGACTCTGGAGTCACTGACGTGATCCTGTTTTCGGAGCTTCGGTCCCCAACTACTCGGTTCATAACGGCCACCAAATTATGAGCGGAGATCGCTTTTGGCAACATATCCGCTGGCACCGGTTTCCGCCGCTTGCCTGGACACTATCGTCGGATCATTCTGACTGATGAGGATAACCTCGGATTCAGGGACTTCCCGGCGGATGATTCGGGTTGCCTCGAGCCCATTCATTCGAGGCATGGAGATGTCCATTAGGACGATATCTGGCCTAAGCGATTTCGTCTTCTCAACGGCTTCGAAACCGTCCATACCCTCCCCACACACGAGCCACCTGGGGTGTGATAACAACAAGGCGCGAAGTTCACCCAAGACGGCTTCGTTATCGTCAACGAGGAGAACACGTACCGACACATACCACCGCCCAGCTTGCCGGTTTAGATGATCACCAGTATACGCTGATCGCATCAGCAATACCGGGATTACGAAGGAAGTGCATACAGGATTCCCCTTAGCTCCCTAGTTGCGAATCTTCGGAGGGTTTACCTAGAAAGTCATACGCGTGGTCGCTCTGCGGAGACGGCCAGTGCGCTGACGTCGCAGCCGAGTTCGGCGAGCCTCCGGAGGTGATAGCGCTTGAGCTTAGCGGTGTTCATTCGGTCGAAGTAGTCGGCTCCGAGGTCGTTGAAGTCCACGCCGTTGCGCAGCATGTAGTAGGCGATGACGAGGATGCTGTGGGCCACGGCGATCCCGGCCCGTTTCGGTCCGCGGCGCTTGCTGATGCGTCGGAATTGCGCGCCCAAGTGACTCTTGCGGGAGTGGGCTGCTGCCCATGCGGACTCCAGGAGCGTCGTTCTGAGCCAGTTATTTCCCGTTCCCGTTCCGGCGCTCCGTCGCTTACCTGGACTCTCGTAGCTGCCCGGACAAATGCGCGCCCACGAGGCTAGGTGACCGGCGCTCGAGAACCGGGACATGTCCACACCGATCTCGGACACCAGTACCTCCGCCGAACGTCGTCCCACACCTACAATCGTCTGCAGGCGCTGGATTTCTGGTTCGAACGGTTTCGAGACCTCGATGATGCGGCCATCGCTTGCCGCGCCCAGGAGTTGCGGTTCGTCTATCCAGTACCCGCGCCGACAGACTTTACTCAGCGCAGCAATATCGTCTACAAGCGGACCGGCCAGACGTCAGTCGGGCATGCAACTGCCTGCGCGGATGCTTGACGTGTCTAGTCTAGCTACCAATTGAGGTCACACCACCCGAAAGCGTCAACTTCAACGGGGCCTTTTGTGACGATCGCCTCTGGTTCCTGGGGAAAGATCATTTCCACCACCCGGCGCTGTGCCTCTCTCTTCGCCTGGATCCGAGCCTGCGAGTAGATTTCCAGCGTGCATCGGCAGGTCGCGTGCCTCATGAGCTCCTGCACAACCTTCACGTTCTCCCCATTCGCCATCAACATAGTGGAAAAGCTATGCCGGAATGTGTGCCAGCCGATATGTTTTCGAATCCCGGCGCGTGCTGCCGCCGGCCGAACGACCCGTGAAAGCAAGATATCTGGCCAATAAGGGTGTCTACCTTGTCTGTGAGGACTGGCGAACACCCAGTCTTGGGGCTGCCCGTAGGCGCTGTCTTGCCTCCATGCCCAGAGTTCAGCGGCAAGGACGGGATCGATGGGGACAGGCTTCCGAGAAGCCTCTGTTTTGCAGTTGCCAACAAAATTCAGATAGATCGAGCGACGCACGCTGATCTGCAACTCGTCGAAATCAATGTCCTCCCACTTGAGCGCAAGAAGTTCGCTGCGCCGGAGTCCAGTGGCTGCATCGAGGAACACCATCACACGGAAGCAGCGCTCAAGTTGGGATAGTAGTGCTTGCAACTCCTCTGGTTCCAAGCACTCTGGGATTGTTTGTCGCTTGGCACTTTGGCGCACGAGAAGGATGGGATTCTTGCCCTGCTCCAGCCATTCATAGCGGATGGCATGGTTGAAGAGAACGCTCATGACATTGCGTATCTTTGCCTTTGTCGACGGGGCCAGGGGTTTGCCGTCTCCCCGTGGCAATTGACGAAGCCACTGCTCCACAGCGGTGGTCCGGACAGCGCGGATGTTCAACCGTCCCCATGCCGGCCTCACCCACCGGGCGAGGAAGTTCCTGTACACAACTCTCGTGGCGTGTGCCTTACCCCCATCGATCTGATCGCTGCTCAGTTCGGTTTGGGTGTAATGATCGATGAGGTCCGCGACTGTGACTGGTTGTTCTGGCTGCCGGTTCCGAGCCTCGTTAATGGAAACTCGCAGGCCGTTACTTGCGTGCCACGCGTCTTCGATATTCGGGTATTGCTGAACGGTTCCGATGACGGCCTTGCGACGCACACGCTGACCCGTGGGCTCAGTGTCCCACCAGAGAAACTCCCAACAATTAGGCCCCTGCTTCCGATGCCCAAGCCGAAGATAGCCCCCCTGATAGCGCGCTCGCATATCGCTTTCCTCCGTGTGCATGGTTTGCAACGCTGGAGGCTAGATTATGGAACCGGCACCAGGCTGACTCTGGCCGTACCCGCAACGTAAGCCACGGCATCTTCTGAGGTGAAGGGGAACGAGAAAACGAGGGTTCGATAAGGAAGGTGTCCGGCAGGCGTCGTCCCGTTGATCGAGCCTGAGGTGCCAGTGAGTATCCCAGTCAAGATGTTGCCAGGCTGATCGAAGTTAGCAAAACTAAAAAGGTTGTAGAAGCTGGCGCTTGGCTCGATGGACATAGACGAAGCGACAAAGACGGCCTTCTCTGGCGATGCGATCAGCGACAGCGAGGGACTCCTGCTCGTCGTCATACGTCTGATCGCCTTCGATCTCACGCAGGGCAGTGCTCCTCGATGCGCGGGCTGCGCGTCTTCCCACACCCAGTCCTCGTGTGCCTCGTCCACAAACTCATCCCTGCTTCCCGCTGCTTCCCGCTGCTTCCCACTCGTCCGCTACGACCGTTTTGCCCTTTTGCCGGCTCTCACACCCGCGCGATCCTCGGCGTCAGCCCCGGCGCACAGCTCTGGCACTCCTCGACACCGCTCTTGCACTCCATTCAATTCCCATAGGCCCCGCGTCTGCCGCCAGAGCGGCTTCCTTCTGACGGCTTTATCGAACGCGTGCCCCAACGCTCTGTTTCTCTCCACTCTACTTGCGAGGGCGCGCCTCCGATAAAGCACTAACGTCACTCGGGAGCAATTGCCAAGGTGTGAGGAATGACCACATCTCCGGTTCGCCGACTACACGGCCAAATGGCTTTGGTAAACCGGCAGCTTTTCGGGGCGCGATCCACCGTCAATGGTTAGTGCTGTCATCAGCATTATTCGCCAGCTCAAACTGGGCTAACAGTGACGTCGACGTGGGACGTATGATGGTTGGGCGAGATTGGGTTTAAAAGAGGATGACGTATGACACCACTGAAACTCCTTATCGTAGAAGATGACCTCGCAAGCCTGGAATTAATGGCCGAGGTGTTCGCGTCTTTGAAAGCCGAGGTGCGTCCGGTCAGCGACAGCGAGAAAGCCGCCCGCTTGATCGATCAGGAGAAGTTTGACGGAATTTTCCTGGACCTGGAAATGCCAAATCTAAATGGTTTCGACCTTGCCCGCCTGATCCGTAAGTCGTCCTGGAATAAATCTACTCCGATTGTCATCGTTACCGGGCGGGATGAAAGACAAACCATGCAAGAAGCATTTGCCATTGGAGCAACTTTTTTTCTTCAGAAGCCTGTGGACAGAAAAAAGCTGAGTATCCTGTTTCGGAGTGTGATGGGTGGGATGTTGGAGAATCGACGCAGATATACCCGCGTTCCACTACAAACAGAGGTAATTTGCACTGTTGGTTCTCGAACCATACGCGGGATAACCTGGAACCTCAGCCGAGGCGGCATGCAGCTGGAAGCTAGTGACTTGCAGTCCAAGGACAAGGTGCGATTGTCCTTCCGGTTCCCCGTTTCCGGGGTTTCCATCGACGTAGGCGGTACAGTAGCCTGGGTGGGTGAGAACCGCCAAGGGATCCAGTTCACGACCTTGAGTGCAGACGCTCAGCAGTCGATCCGGGAATACATCGCGGAAGTCGAAAAAGGGTAGCGAACGCCCATTCTCTTTCTAGCCTTCGCGCGCTGCCTGTGCCTTGCCGCTCGGCTGACTTCCAGACGCTTGACTCTGAGATACGTCTTGATCCGCTCGCTTGTTCAGCAGGCGGTCGAGCTCTTCAGCAAGTGATCGCGAATTGACCGGTTTTGACAGGTAGCCATCAAACCGTGAATTCAAGATATTTTCCCGGTCACCCTGCATGGCATATGCGGTAACCGCCACGACCGGCAATGCCGCCAGGCGAGGACTCTCGCGGATTTTGCGTACGACCCCAAATCCGTCCAGTAACGGCAGGCCGATATCCAGCAACAGTATGTCCGGATGGGTCTGTTCAATCATCCGGAGCGCCTCCTCACCGTCGCACGCTTCAAGCACTATATATCCACGCGCCTCCAGCAACTCGCGGAGCAGTTCCCGGTTAACGGCATTGTCTTCGGCAATGAGGACTTTGGTCATGGCTGCCCCGCAGATTTTGCCAGCTTGCGGCCCCGAACAACCCTTCCAACCTCGACCATGAGCTGTTGCTGCCAGGAGCCATTCTTTTGAAACAGCGCCTGAGTTTCGCGACCAAGAAGAGCAGACTCATCCTGAGTCAGGCTCTTAGCCGTCATGACAAAAATCGGTAGGTCTTTCAGAGCGGATTCTTGTCGTACGTGACGGATGACCTCAAAACCGTCCATGCCTGGCATCAGCAAATCGAGCAAGACTGCACTCACCAGTTTAGAAGAGAGCACTTCTAGAGCCCTTGCCCCGCTTCGCACGCTCTGAGTCTCGTAGCCGGCTGAACGCAGAGTCTCCTCCAACAACTCCAGAGTTGCGGGGTCATCGTCGACCAGCAGTATAGCTGCATCATCATCGGCCGGCTGAGGCACATGCTTGCGAATAGTTTCCAGGAGGACCGGTTTGCGAATCGGCTTGACCAGATAGTCCGCCGCACCCAAAGCAAAGCCCACCTGTTTTTGGTCCACGACTGAAACGATAATGATCGGAATGTTTGCCGTCTCGGGGGATTTTCTCAGTGCTACCAGCGTTTCGAAACCATTACCGCCCGACATCAATACATCCAACGTAATCGCGTCTGGCCGCAGTTGTTGAGCTTTCTTGACGGCTTCAGCTCCCGACTCGGCCATGACAGTCCGATATTCCGAATCCAGGTAGCTAGCTAGAAGCTCCCGGGCGGGGACCTCGTCGTCGACGACCAGAATGAGTGGTTTTCCGCCACCTCCAGCGGCCGCGACGTTAGGACGGGCGGGGCTGTTGACCGGGAGACTTTTCGAGGATGTTCTGGATCCTATGGGCAGGGTAAAAGTAAATCGGCTGCCTTTCCCCGGTTCGCTTTCCAATGAGATCTTTCCGCCTTGTTGTTCGACCAGACGCTTCGTGATCGCCAGTCCCAATCCCGTGCCTTCACTGACGGTATCTGTGTTTCCCTCAACCTGGCGGAATTCCTCGAAAACCATCGCCTGGTCCTCAGCTCGGATACCTATCCCCGTGTCGGCTACCGATATACAAACCTCGTTTCCCTTTTCACCGCAATCGATGTCAATTCGGCCGTCCTTTGGCGTGAATTTGACCGCGTTGCTTAGCAGGTTATAGAGAACTTGCTTAAAACGGACTCGATCGGCATGTACCGAGAGATCCGCCTTGAGCTTATGCTGAACCTGGATATTCTTTGCCATCGCTAGCGGACGGATGGTGGAGAGGACCTCCGGCAAAGCATCCTTGACCTGAAAATCTTCGCGCCGGAGTTCGAGCTGTCCGGCTTCGATTTTCGAGAGATCGAGAATGTCATTGATTAACTGCAACAGATGGGCTGAGCCTTGTTTGATGTGATTGACGAAGCGTTTCTGCTTACCATTAAGTTCGCCAGGGATCTCTTCGGCCAGAAGATCCGAAAAGCCCACAATCGCATTCAGTGGGGTTCGCAGCTCGTGACTCATACTGGCAAGAAACTTGCTCTTCAGCTGGGTTGCACGTTCGACTTCGCGATTACGAAGCTCTAGTTCTTGATTGCTGGCAGCTAACCTGTCAATAAATTTGTGCTTTTCTGCTTCATCCCGCTTTCTCTGGGTGACGTCAACCGCGACAACAACTTCCGCGGCGTGGCCCGCAAAGCTCAGAGCGTAAGAGGTGATCTCCACATCGATGTTGGTTCCGTCTTTTCGTCGATGTCGCCAGATGCCGACGGCCTCATTTCCGTCTTGGACACCTCGGACATTTTCCAGGAGAACGGGAACATCCTCAGGCGGGCGAATGTCTTTGATGGTCATAGCCAAGAATTCGTCGCTGGAATAGTCGTATTTGCGCACCGCAGCGGCGTTTACTGCAAGAAATCGCAGCGTGTCTCGGTCAAAAACCCAGGTCGGATGTGGATTGTTGTCGAACAGTTTGCGGTGCCGCTCTTCGCTCTCCTGTAACAAGTGCTCCGCGCTCCTTCGCGCCGTGTTATCTCTCAAAAGCAAGCAATAGACCAGACCTAGGAGTAGGAACTCCAGGAAGATCACGCACGAAAATGTCAGAGTCGTTTTTCGAGTACTCGATTGGAAATCCCGGGTGCGACGTTTTAGCAGATCCTCCTCTTCCTGCTTCATCTCGGAAATGATGGTCCTGACTTGGTTCATCTCCTTTGTGCCGATGCCCGTCGCCACGCGTTGCTGTGCCGCTGCAAATCCTGTTCGCTTCCGCAAGTCGATGTTCTGTTGCAGCGAATCGAGCTTTTTGGCAACGGCGCTCTCCAGCATTGCAAGACGGCGCTGCTGTTGAGGGTTATCAGAGGTTAGCGTCTTGAGTCGGGCGAGGTGAGCACGGACTGCTGGAGCCGCGACTTGATACGGTTCCAGGAAGACTTCTTGTCCCGTGATGATATAACCACGCGTTGCGGTCTGCGCCTCGGCTACGGCCGAAAGCGTGGCTTCGAGCTCCGCCAGGACTTCGTGGGTGTGCGACACCCATTCGCTGGCTTCGATGAAGCTGCGTCCGTTCCGGTATAACAGCCCAGCCACCAGTAGCAGAATCATTCCGGCCACCGCCAAACCCGCGCCGGTCTTCTTTTCAATGGACCACTTCATAGCGACTCCTCAATCTACGCACTAGGAGGTTGCGGAAAAACTCACAAATGCATGCAGTACCGCAATGTATGCGGCATCGTGGAAGAGCGGCGCCTCAGCGCCGCGTAAAGTATGTGGAACCCATGAGGGCTTCAGCCGCCTTATCACGCTTCTAGCGCCCAGCGGTCGCACCCCGCGATAAGAAGTCTGTCGCGCCACGGCTGACCAGCCGCTCGAATTCACCGAAGATGTGCGGATCCCACCAGCCTTTAGCGACCTCTTCCTTCATTGTTTGAAGTGCATCGGTGATGGGAAAGGCCTTCTTGTACGGCCGCTCCGTCGTCAGAGCATCGTAAACATCGACAATTTGCAGCACGCGTGCGGTAACAGGAATCGCATCGCCTCGAAGTCCATCAGGGTACCCAGATCCGTCGAGTTTCTCGTGATGGTGCCGAATAATTGGAAGCACGAAACGGAAAGACTTCAGGGGAGCGCAGATGCGCTCGCCAACAACGGAATGCTCGCGGATAATTGTCCATTCGTCGGGGGTCAAACGACCAGGCTTCAGCAGAATTGCATCAGGGACGGCAATCTTTCCAACGTCGTGTACGACTCCGGCACGACGCAGCGCGGTAATTTGATTCTCCGAGAGCCCGAGTTGCTCTCCCAGCCGAGCCGAATACTCTGCCAGGCGTTCACAATGACCATGCGTGTAGGGATCTTTGCCTTCAATGCTCCGCGCCAGCGAGAACAGGACTGACTCGGCCCTCTCCAGTTCGTCCGTGCGCTGCTTAAGCTTCAAAAGGGACCTTACGCGAGCGAGCAATTCAGTTCGGTCCACAGGACGGGTCAAAAAGTCATCCGCTCCAACCTTGATGCCCTCGAGCCGATCCTGCTTGTCAGAAAGCGCCGTAATCATGATCACCGGTATCAAATATGTATCTGGGTTGTTCTTGATTTTCTCGCATGCCTCGAACCCATTCAGGTGAGGCATCATCACATCCAGAAGCACCAAGTCGACTTGGGTTCGGGTGAGTTCTGCAACCGCGGCTGCGCCGTCCGGCACAGCAATCACTTTGCATCCCTGTGCTGTGAGGAGTTCTTCTAACAACTCACGATTTGCGGCTTGATCATCGGCAACCAAAACGGTGCCAGTGATTGGCTGATGTGACTGATGTAACATTTTTCACGACTTCTTTCTTTGTAGAAGCATCGCATGGGAAGAAGGGCAAGAGTTAGTGACTGAAGTCACAAGTTCCATAGGAAAGGTGAGCGCCTGCTGAGGTTTCAGTCGCACGTTTCATCTGCTGCGACGAGGATTTACTGTTGATAGGTGCCTTATTACGAATAATTATGATGACCTGACCGACTCACTCGCAACTGGTTATTGCGGATTTTCAACAACACTCTTCGTAAGTCCGCCAGTGTTTTCCGAAACTGCGGGTAGCCGTATAACGAACTACTCTCAGAAGTGGTCGCACTCAGTATTTCAGGCCGCAGTGAGTCCGGTCATCATGATAATAATGAGCGTAAACCGGAATCCAGCCCGATGCCAGGGGGCGACGGTTTCTGGTAAGACCAGGAAGGAGCGAGTCTTTCCACTTAGACCAGAATCGGCGTCGCCATGCAGGATTGTACTCAAAAGACTCTGTTGCAGTAGATCGGAGCGGGTTTATTGCCGGCACAAGCTGCGTTCGGCTGGGGCCATATGCGTCAATCGAGTGGCCGCCCGAGGATCCGCTGTCGCGGTTGTTATCCGATGCGTTCAGTCGAGTCGCGGAATTGCACTTGCGCCTCTAACGAACTTAGCCATGACTGAAGAGCCACTTCACTGTCTTTTTCGATGTGCAAGAAGCGTAAGCCCATTGCGAACGAGTCACTCCAAACAATATCCGTTTTTGCGTGAAAAGCCTGTGGCTCGACGCTTGGAATGTCAAAGTCCACTGAAACAACTCCTTTGAGATGTACTGGATCCACCAGTTTGATGGCCATTCCATTCTCGCTCACATTTTTCATCGTGGTGCTAAAGGATTGCCCAAGATGATTCTGAAACCGCACCGGCAAATCTATGTCGTGTCGGAAATACCTGCGATGTTCGCGCTCCATCCTGGGAAGGGCGATATCCAGAACGCCACGCAATCGACTCTCCTCAATCGGTTTGCAGAGTGTAAAGTTGGCTCCTAAGTCAAGAGCTGTTTCCGTGTTGGTCGAACCGTTTAAAACCGCGATTATCAGAGTTTCTTGATTCGAGCGGCTGCTACGTACATTGACGAGTGCTTCCGTGCCTCCGGCTACATCATCACAGTCGATGATCAGTCCGTCCCAATGACGGCGGGATGCGAGTTCGACTGCGCTTGCAGAATCCTGCCGGAGATCCAGCGAAACTCCGCGCGCGCTGAAATTTGTCTTGATCTGCCCTAAAAGGGTGGGATCGCAAGTCACGACCAAGCAATCTAAGCCCATTCCATGATCCTAGCGAATTGCAGCATCGGAACCAAAGTGCCAGACGTGCATGGAACTTGTAGATTGCGGCCTGGCCAGCGCGACACAACGACCCGCGCCAGACTGATTCATTCTCTTTCAACGCCGCATTCCGCTGAATATGAAACGAGCTCTGCCCCCGCCTCTCGGATATACAGCGTCCAGAATGCCCTCAAGATGTTCCAGGCCCGGGGGGCTGAGCCCCGCTGGTGATGCTCCGATCACACGCACCTTGTATCCAGCAAGAGGAACTATCAAGCGATTGGCCTCTTCGGCTCGAAGAAAACCACTCCATATTCAAACACTCGTCCCGCAACCGGGCCGTTGTAGGAAAACTCTCCCAATGTAAGTCAGGTCACCTCTTAGATAGGGATCACTAGGGCATCTGGTTTTTCCGTTACATAGCTGTGGTCGATTTTGTGGAGGTCATGGCACTCGCTCTGAACAAGACCGTGCAGTATTCATAGGGTCGGCACGCTAGGAGCACCTGGTGCAAAACGAGAGTGGTCGGTTTCGGAGCTCCCGCCGCTGCTGTAAGTAGCTGAAAATAAATGGTCAGGGGAGAGAGGATTTGAACCTCCGACCCCCTGGTCCCGAACCAGATTCCAGCGAATTTCGAATACCTCCTGACCAGCATTTGCAACGGGCTACCCTAGAAGTGGCCGCACTCAGCATTTCGATTCGAGCACCACGCGATAACTCCCGGAGGGTCGGCGACTCTCAAGAAAACAAACGTGTAACTCGTTTGTTTTTCTGTCAACACTGACAGCGCCTCGCTGTCCCTTGCTCGGAAGTAATCACGGAGTCCAGCTTTCCTTGTGATGGATCAGCTACAACCTCTCTTCCTGTCGGGGTCCAGAAATGGAGAACGAGGGTTCGATAAGGGTTCGATAATTGTGTCTTGCGATTCCTTCAGGCGCTTTAGGTGGCCACCGGTGCCTGGAATGTCAATCGGTTACTTGTCGTGGGAGTGTTGACACGGTAGCAGTCTGGCAGCCCAGCCGACTGACTGCCAATCAGTCGAAATCTGCAGTTTTTCGGGACGTGTGTGGCACTCCGGTGTGCCAGTTGTGTGCCAGATTTAGAGTTCACTCGGCCCGCGAGCGCGCCTGTTTCCTCTAAAGTCAATTTCCTCACGTTTATTTCCGACTATTTCGCTCATGTTATTTTTTCCAATCTTGGATTTGAACTACAAGTACACTGCCGTCGGATGGGCGGCGATGAAAGCTGCGTTGTCCGCCGCCATGCTGTTCGTTCTCGCATGCGTGAAGTCGGCTTTGAGACGAGATTCAGGAACGCTCATTATTATTTTTGCCTGAAACCAGGCCGCCAGGGAGCCGGGGTACTCAGCCTATCAAGGAGATTTCCGCGCAAGTGTATAGAAGAGATCACCCCGCTCTCTTTGAAACCATCTAAGATGTGTCATTGGACGTTCAGAAAGAGCCGATGGCCGCGCGTGAATTGACACCGGAATCTCCCGAACAGACCGAGGCGATGTTTCCCAAGCTGGACGACGGGCAAATTGCTCGACTAGCGTCGTTTGGCGGGCAGCAGGATGCGCAGGCACATGAAGTTATTCTAGAACCGGGAGATTTGCATCACGGCATCTTCGTCGTACTGAGTGGCAGCATCGAAGTGATTCGTGTCTCCGGCGGTGGCGAGACTGTCCTCCATGTTCTCGGTCGCGGAGAATTCACTGGCGACGTAAACCTGCTCTCGGGCCGCGGGACTCTGATCCGTGGCAGGGCAGTGGAAGCCAGTACCCTTCTTGAAATCGACCGGGCTAATCTGCGCCACATCATGCAGACCGATGCTGCGCTCGGGGAGATATTCCTGAATGCGTTTCTGCTGCGCCGGGTATACCTCATCTCCAACTCCATAGGCGATGCGGTACTGATTGGATCCAACCATTCGAGCGACACGCTGCGTCTGAGAGAATTCCTTGCTCGCAACGGCCAACCTCACACCTATCTCGATGTCGAGGTCGATCCTGAAGTCCAGACGGTTCTTGACCAATTCGGAGTACCACTAGCGGACATTCCGGTCCTGATCTGTTGCGGTGTAGTTGCTTTGCGAAATCCAAGCAATTCCGAAGCCGCGGAGTGCCTCGGATTGAACGCCGGAATCGATCAGGGTGACGTGAGTGACGTGGTTGTGGTCGGCGCGGGACCAAGCGGGCTGGCCGCGGCTGTCTATGGAGCCTCTGAGGGACTGAATGTCCTCGTTCTAGAGCAGAACGCACCGGGTGGACAAGCCGGATCGAGTTCCAGGATTGAGAACTATCTCGGTTTCCCCATGGGAATTTCTGGGCAGGAACTCTCTAATCGCGCATTCGTTCAAGCGGAGAAATTTGGTGCACATATCGCTATCGCTCGATCCGCCAAAAAACTGAAGACCAGCCACCCGCCCTACACGATCGACCTAGACGATGGAGGATCGGCGCGGGGTCGGACGATCATCATAGCCGCTGGCAGCCGATATCGCAGACTGGACTTGCCGAATCTTTCCCAGTTTGAAGGAGTTGGAGTCTACTACGGCGCTACCCACGTCGAGGCCACAGTTTGCCGCGACGAAGAGGTCGCAGTCGTGGGCGGTGGAAATTCTGCAGGACAGGCGGCGGTTTTCCTTGCCGGAACCGCCAAGCATATTTATCTCGTGATGCGAGGACCCTGCCTCGCTAAGACCATGTCGCGATACTTGATATCCCGAATCGAAGCGAGCCCGCGGATTACGCTCATGGCTTGGACCAGGATCCAGGCTCTCGAAGGCGAGACGCATCTCAACAGGGTTCGCTTACACAATACCAAGACTGGAGCGACCGAAACTCGGGACATCGAACATGTGTTTATGATGACCGGCGCCGACCCCAACACGGAATGGCTTCGAGGGAGTCTCGCACTTGACGCAAAGGGCTTCATCAAGACCGGTGCGGAGGTTCAGGACGACTGGCCTCTGCATCGTGCTCCCTATCCACTGGAAACGAGCCTTCCCGGAGTCTTCGCGGTTGGCGATATCCGGGCTGAGAGCGTGAAGCGTGTCGCCTCTGCCGTGGGCGAAGGATCCATGGTTGTTCAATTTGTGCACAAGGTTCTGGCCGAGTAGCAATATGAGGATTTG
>Ga0209118_1000303_pt1 | contig 29256 bp, 31 predicted proteins | sample BlaSpr_A8_Ref_M1_FD_187988 | JGI IMG/M metagenome (GOLD analysis project Ga0209118, IMG submission 187988) | Forest soil microbial communities from Thunder Bay, Ontario, Canada - Black Spruce, Ontario site 2_A8_Ref_M1 (SPAdes) (version 2) | ecosystem: Environmental > Terrestrial > Soil > Boreal... | reverse complement strand
CCCGACGAGTACCAGGGCTTCGCCTGGGGCTTGGGCATCGACCGCATCGCCATGCTGAAGTACGGCATGCCGGATTTGCGCGCGTTCTTCGAGGCGGACGTGCGCTGGCTCGATCACTACGGCTTCAAGCCGCTCGACTTCCCGACGCTGGCGGGAGGGCTGAGCTCGTGAAGCTCTCCCTCTCCTGGCTGAAGTCCCACCTCGACACGAGCGCCTCGCTCGAGGCGATCGCCGACAAGCTCACCATGATCGGGCTCGAGGTGGAACGCATCGAGGACCTGGGCAAGACGCTCGCACCCTTCACGGTGGCGCGCGTGATCTCCGTCGCGAAGCATCCCAACGCCGACAAGCTGCAAGTCTGCATGGTGGACACCGGCGACGGCGCGCCAGTGCAGGTGGTGTGCGGCGCGCAGAACGCCCGCGCCGGCATGATGGGCGTGTTCGCCCGGCCGGGCGCGGTCATCCCCGGCTCCGGCATGGAGCTGAAGGTGGGCGCGATCCGCGGCGTGGAAAGCGGCGGCATGCTGGTGTCGGGCCGCGAGATGGGCATCTCCGAGGACCACACCGGCATCATCGAGATGCCGGCAGACGCGCCCCTGGGCAAGCCGTTCGCCCCGCTCCTGGGCCTCGACGATCCGGTGCTCGAGGTAGCGGTGACGCCGAACCGGGCTGATTGCCTGGGCGTCGCCGGCATCGCGCGCGACGCTGCCGCTGCCGGCCTCGGCAATTTGATCACGCCCGTGTCAAAGCCCGTGCGCGGGAAGTTTCCGTCGCCGATGAAAGTCCGGCTCGACTTCGGCGCTGCGCCCTCGCTCTGTCCCGCGTTCGCGCTCCGGCTCATCCGCGGGGTCAAGAACGGCCCCTCGCCCGCCTGGCTGCAGCGGTGGCTCTCCGCGATCGGGCTGCGCCCGATCAACGCGCTCGTCGACATCACCAACTTCGTCACCCACGACCGCTCGCGGCCGCTGCACGTGTTCGACGCGGCCAAGGTCAAGGGCGATCTCGTGGTGCGCCGCGCCCGCAAGGGCGAGACGCTGACCGCCCTCGACGGCAAGACCTACAAGCTCGATGACTCGATGTGCGTGATCGCCGACGACCGGGGCGTGGAGTCGCTTTCTGGCATCATGGGCGGCGAGCCTTCCGGCTGCTCGGAGGCGACGACGGACGTGCTCGTGGAATCGGCGCTGTGGGATCCGCTCAACATCGCGCAGACCGGACGCAAGCTCGGCGTCGTGTCGGACGCGCGCTTCCGCTTCGAGCGCGGCGTCGACCCCACGTTCACCGTGCCGGGGCTCGAGCTCGCCACGCAACTCATCATAGAAATATGCGGCGGCGAGCCGTCGGAAATCGTGCTCGCGGGGAAAATCCCCGACGGCAAGCGTTTGATCGAGTTTCCCTTCGCCGAGGTGAAGCGCCTCACCGGCCTCGACGTGCCGGCGGTGGAGACGCGGCGCGTGCTTTCTTCACTCGGCTTTACGGTCACGCCCTCCGGCGAGCACGCAAGCGTCACTGTGCCGTCGTGGCGCGCCGACGTGGAGGGCAAGGCGGACCTTGTGGAAGAAGTGATCCGCATCATCGGCGTCGACCACGTGCCGGCGGTGCCGTTCGACCGCGGCAAAGATGCGCGGCGGCCGGTGCTGACCGCGATCCAGAAGCGCACCCGCGCCGCCAAGCGCGCCCTCGCCGCCCGCGGCCTCGTGGAAGCCGTCACCTGGTCGTTCATCGGCAAAGGAGAGGCCGAAGCCTTCGGCGGCGGCGAGGCCACGCTTGCGCTGGCAAACCCCATCGCCGCCGAGCTTTCCCATATGCGGCCGAGCCTCATTCCGGGCTTGGCTGTCGCGGCGCAGAAGAACGCCGACCGGGGCTATCCGGATCTGGCGCTGTTCGAGGTCGGGCAGATCTTCACCGGCGACAAGCTGGAGGAGCAGCTCACCGCTGCGACCACGCTCCGCCGCGGCAGCGCCAAGGTGAGCGGCAGCGGCCGCCACTGGTCGGGCGCTTCGGGTGCGGTCGACGTGTTCGACGCCAAGAGCGACGCGCTAACTGTCCTCGCCGCCGCCGGCGCGTCGGTGGACAAGATGCAGATCGTGCCGGGCGGGCCTTCCTTCCTGCATCCCGGCCGCTCGGGCACGATCCAGCTCGGGCCCAAGCTCGTGCTCGGCTATTTCGGCGAGCTGCACCCATCGGCGCTCGCGGCGCTCGACGTGGCAGGGCCGATCGCGGTCGCCGAAGTCATCCTCGAGCGCATACCGGAGGCGAAGGCAAAGAGCCGCAACAAGCCGGCGCTCATGCTGTCGCCGTTCCAGCCCATCGCCCGGGACTTCGCCTTCATCGTCGAGCGCAGGGTGACCGCCGCCGACGTGGTGCGCGCAGCACAGCTGGCCGACAAGAACTTGATCGCCGCCGTCGACGTGTTCGATCTCTACGAGGGCAAGGGCATCGGCGAGGGCAAGAAGTCCATCGCCATCGCGGTCACGCTGCAGCCGCGCGACAAGACGCTCACCGACGCGGAGATCGAGGCGGTGGCGAAGAAGATCGTCGACGAGGTGGTGAAGAAGACCGGCGCCACGCTCCGCGCCTAGCGCTTCTTCTTTTCCTTCGGCTGCGGCTCGCTCACCGGCACCCAGCCGCCCGACCGCGCCAGCAGATGCAGCGCCGCGTCGGCGGCGCGCTCGCCCGAGGCCCAGGCGCCGGCGATGGTGCCCCAGCGCGTCTCGTGCGCCGCCTCGCCGGCGAGGAAGATGCGGTCGTAGACCGGCTCCATGAGGATGCGCCGGCTCGCGGCGGCACCGGGTGCGGCGGCGGAGAAGCCGCCCAGCACGAACGGCTCCTTGCTCCAGCGCACCACCTCGGCGCGGCCGAGGCGCTTCTTCGCCTCAGCGCCAAAGTGCGCCGCGATGTCCTCGCGCACGAAATCGATCATGGCGGCGTCGCCGGCATTGCCAAGCTCGCGGCCGAAGCCGCCGGCGAAATCGGCGAACGCCAAGTCGGTGCCGCCGACGCGGCCTTCGATAGCGAACGTGCGCCGGTCGGCGGTCTTGAACAGCACGCGCTCGTCGGAGGCAAAACGGAACGGATTGCCGGCAAGCTCGAACACCACGCGGTCGTAGGTGCCGAGCGAAAGCCGCGCCAGCGCGTCGAGGGTGCGCTTGGGCAACGGCGGCTCGAAGCGGATGCGGTCGTTCGCGAGCACGTTGGTAGAGGCGGTGACGATGACGGTGCGCGCCTGCACCGAGCCGCGCGTGGTCTCCAGCGTGACGAAGCCGCGGCCGCGCGTGTCGACGCGGCGCACGGCGCTGTTGCGCTCGACGGGAAATCCCTCGGCGGCGGCGGCGAGCGCGGTGCCGACGCCTTCGCGCACCACGAGATCGTCGGGCCGCTCCTCGGCCCGCGCGATGTCGATGGCCGACACCTCGTTTAGGTCCTTGGCGCAGGCGAGCGGGCCGAGCACGAAGGCCACGGTCGCCTCCCACTCGCCCACATCGGAGAGCATGCCGCCGGCGGCCACGTCGCGGCCGATGTCGCCGACGGCGACGATGGCGCGCCGCGCCCGGCGTACCGCCGAGGTGAAGTCGTCGTACTCGCCGTCGCGCGCCTCGCGGGCGCCGACCAGGAGCCGCCGGCTCGGCGACGGGTCGTAGACCTGGAAGCGTTCGCTCTTGGCAATATCGATCAGCGGATTCTTGGCTGGCGACGACAGGCGATGCGCACCGCGATCGTGCGCCACGCGGAAGCCGCCGTCGGCGGTGTAGGCCCGGCCGCCGACGCGGCCCATGGCTTCCAGCACCACCGAGCTCCGCCGCGCTTCGGCGATCCGCCGGGCGGCGGCGATGCCGGCGGCACCGGCGCCGACGATCGCCACGTCCACGGTGCCGCTCGGCCAGGCGGCGAGCGCGGGCGTGGCGGCGAAGGCCGCTGCGCCGCCCAGCCATTGGCGCCGGGTGAGAAATTTATCCATGAATATAACCCATGCGATTCAATACCTTAGAGCATAGCTGAAGGCAAAAGCCGAGCGCGTGAACCTTGCGGAAACCTCCACCGGTTACCGTCATAGCAGGTAGCGTTGCGTAGGGGCGGGCCGGTTCGGCCCGGGGCGTGTGATGGGCGACCGGTTCTTCGGCTTTCTCGGCCGGCGCATCGTCGATTATCTCGAAGAGCCCACGCCGGGCTACGAGCCCTTCACCGCCAGCGATCCCACGGCGCTCGCTGAGATTCTGCAGCCGGGCGACGTGCTGCTCGCCGAGGGCTACAGCCGCATCGCTGCCGTCATCAAGTACCTGACCCAATCCACCTGGTCGCATTCGGCGCTCTATGTGGGCGACCGGTTCGGCAAGCAGGATGACGCCGGCGAGCCGCACGTGCTCATTGAAGCCAACCTTGGCGATGGCGTGATCTCGGCGCCGCTGTCGAAGTATTCGACGCTGCACACCCGCGTGTGCCGGCCGGTGGGCCTGTCGCCGCGCGACCGCGAGCGGGTGGTGCGCTACGCCGTCGACCGCATCGGCTACGAATACGACGTGAAGAACATCGTCGACTTGATCCGCTTCCTGATACCGCTGCCGGTGCCGGCGCGCTTCCGCCGGCGCATGATCGCGCTCGGCTCGGGCGTGCCGACCAAGGCGATCTGCTCGACGCTCATCGCCCAAGCGTTCGAGACCGTGCGCTATCCGATCCTGCCCAAGATCGAGCTGATCCAGAGCCGCAGCATGCGGCGCGAGATTCTCCATATCCGCCATCACTCGCTCTATACACCGCGCGACTTCGACATCTCGCCCTATTTCGCCATCATCAAGCCGACCATCGAGATGGGATTCAACTACAAGAAAATGCGCTGGGCCAACGCGCCGCTGCCGCCGCCGGAAGAACGGGAGGCCGTGCCGCGCCCTTTAGCGGCAAGGGACGCCGTACCCCTCGGTTCCGGCTTCCCCGCAAACGTTGAACGCCGCCCCCGGCGCGAAGTCATGGCGCCCGCGGCCCCCGGCTGATCCACAATTCCTTCTCCGGCCAGCGGCAGAGATCGTTGACCAAGCAGCGCCAGCATTCCGGTGCGCGCGCCTTGCACGTGTAGCGGCCGTGCAGGATGAGCCAGTGGTGGGCGCGGTGCCGGTAGCGCTCGGGCACGCGCTGCATCAATCCATCTTCCACTTCGCGGGGTGACACGCCGGGTGCCAGCCCGGTGCGGTTCGCCACGCGAAAGAGGTGCGTGTCGACGGCGATTGTCGCCTCGCCGAAGATGATGTTCAGCACCACGTTCGCGGTCTTGCGGCCGACGCCGGGCAGCGCCTCCAGCGCCTCGCGCGTGCGCGGCACCGCACCGCCGTGCTCGGCGAGGAGCTTGTGCGAGAGCGCGATCACGTTCTTCGCCTTGTTGCGGTAGAGACCGATGGTCTTAATGTAGTCGGTGAGGCCCTTCTCGCCGAGCGCCACCATCTTCGCCGGCGTGTCGGCGACGGGGAATAGCAACCGGGTCGCCTTGTTGACGCCGGCGTCGGTGGCCTGGGCCGACAGCACCACCGCCACGAGCAGCGTGTAAGGATCCTTATGCTCGAGCTCGCCCCTGGGGTCGGGGTTCGCCGCCTCGAAGCGGCGAAAAACCTCGTCGATCTCTGCTTCGCGCAACGGCCGCGGCTTGTGCGCTTTTGCCGGGGTCCGGACCGCCCGGGCAACAGCCCTGCGCCGGGCGCTTGTCGGATTTTTCCTCGCGGCCATTCATCCCTATAATAATGAACGATGCACGAGAGCAACTACGATCCCACCCTGTTCGAGGCGCGGCTCAAGCCGCACCGCTCGCTCACGCCGCAGGGCTTCGCCGTCCTGATGGCCGTGCTCGGCGGCATCAGCTTCGCCGTGGGCACAGTTTTCCTGCTCCTGGGCGCCTGGCCGGTGTTCGGCTTCTTTGGCCTCGACATGTTCATCGTGTGGTGGGCGTTCCGGGCGAACTTCCGCGCCGCGCGCGCCTACGAGGACATCCATCTCACCCCGCACCGGCTCCTCGTGCGCCAGGTGTCGGCGAGCGGCGACGCGCGGGAAACTGAATTCAACCCGCGCTGGGTGCGGCTGGAAAAGAACGAGGACGAAACCTACGGCGTCACCCGGCTGGCGCTGATCTCGCGCGGCATCGCGCTCGTCATCGGCGCCTTCCTGCCGCCTCTCCACAGGGGCCAGCTCGCGAAATCGCTGTCCGCCGCGCTCCAGGCGGCCAAGCGCTAGGATCGGCGAAATCGGGTGGTGCGACCGACCGCGATCTGCTCATCTCAGCCCATGCTTGCAGCTCAGAACCTCGAACCGACCCCGCTCGAAACCGCCGCCGCCGATTACGACATCGTGCGGCGTGCGATCACGTTCATCTCGGAGAACTTCCGCGACCAGCCGAAGGTGGAAGCGATCGCCGATGCCGCCGGCACCGATTCCCGCGGCCTCACCGCGCTCTTCCGCCGCTGGTGCGGGCTCTCGCCGAAGGCCTTCCTCGAGGCGGTGACCCTCAACCACGCCAAGCAGGTGCTGCGCGAGACGCCGAGCGTCCTCGATGCGAGCTACGAGCTTGGCCTGTCCGGCGCGGGACGCCTGCACGACCTCTTCGTGGTGCACGAGGCCATGTCGCCGGGCGAATGGAAGACCGGCGGCGCCGGCCTCACCATCGCCTACGGCTTCCATCCCTCCCCCTTCGGCCGCGCGCTGATCATGGCGACCGAGCGCGGCCTCTGCGGCCTCGCCTTCGCCGACGAGGACGACAATGCGGCGCTCGACGACATGCGCGGCCGCTGGCCGCACGCGCGCTACGTGCCGGACCAGGCGCGCACGAGCGCCCATGCCCGGCGCATCTTCGAGCCCACAGCCTGGCGGCCGGAGACGCCGCTGCGGGTCGTGCTTATCGGCACCGATTTCCAGGTGCGGGTGTGGCAGACCCTGCTCAGGGTCCCGTTCGGCGGGCTCACGTCCTATTCCACCATCGCGAAGGGCATCGGCAAGCCGAAGGCCTCACGCGCAGTGGGCGCGGCCGTGGGCAAGAATCCGATCTCGTTCGTGGTTCCCTGCCACCGCGTGCTGGGATCCGGCGGCGCCATCACCGGCTACCACTGGGGCCTCACGCGCAAGCGCGCCATGCTCGGCTGGGAAGTGGGGCAGGCTCAGGCGAGCTCGAATTTCTCCGCCACGGTGGCGTCGGGCGCGAGGCGATAGACGATCGGCACGCCGGTCGCGAGCTCGCGCTTGACGATGGCTTCCGGCGACAATTTCTCCAGCACCATGACGAGCGCGCGCAGCGAGTTGCCGTGGGCCGCCACCAGCGTGCGCTCGCCGCGCAGCACGCGCGGCAGTATTTCCTTCTCGAAATAGGGCAGCGTGCGCGCGACCGTGTCCTTCAGGCTCTCGCCCGCCGGCGGGGCCACGTCGTAGGAGCGGCGCCACTTATGGACCTGGTCGTCGCCCCATTTCTTGCGCGCCTCGTCCTTGTTGAGGCCGACGAGATCGCCGTAGTCGCGCTCGTTCAACGCCTGGTCCTTGAGCACCGGAATATTCTGCTGGCCCATCTCGGCCAGCGTCAGATCGAGCGTGCGTTGCGCCCGCTTGAGGACCGAGGTGAAGGCCACGTCGAATTGAATGCCGCGCGCCTTCAGCCTTTGCCCGGCGGCGCGCGCTTCGGCGACGCCCTGCTCGGTCAGATCGACGTCGCGCCAGCCGGTGAACAAGTTCTTGAGATTCCACTCGCTTTGGCCGTGGCGGAGCAGCACGAGCAGGCGGTCGCGGTCGGTCATTCCTTGTTTCCTGCCGAATCCTTTTTCGCCGCCATGTTCCTCAACGCGATGTAGCTCGAAATCGCGACCAGGAAGGAGAGCGCCGCGGTGGCGATCGATATCATCTCGGGCGAGGCGCCGGTCGCCTGCAAGAGCCAAGGCACGACCACCAGCACGAACAGGAGCGCGAAGACGACGATGCCGGCATAGATTCCGAACGTGGCGAGCTTGATCATCGGCCTCACCGCAGCCCGAGCACGTCGGCCATGGAATAGAACCCGGGCTTCCTGCCCCTGCTCCAGCGCGCCGCCGCGAGCGCGCCGCGGGCGAAGATCATGCGGTCCTCGGCGCGGTGGCCGAGCTCGAGGCGCTCATAGGGGCCGGCGAAGATCACCAAGTGGTCGCCCACCACGGAGCCGCCGCGCAGCGAGGCGAAGCCGACGTCGCCCGGCTGCCGCGCGCCGGTGCGGCTCTTCACCGAGCGCTTGGCGAGATCGATCTTGCGGCCGGCCGCCGCGGCGCGGCCGAGCATGAGTGCCGTGCCCGACGGCGCGTCGATCTTGCGGTTGTGGTGCATCTCGAAAATCTCGATGTCGAACTCGGCGCCGAGTGCCGCGGCCGCGCGGCGGGTCAACGCCGCGAGCAAGTTGACGCCGAGGCTCATGTTGCCGGACTTGACGATGGCGATGCGCCGCGCGTTTCCCGCGATCTTCTTCTCGTCGGCGGCGGAAAAGCCGGTGGTGCCTATGATGTGCGCCACCTTGGCGTCGGCGGCGAGCTTGGCGAGCGCCACCGTCGCGGCCGGCACGGTGAAATCGATGACCGCGTCGGCGCCGCGCAAGAGCCGCCGCGGATCGTCGGTGATCTTGATCCCGGTGGGCTGCAGGCCGGCGAGCGTGCCCACGTCCTCGCCGATGGCGCAGGCGCCCTTGCGCTCGAAGGCGCCGGCGAGCGCGAAGCCCGGCGTCTCGGCGATCGCCCGCACAAGGCTCAAACCCATCCGGCCGGCGGCGCCGGCGATCACAAGGCGCACGTCGGCCATGGAAAGCTCCGCAATTCGTGCGCGGGGTATAACGCGCGCGGGCGCCACGGGAAAGCCGTGGGCGCGGTAACCTTAAGCCGGCTGCGGGCTGTCGTAGCCCTCGATGACGATCAGATCGATGGTGGAGACGGGCTGGCGCAGCGCGACCGCCCGCTGGTATTCCGGCGACTTCCAGCAATCGAGCGCCGCCTGATAGGTGGGAAATTCGATCACCGCGTTGCGGCTGCGGCTCGATCCCTCGACGGTTTCGTACCGACCGGCGCGAATCAGAAAGCGTCCTCCATGTTTCCTGAGGGGTTCGGCGTTGGCCGCGATGTAGGCCTTGTATTTCTCTTGATCGGCCACGTCGACGCGCACGATCCAATAACCCTTGGGCATTGCTTTCTCCTTCTGCTCAACGAAACGCCGACGCAATCTCGTCGACGATGGCCTGGGCGGCGGCCTTGGGGTCGGCGGCGGCGGTGATCGGCCGGCCCACCACCATGTGATCGACGCCCGCCTTCATGGCGGCGGCGGGCGTCACCACCCGCTTTTGGTCTTGCGCTGCACCACCGGCGGGACGGATGCCGGGCGTCACGAGCAGCAGCGACCTGCCGACTCGCGCGCGCAGCTCGGCCGTCTCCGCCGCCGACGCGACGAGACCGTCGACGCCGGCGGCGCGCGCCTGCTCGGCGCGCTTGTGCACGAGGTCGCGCAAAGAGAGCGTGTAGCCGGCTTCCGCCACGTCGGCGTCGTCCCAGGAGGTGAGCACGGTGACGGCGAGAACCTTGAGCCGGCTCTTGCCGCGGCCGGCGACCGCGGCGCGCATGGTCTGGGGAAAGGCATGGACTGTCAGGAACGCCGCGCCCAGGGCGGCGGCGCGATCGGTGGCACGCTCCACGGTGTTGGCGATGTCGTGCAGCTTGAGATCGAGAAAGATCTGCTTCCCCGCCTGCGCCAGCTCGCCGGCGAACGTGATGCCGCCGGAGAAGGCGAGCTCGTAGCCGATCTTGTAGAAGGAAACCGTGTCGCCGAGCTTCGCCACCATGCGCTCGGCCTCAGTGACGCTCGGCAGGTCGAGCGCCACGATGAGGCGGTCGCGGGCGTTCATCGCTCGGCCTCGCAGAGCGCCACCAAGCGATCGAGCGTGCGGCGCAGCTGTTTCGCCCAGCGCTCCTCCTTGAGATCGCCCGCCTCGTCGAAGCCAGTGCGCGCGCCGGGCACCGAGACCATCTCCGGCACCACCAGCGTCTCGAGCCCGAGCTCGAGCACCTGGCGCAGCGCCATGATGGCGCGGTAGCCGCCGCGCCAACCGTCCGACGTACTGCCCAGTGCGAACACGCATTCGCGAAACGGACTTGCCGCCGGCTCCTTGGCGCGCGACACCCAGTCGATGGCGTTCTTCAGGAGCGGCGGCAGCGAGGCGTTGTATTCCGGGGTCACGATGAACACGCCGCGATGCGCCAGCATCATGCCGCGCAGCTTCTTGGCGGCGCTCGGCGCGCCGTCGCGCGCCTCCAGATCGGCGTCGTAGAGCGGCATGGCGTAGTCGGCGAGCGAGATCAGGCTCACCTCGTTGTCGCCGAGCGTGAGCTCTTTGGCGGCAAGTGCTGCGAGCTTGCCCGAGAACGCGCCGGTGCGGATCGAGCCCGCGAACACCAGGATGCGTGGTTTCGCCATCGTTCAGGCGGCGCGATAGACCCAGACGCGGGCCGGCGGCAGGTTGCGCCAGATGCGAGGCGAGGAGTGGATGCGGTAGCGATGCGGCCGCGGCGGAATGGGCGCGGCGACCGCATAGCTGAACTGGATGAAGGGCGCCCCGGGCGCGAGCAGGCGCAGCGAGGCGTCGAGCAGGCGCAGCCGCGTCGGCATCGGCTTCATCATCAACGGCAGGCTCGATACCACCGCCGCGAACGGCAGGCTCGCGCCGCCGTTCAAGGCGGTGCGCAGGTTATAGGCGTCGCCCTCGATCACGGTGGCGCCGGGAAAGCGCTTGGCGAGCAGCGCGCAGAATTGGCGATTGAATTCGATGAGCACCAGACGCTCATGGGCCACACCGCGCTCGACGAGCGCCGCGGTCACGGCGCCCGTTCCCGGCCCGAGCTCGAGCACCGGGCCCGCCGTCATCGGATCCACCTCGGCGGCGATGGCGCGGGCCAGCACCCGGCTCGACGGCGAAACAGCGCCCATTTCTCCGGGCTTCTGCAGCCACGACGACAGGAAGCGCACCTCGTCGTCGAAGCGAAGCTTGGGGCGATCGGCGGCGGAGGGATGAGGCATGCGCATCTGGCAGTGGCGGGGACCATACTCCCCGCCCCGCCAGTCTAGTCAAGCGCTCGGGCCGGTAAAGCCGCCCTATTCGAAGAACTCGCGCATCTTGGCGAAGAACCCCGCCGACTCCGGGTGCGTGTCCTTGGAGCTTTCCTTGTCGAACTCGGCAAGCAGCTCGCGCTGGCGGCGCGTGAGCTTCTGCGGCGTCTCCACGCTCACCTGCACGTACATGTCGCCGCGGGCGCGCGAGCGCAGCACCGGCATGCCCTTGTGGGAGAGGCGGAAGCGTTTGCCCGCCTGGGTGCCCTCGGGAACCTTCACGCGGGTGCGGCCGCCGTCGACGGTCGGCACCTCGAACTCGCCGCCGAGCGCGGCCGTGGTCATGGCGATGGGCACGCGGCAGTAGAGGTCGGCGCCCTCGCGCTGGAAGATCGGGTGCGGCGTGATCGAGAGAAAAATATAGAGGTCGCCGGCCGAGCCGCCGCGCAGTCCCGCCTCGCCTTCGCCGGCAAGCCGAATGCGCGTGCCGTCCTCGACGCCCGGCGGAATCTGCACCTCGAGCATGCGCTCCTTGATGACGCGGCCGGCGCCGGCGCACGCCTTGCACGGCTCGTCGATCGACGAGCCGCGCCCCTGGCAGGCGGGACAGGTGCGCTCCAGCGTGAAGAAGCCCTGCGCGTGGCGGACGCGGCCGGCGCCGCTGCAGGTGCGGCAGATCACGGGCTCGGTGCCGGGCTTGGCGCCCGAGCCGGAGCAGGCCTCGCACACCACGTTGGTGGGGATGCGCACCTGGGCGGTCTTGCCGCGAAACGCATCCTCGATGGTGATCTCAAGATTGTAGCGCAGGTCCTGGCCGCGCTCGCGCCCCGACGTGCGGCCGCCGCCACGGCGGCCCATGCCGAACAGATCGTCGAAGATGTCGTGGAAGGTGGAGGCGAAGTCGGCACCGAAGCCCGCGCCGTGCGCGCCGGAGCCGGATTCGAAGGCGACGTGGCCGAAGCGATCGTAGGCGGCGCGCTTGTCGCCGTCCTTGAGCACGTCGTAGGCCTCGTTCAGCTCCTTGAAGCGGTGCTCGGCCGCGTGATCCCCCGGGTTGCGGTCGGGGTGGCACTTCATGGCGAGCTTGCGGAAGGCGGCCTTTAGCGCGCCGTCATCGCAATCGCGCGCGACCCCGAGCACCTCGTAGTAGTCGCGCTTGGCCATGCGTTAGCTTCTTTCACAACAAGAAGCCTCGCCCTTCGAGACGCCAAGCGCGCTTCGCAGGACGAGGCTCATTCATTCGTACCGGTCAGGCCGACTTCTTGTTCTTCTTGTCGTCGTCGACCTCGGTGAACTCCGCGTCGACCACGTCCTCTTTCTTGCCTCCGGCGGCGCCGCCGGGGTTGCCGTCGCCCGGACCCGGCTGGCCGCTGCCGGCCTGCTGCGCCTGGTACATGGCCTCGCCGAGCTTCATGGAGACCTGGGCAAGCGTCTGGGTCTTGGCCTGGATCGCGTCGGGATCCTCGCCCTTGGCCGCTTCCTTCAGATCCGAGATCGCGTTCTCGATGGCGGTGCGGTCGGGGGCCCCGATCTTCTCGCCGTACTCCTTGAGCGACTTCTCGGTGGTGTGCACGAGCGCGTCGGCTTGGTTCTTCGCCTCGGCGAGCGCGCGGCGCTTCTTGTCGTCGGCGGCGTGGGCCTCGGCGTCCTTCACCATCTTCTGGATGTCGGCCTCGCTGAGGCCGCCGGAAGCCTGGATGCGGATCTGCTGCTCCTTGCCGGTGCCCTTGTCCTTGGCCTGGACGTTGACGATGCCGTTGGCGTCGATGTCGAAGGTCACCTCGACCTGCGGCACCCCGCGAGGCGCCGGCGGTATGCCGACGAGATCGAACTGGCCGAGCATCTTGTTGTCGGCCGCCATCTCGCGCTCGCCCTGGAACACGCGGATCGTCACCGCGTTCTGGCCGTCCTCGGCGGTGGAGAACACCTGGCTCTTCTTGGTCGGGATCGTGGTGTTGCGGTCGATCAGCCGGGTGAACACGCCGCCCAGCGTCTCGATGCCGAGCGAAAGCGGCGTCACGTCGAGAAGAAGCACGTCCTTGACATCGCCCTGGAGCACGCCCGCCTGAATGGCGGCGCCAATCGCCACCACCTCGTCCGGGTTCACGCCTTTGTGCGGCTCGCGGCCGAACAGCTGCTTCACCACTTCCTGCACCTTGGGCATGCGGGTCATGCCGCCGACCAGCACCACCTCGTTGATCTCGGCGGCGGAAAGGCCCGCGTCCTTGATCGCCCGGCGGCAGGGCTCGACGGTCTTCTGGATGAGATCGTCGACCAGCGCCTCGAACTTGGCGCGGGTGAGCTTCATGGTGAGGTGCTTGGGGCCGCTCTGATCGGCAGTGATGAACGGCAGGTTGATCTCGGTCTGCGTCGCCGACGACAGCTCGATCTTCGCCTTCTCCGACGCCTCCTTGAGGCGCTGAAGCGCGAGCTTGTCGCGGCGCAGGTCGATGCCCTGCTCCTTCTGGAACTCGTCGGCGAGATAGTTGACGAGGCGCATGTCGAAGTCCTCGCCGCCGAGGAAGGTGTCGCCGTTCGTCGCCTTCACCTCGAAGACGCCGTCGCCGATCTCAAGAATGGAAATGTCGAAGGTGCCGCCGCCGAGGTCGTAGACCGCGATGGTGCCGGCCGTCTTCTTGTCGAGGCCGTAGGCGAGCGCGCCGGCGGTCGGCTCGTTGATGATGCGCAGCACCTCGAGGCCGGCGATCTTGCCGGCGTCCTTGGTGGCCTGGCGCTGGGCGTCGTTGAAGTAGGCGGGAACGGTGATGACCGCCTTCTCGACCTTGGCGCCGAGATAGGCTTCGGCGGTTTCCTTCATCTTCTGCAGGATGAAGGCGGAAATCTGCGAGGGCGAATACTGGTTCTTGCCGTCCGACACCCAGGCGTCGCCGTTGCCGGCGCGCACGATCCCGTAGGGGACGAGCTTCTTGTCCTTTTCCACCATCGGGTCGTCGTAGCGCCGGCCGATCAGGCGCTTGACCGCGAAGAACGTCTTTTCCGGATTGGTGACGGCCTGGCGTTTCGCCGGCTGGCCGACCAGGCGCTCGCCGTCATCGGTGAAGGCCACGATGGACGGCGTGGTGCGCGCGCCCTCGGCGTTCTCGATCACCTTGGGGGTCGATCCCTCCATGACGGCCACGCACGAATTGGTGGTGCCGAGGTCGATTCCAATGACCTTGGACATTGCATACCCTCTCTTTTGCGGCGGATCGGCCAGGCCCTGACAGGCACCCGGATGAAAGTCTGCGAAACGCGGGCTTCCTCCGACCCCCTTTTACGAACGTTTCGCCGCAGCCCCTGCGGCTTCACTGGCTCATATAGGAGGGGTTTAGGGGGCCGCAAGGCTGGCAACCCCCTCTATCATGGGCTTTTTTTGCGTTCGCCGCCGATCCCTCAGTGGGATTCGTCGCGCTGCAGGATCAGGATCGCCGCAACGCGCCCGGCCTCGCGATAATGGGCAAGCTCGGCGGCGACGAGCGGGTCGGCGCGCGCCCACGCCTCCCAGTCGAACACGCCCTTCTCCACCAGGATGATATCGGGCCGGTTGCGGCGGATGTCCTCGACCAGCATGTCGCGGTCGCGGGCGGCAAAGCGCTTTAGCGCCGCTTTCTGGTCGGGATCGAGCTTCTCGTCGACCAGGCGGCGGAAGACGCCGGCGGAGATCCACAGCGAGCACCCGCGCGACACCCATTTGCCTCTGTCAGTAACCACGGAGCCCGTTAATGGACGGTAGTTGTTCGTTCACCGTTGCGGCGCGCGGCTCTTGCGCAGCTTTGTCGCGCTCCTTTAAGGCCATGAGCAGCATGACGAGGGCAACGATCGGGATGAGCGCCGAGCCGGGGACACTAAGAGTGGCCATGGCGAGCGCGATGAACGGCAGCCAGTAGAGGCCGACGAGCAGCACGCGCGTGCGCGGCAGCAAGCAACCGGTTTTACACAGCGCCAGCACCAGCCAGCCCATGACCACGAGGTCGTAGCTCATGAGATACGGCGTCGCGACCAGGGTGGCGACGAGCAGCGCGCCGTAGGAAAGAAGCGGATCGCGCCTGCGCGCGTACGTCCAGATCACCGCGGCGACGGCGGCAAGCGCCGCCACAGCCTGGATGACATAGGCGATCTCCGGCCCGAGGCCGGCGATGCGGGCATTCATGAATACCGTCGGCATCAGGGCCACGATGATCGCGCTCGGCGCCTGCAGCACGTATTCCTGTAGACGCACGCCGGGACCGAGATAGGCGAGCCAAACGTCGACGCCGAAGACGAGGATGCTGGCGCCGACGAACGCGATCGTCGTCGCCGCGGCGGCGAGAAAGACGCGCCAGCGGCCGGTGAGGACGAGCATGAAGGGCAAGAGCAATCCAAGTTGCGGCTTAACGGTAAGGATGCCGATCAGCGCGCCGATGAGGAGCGGCCTTGCGTCGATGAAGCGGTAGATCGCGATCAAGATCGCGGCGGTGAAGAAGGCGTTCTGTCCCGACACGAGGCAGAGGAGCGCAGCCGGCGCCAGCGCCAGCGCCGCGAACTCCCGCCAGCTGTCGTCGCGATCGAGCGCGGCGGCCCAGAACGCGACCACACCGAGCGCGGTCCACAGGACGTAAGCGATGCCATAAGGCAGAAGCCCAAAGGGCGCCGCGAAGAAAAGAACATGTGGCGGGTACGACCATTGCTGGGTCGCGTAGGTCCACGGCACGAGCTCGGCGAGGTGCCGGTTATAGAGAACGATGTTGTAGAAGCGGGCCGGCGCCGCGCTCCACGCCTCGCGGCCGTAGATCCAGAAATTGAGGAAATCGCGGCCGACCACGTAGTCGTGGGCGTCGCGCGCGAACGGCGGCGACCAGACGACGGTGGCGAAGTACAAGACAAGGAGCGATGCGCCGGCGGCGGCGGCGACCAATCCCGTCTGGCGCCAGAACGAAGGGGAAATGCTCGACGGCGTGCCGTGCATCCCGCGGTTGTTCCGCGGAAAACCTTAAGGCGGCGCTAAAGGTGCCAAACCGGTCAGTCGATAGGTGTCATCCAGCCAATCTGGGCGCCGCCCGGCTCCTGCAGGATCGCGATCCGCCCCACGCCCGGAGCGTCGAAGGGCGGGCGAATCACCTTGGCGCCCGCCTGCTCCGCCTGCTTCACGCGCGCGTCCACGTCGTCGACGGCGATATAGGAAAACCATTGCTCCGGCGCGCCCTCGAACTCCGGGCCCTGTATGGGAAAAATGCCGGCTTCCGGCGTGTCGTCCGTCTTGGCGACCCAGTAGGTGCCGCCGTTCGGCAATGGCGTCCGCTCGAAGGTCCAGCCGATCGTTTTGGCGTAGAAGGCCTTGGCCTTCTCCGCATCGCGCGTCATCAGCTCATTCCAGTAGAAGCTGCCGTGCGGGGCCATGATCTCCTCCATCGCTCCCGCCAACATAGGCCGGGGCTATGACAGAATTACGCGTCTGGCTGCTTGTCGCTGTCGTTCCCGTTCGCGGCCCTGGCCCCGCCCTTGGCAATGGCCACCAAAGCCGGCCGCAAAATGCGCTCGCCGATGGCGTAGCCGGGCTGGATCACCTGGGCGACGGTGCCCGGCGGCACGCTTTCGTCCGCCACCTCGAATATGGCCTGGTGGAAGTTGGGGTCGAATTTCTCACCCTTGGGGTCGAGGCGGCGCACGCCGTGCTGGGAAAGCGCCTTCAGCAACTCGCGCTCGGTGAGCTCGACGCCTTCGACGAGAGCCTTGAGCGCGCCGTCGGCCGATGCGCGGGCTTCGGGGCCGACCGCCTCGAGCGCGCGGGCCAGATGATCAGCGATGTTCAAGACCTCGCGGGCGAAGGCGGCAACGCCATAGGCGCGCGCGTCGGCCGCCTCGCGCTCGGCGCGCTTGCGCACGTTCTCCACCTCGGCGGCGGCGCGCAGATAGCGGTCGCGCAGCTCCGCCACCTGCTTCTCCAGCGCCGCAGCCGCATCGTTCTCGTTCGCGGCTTCCGCGGACGCGGGCTCGGGCTCGGCAGCCTCGTCGGGACGTTTGGTTTCGTCGTTCATGGAATGAAAGGGACCGGAATCTCGGGCTTGCGAGGCATATCAGGTGGCGGTGTGGGAAAATCAAGTCAGCCGGACAGAACCTTGCTCACCACGCGGGCGGTGTAGTCGACCATAGGAATGACGCGGGCGTAATTCAGCCGCGTCGGGCCGATGACCCCGAGCACGCCGATGACACGGCCGGCGCCGTCGTGATAGGGCGCGATGATGGTCGAGGAGCCCGACAGCGAGAACAGCTTGTTCTCCGAGCCGATGAAGATGCGCAGGCCCTCGGCGCCCTGGGCGCGGCCCAGGAGCTCGATCACCTCGCGGCGGGTCTCGAGGTCATCGAACAGAAGCCGCACCCGCTCCAGATCCCCCATGGCCTTGAGGTCCTCGAGGAGCTTGGCATGCCCGCGCACGATGAGCTTGCGCTCGGCGGTGTCGCCGCCCGACCAGCTGGCGAGGCCGCCGGCCACGATCTTTTGCGTGAGCTCGTCGAGCTCGGCGCGCGCCGCCGTGAGCGCCTGCTCGAGCTCGGCCTTGACCTCGCCGAGCGTCTTGCCGCGCACCCGCGCGTTGAGAAAATTCGTCGCCTCGACCAGCGCCGAGGTGGGAACGTCCGGCGGAAGCGTCAGCAGCCGGTTCTCCACCTGCCCGTCCTCCGAGACAAGCACGACGAGAGCCCGCGTCGGCTCCAGGCGCACGAACTCCACGTGCTTGAGCCGCGGATTGGTGGTGGCGGCGGTGACGACACCGGCGCCGCGCGACAAACCGGAGAGGAGAACCGACGCCTCGGTCAGCACCGAATCGAGATTGCCGCCGCTTGCGGCCTTGACCTGGGCTTCGATGGCGCGGCGCTCGTCCTCGGCGAGGTCGCCGATCTCCAAGAGCGCGTCGACGAAGAAGCGCAGCCCAAGCTCGGTGGGCAGGCGGCCGGCGCTGGTGTGCGGCGCATAGACGAGGCCGAGCGCCTCCAGGTCCGTCATGACGTTGCGCACCGACGCCGGCGACAGCGTCATGGGCAACAGGCGCGAGATATGACGCGAGCCCACCGGCTCGCCAGTCGCCAGATACTGGTCGACGATATGGCGGAAGATCTCGCGCGAACGTTCGTCGAGCTGCGCGAGGCTGACTTCGGCCGATCCGATGCGAACGTCGACGGACAAGGCGTGCTCCTGGGGTCCCACGGTAAGTAGTGCAGCCCGTGGCCTTTTGAAGCAAGGCCGGCCTTGCCGCTCGTGCCACCGCACCCGTACAAGGGTCTCGTTCAACAGGAGAAAAAGAGCATGCGGCCGAGCGGTCGGGCCAGCGACGAGATGCGGGCGGTGAGCTTCGAGCGGGGCCTGTTGCGCCACGCGGAGGGTTCCTGCCTCGTCAAGTTCGGCAACACTCACGTGCTGGTGACGGCGACGTTGGAGGAGCGGCTGCCGCCGTGGCTGAAGAACCAGGGCCGCGGCTGGGTCACCGCCGAGTACGGCATGCTGCCGCGCGCCACCCACGAGCGCACCCGGCGCGAGGCGGCGGTGGGCCGTCCCTCCGGGCGCACGCTCGAGATCCAGCGGCTGATCGGCCGCTCGCTGCGCACGGTCACCGACCTCACCGCGCTCGGCGAGCGGCAGATCACCGTCGACTGCGACGTACTGCAAGCCGACGGCGGCACGCGCACCGCGGCGATCACCGGTGCTTGGATCGCGCTGCATGACTGCATCGCCTGGATGAAGAAGCGCTCCATGGTCAAGCGCGAGCCGCTCATCGACCAGGTGGCGGCGATCTCCTGCGGCATCCACCAGAGCGAAGCAGTGCTCGATCTCGATTACGCGGAGGATTCCGAAGCGGAGACCGACATGAATTTCGTCATGACCGGCAAGGGCGGCATCGTCGAGATCCAGGGCACGGCGGAGAAGACGCCGTTTTCCGACGCGGAGCTAACGCGTTTGATCGCGCTCGCGCGTGGTGGCGTGACCAAGCTCATCGAGCTGCAGAAGCAGGCGGCCGCGTAGCGATGGCGCGCAAGCTCGCGGGCCGCGTGGTGATCGCGACCCACAATCCGGGAAAGCTGAAGGAGATGCGCGAGCTGCTTTCGCCGCATGGCGTGGAGGCGGTGGCGGCGAGCGAGCTCGGCCTCGCCGAGCCCGAGGAGACCGGTTCGAGCTTCGCCGAGAACGCGCGCATCAAGGCGGTGGCCGCGGCCCGCGCAGCGAAGCTCCCGGCGTTCGCCGACGATTCCGGGCTGGTGGTGGAGGCACTCGGCGGCGCGCCGGGCATTCATTCCGCGCGCTGGGCGGGTCCGGACAGGAATTTCGGCCGCGCCATGCGCGTGATCGGCGAGAAGCTCAAGGGCCAGGGCGCCACCGATCCGGCCAGGCGGCGCGCCGCCTTCGTCGCCGCCCTTTGCCTCGCTTGGCCCGACGGCCATATGGAGGAGTTCGAGGGCCGCGTCGACGGCACGATCGCCGACGCGCCGCGCGGCAGCGAGGGATTCGGTTATGATCCCATCTTCCTTCCCGACGGATTCACGCGCACGTTCGGCGAGATGAGCGCAGAGGAAAAACACGGGCTGCCGCCCCGGGGGCAGGGCTTGTCGCACCGTGCCCGCGCGTTTCGCAAGCTCGCGGAGGCGTGCCTTGCTTGAAACGCTCGCGAAACCGGCAGCGTCCGCGCGCGCGCCGCACGATCCCGCCTTCGGGGTCTACGTGCACTGGCCGTTCTGCCTGTCGAAGTGCCCGTACTGCGACTTCAACAGCCACGTGCGCCGCGACAAGCCGGACGAGACGCGCTTCGTGCGCGCGATCGAGCGCGAGCTCAGCCATGTCGCAAACGAGATCGGTGCGCGCACGGTGGACACCATCTTCTTCGGCGGCGGCACGCCGTCGCTGATGCAGCCGAAGACGGTGGACGCGATCCTCGCCGCCGTTGCCCAGCGCTGGCCGATCGCGGGCGACGCCGAGATCACGCTCGAGGCCAATCCCACGAGCGTCGAGGCGGAGAACTTCCGCGGCTATCGCGCCGCCGGCGTCACCCGGGTGTCGCTCGGCGTGCAATCGCTCGACGACGCGGCGCTGAAGTTCCTCGGCCGGCTGCACACCGCCAACGAGGCGCTGGCCGCGGTGAAGATCGCGCAGGCAGCGTTTCCGCGGGTTTCCATCGACCTCATGTACGCCCGGCCGGAGCAGACGCCCGCCGCCTGGCAGGCGGAGCTGGCGCGGGCGCTCGACATCGGCACCGAGCACCTGTCGCTCTATCAGCTGACCATCGAGGCCGACACGGCGTTCGCGGCGCTCCACCGCGCCGGCAAGCTCGTGGTGCCGGACGCGGAAGCGGGCCGCGCGCTGTGGGACGTGACGCAGGAAGCCTGCGACCGCGCGGGGCTTCCCGCCTACGAGATTTCCAACCACGCGCGGCTCGGCGCAGAGTGCCGCCACAACTTGGTTTACTGGCGCTACCAGGAATATGCCGGCGTCGGGCCCGGCGCCCACGGCCGCATCGGCGCCGACGGAGCGCGGCGCGCCACCGCTACCGAGCGCAGTCCGGAACGCTGGCTCGCGGCGGTGGAAGCGCGCGGCCACAGCGTCATCACCGACGAAGCGCTCACCAGCGGCGAGCAGGCGGACGAGCTGTTGCTGATGGGGCTGCGGCTCCGCGAAGGCATCGATACGGCGCGCTACGAAACCTTGAGCGGCCGCGCCTTCGACCCGGAGCGCGTCTCGGCGCTCGTGGCGGAGGGGTTGATCGAGGTGCGCGAGGGAAACCTGCGCGTCACCGCCGCGGGCTTCCCGCTGCTCGACGCCGTCGTCGCCGATCTCGCCGCCTGATCAGAGGTTGGCGGCGCTGAAGGCGCGCGGCGCCGGGCTGATGATGCGCGCGCTGCCGCCGCCGATCTCCATCACCGCGAGTCCGCGCTCGCAGGTGCCGTCGGGGCGGAAGCGGAACACGCCGTCGATGCCGGAGAAGCCCGAGGGGTTGGTGAGCATGTCGTCGCTGATGCGGCCGCCGCCGGCCCGCACCAGCGAGGCGACGAGCGACACGCCGTCGTAGGCGAGGCTCGCGGTGCGCACCGGATCGCGGCCGTAGCGCGCGCGGTAGCGTTGCGCGAAGGCGCGATAGCCGGCGGCGTCGGGCGCGGCGAACCAGGCGCCGGCGAGCGCTGGATTTGCGAACAGCGCGGCATCGTCCCACAGGCCCGTGCCCATGAACTGCGGCTGCGGGTTCTTCACGCCGTTCGCCGCCAGCGCCTGCACGAGACTCGGCGTGGTGTCGCCGGCGTCGGCGAAGAAGAGCGAATCTGCCTGGCGCGAAGCCGCGGCGGCGCGGCGCGCGGGCTCGGCGAGCTTCGCCTTCTCGGAACTGTATTTCTCGATCGCGATCACGCGGCCGCCGCGGGCGGAGACCACCTGCTGGAATTGCGCCTCGACCACGCTGCCGTAGGCGCTGTCGGGCAGCACCGCCACGAACGAGCGCTTGCCGCGCGAGATGGCGAAGCTGACCATTCGGTCCACGTCGGACTCGGGCAGGAAACTTAAGAGATAAACTCCGCGCGCAGCCACATTGGCGTCGGTGGAAAACGCAATCAGCGGAACGCCGCGGCTCCGCGCCGTCTGTCCGGCGGCGGCGACGGTATGACTGAACAAGGGGCCGAGCACGATCACCGCGCCCTCGCCGATCGCCGCCTGCACCGCCGCCTGGGCGCCCGGCGCGGTGCCGGCATCGTCCTTGACGATGAGCTGGATGCCCGCGTTGCCGAACTCGGCGAGCGCAAGCTCGGCGGCGTTGCGCATGGAGAGCGCGACGGTGCCGGCGTTGCCCTTGGCGGAAAGCGGCAGCACGAGACCAACGCGCACGACCGGACCGCCCGGAGCCGGCGGCGGCGCCCCCTCCTCCGCTGGCGGCGGGGCGAGCGGCTGGCCCAGCGGCGGCTTGGAGCTGAATACGTCGAGGTCGATGCCGGAGCCGGCACAGGCGGTGAGCGCAAGCCCGGCGCAAACGGCCAGACCGCGCAGGACGCGAGCCAGTCGCCAGCCGTTTGCGTCAAAAATCATCCCGGATTCCTCGTGCGCGGGGCAATCTGCGGCAGCGCCGGGCCGCTGTCAAAACGTTGGTCTGTCAGCTGTTTCGCGCGGGCGGCTGTCGCCGGGCGCGGGGCGAGGCTAAAGTCGCCGGCCGCCATGTCCGCAAACTCCTCTTCTTCCGCTTCGCGAGAGCCGCGCACGATCGCCCTGCAAGCGGGGCCGATCGCGCCGGGGCTGCACGTGGTCGCGACCCCCATCGGCAATCTTGCGGACGTGACGCTGCGCGCGTTGACTACGCTTTCCGCCGCCGATCTCGTGCTGTGCGAGGACACCCGCGTCACGCGGCGGCTGTTCGACCGCTATCGCATCAAGACGCCGCTGCTGGCCTACCACGACCACAACGCGGCCGCGGTGCGGCCGCGGGTGCTGGCGCGGCTCGGCGAAGGCGCCAGGATCGCGCTCGTCTCCGACGCCGGCACGCCGCTCGTATCGGACCCCGGATACAAGCTCGTCGAGGCGGCGCTCGACGCCGGCCACCGGGTGTTTCCCATCCCCGGGGCGTCGGCGGCGCTGGCGGCGCTGGTGGCGGCGGGATTGCCGACCGATCGCTTCTTCTTCGAGGGATTTCTGCCGGCCAAGGGCGGCCAGCGCCGCACCCGCATCGCCGAGCTCGCGGCGATCCCGGCGACGCTCGTACTCTATGAAAGCGGGCCGCGGCTCGCGGCGAGCCTCGCCGATCTGTCGCAAGGTCTCGGCGTGCGCCACGCATCGGTCTGCCGCGAGCTCACGAAAACCTTCGAGGAGGTGCGCCGCGGCACCCTCGCCGCGCTCGCCGAGCACTATCAGGCGGCGGGCGCGCCCAAGGGCGAGATCGTGGTGGTGATCGCGCCGCCCGCCGTGACGGTGACGTCCGCGGGCGAGCTGGATGCGAAGCTCGCGGACGCACTGGCGCGCGGCTCGGTCAAGGACGCGGTGGCCGAAGTCGCGGGCGAGACCGGACTCGCGCGCCGCGAGGTCTACGCCCGTGCGCTCGCGCTCGGGGGCAAGCGATGAAGCGGGCGTTGAGCCAGAAGCGAACCGAGGCCTTCCGTTTCGGCCTTTCGGCGGAGAGCCGCGCGGCGTTGCTGCTGGTCGCCCAAGGCTTCCGCGTGATGGCGCGGCGCTGGCGCAGCCCAGTGGGCGAGATCGACATCGTGGCGCGGCGGCGGCGGCTCATCGTGTTCGTGGAGGTCAAGGCGCGCGCCGCGCTCGCCGACGCCGCGGAATCGGTGCTGCCGCGCCAGCGGCGGCGCATCGTCGCCGGCGCCGAAGCATGGCTTGCGGCGCACCCCGAGCATGAAGGATATGATTTCCGCTTCGACGCGATCCTGGTGGCGCCGGGCGTTTTGCCCGAGCACATCCAGTCGGCGTTCGAAGTGGAAAGCTAGGAGTAAGGTGATGGCTTTGCGCGTGGCGGTACAGATGGATCCGATCGAGCGCATCCGCGTCGCGGGTGACTCGACCTTCGCGCTCCTGCTCGAGGCGCAGAAGCGCCGCCACGAGCTTTCCTATTACACGCCCGATCGTCTGGCGCTTGTCGACGGCAAGCTCTACGCCACGGTGCGGCCGCTCAGCGTACGCGACAAGGCGGGCGATCACTTCACCCTCGGCAGAGAGAAGCGCGTGGCGCTTTCGTCCTTCGACGTGGTGCTGATGCGCCAGGATCCGCCGTTCGATCTCGCCTACATCACCGCCACGCATCTCCTCGAGCGCATCCAGCCGAAGACGCTCGTCGTCAACGACCCGGCGAACGTGCGTAACGCGCCGGAAAAAATGTTCGTGATCAAGTTCGCCGACCTGATGCCGCCGACGCTGCTCTCGCGCGACCGCGACGAGATCGAGGCCTTCCGCGCCAAGCATGGCGACGTGGTGATGAAGCCGCTCTACGGCAACGGCGGCGAGGCGGTGTTTCGCGTGGGCGCCCGCGACGTGAACTTTGGCTCTCTCTATGACCTGTTCGCCACCACCTTCCGCGAGCCCTGGGTCACGCAGAAATATCTGTCGGCGGTGAAGCAGGGCGACAAGCGCATCATTCTGGTGGACGGCGAGTTCGCCGGCGCGGTGAACCGGGTGCCGGCCGCCGATGATCTCCGCTCCAACATGGTGCGCGGGGGCGCGGCCAAGGCGACGGCGCTGACCCGACGCGAGCGCGAGATTTGCGCGCGCCTCGGGCCGGAGCTGCGCGAGCGCCAGCTCCTGTTCGTCGGCATCGACGTGATCGGCGGCTACCTCACCGAGATCAACGTCACCTCGCCCACCGGCATCCGCGCGGTGAAGAAGCTCGGCGGGCCCGACATCGCGGCGCTGATCTGGGACAAGATCGAAGGGCGGCGAAAGGCGTTCTAACGACTTCCAGCAATTAGCTTACGTTGATCTCGACCAGTCCGAGCCCGTGCGCCGGCCGCATGTCGCCGAAGCGCTCGCCTACCGGGCGCTGAACGAGCGCATCGCGATTGCCGCCTGACGGCGTTTACCCTCCCTTAACCATCTGCCACGATTTGCCGCCGAAACTTCGGCTGATGACCATCCCCTAAGGTCCGCTCGGGCATGCTTTCGCAAGGAAAAGCGAGGGCAGCCAATGCATTCGGGACCGATGGACGGTCGGCGGCGGAGCGTTTGGACGAGGGCGGCGAAGCTCCTTGCGCTCGCGTCATTACTCCTGCCTTCGGCGGCGCTGGCGCAGGAGCAGACCCTCGAGTTCTTCGACCCCGGCAAGATCGGCTTCGAGGGCATGCTCACCGGCCTCCTGGTGTTCTCCCTTGCCGCGCTCGCCATCCGCCACCGCCAGTCGCGCGAGCTCACGGAGCGCCTGAACGAGCTCGAGACTCACGTGGACGAACGCGACGACCGCATTTGGCAGCTCGAGGAGCGCCTCGCCCACGCCACGCAGCTGATCGACGCCCAGGGCGACTTCGTCGTGCGCGAGGACCAGCACGGCCGCGTCACGCACGCGAGCGCGAGCATATGCGCGCTTCTCGGCAAGCCCCTCGAGCAGATCATCGGCCGCAGCATCCTCCTCGACGTGCGGAGCGAAAGCGCGCCGGCGTTCCTCGCCGACGGATCGAAGAGCTATGATCAGGAGATCGCGACCCGCGAAGGGGTGCGCTCGATCGCCTGGAAGGAAGTCGCCGTGCGCGACGGCGAGGGCCGCGTGCTCGAGGTGCAGCGCGTCGGCCGCGACGTCACCAGCCGGGTCGCCGCCGAGCGCGCGCTCGGCGAGGCGCGCGAGAAGGCGGAGGCGGCAAGCCGCGCCAAATCGCGCTTCCTCGCTGTGGTCAGCCACGAGGTGCGGACACCGTTGAACGGCATTCTCGGCATGGCCGATCTTCTTTTCGAAACATCCCTTTCGCCGGAGCAGCAGACCTACGGCAACGCGGTGAAGACCTCGGGCAAGGCGCTGCTCGGACTGATCGAGGAAATTCTCGACTTCTCCAAGATCGAGGCCGGCCGCCTCGACCTCGAAACGGTGCCGTTCGATCTTTCCGGCGTGGTCAGCGACGTGGTCGAGCTGTTGGCGCCGCGGGCGCAGGCGAAAGGCATCGAGATCGCCGCCGATCTCGACGACGACCTGCCTCAGCGGGTGGTGGGCGATGCGGCGCGGCTCCGCCAAGTGCTGCTCAATCTCGCCAGCAACGCCGTGAAATTCACCGACGAAGGCGGCGTCGCGGTGCGCGTCGAGCACGCCGACATCGGCCGTGTACGCTTCACCGTGAGAGACACCGGTCCCGGCGTCGGCGCCGACGCGCAGGAGCGCATCTTCCGCGAGTTCGAGCAGGGCGACAATACGCTCGCGCGCCATCACGGCGGCACCGGGCTCGGGCTCGCCATCGCCGGGCGCATCGTCGAGCGCATGGGCGGCGAGATCACGCTGCAGAGCGCGCTCGAACAAGGCTCGGTGTTCAGCTTCACCGTCGACCTTCCCGCCGCCACTGAGGTGTCGTTGCCCGACGCCGGACCGAACCTCCGCGGCCTCGATGTGCTGGTGGCCTCGCCCTCGCCCATCGTCGGGCCGCAACTGGTGCGGCGCCTAATCGCCTGGGGCGCCAACGCGGCGCTGGTGACCGAGGCCGCGGTGGCCGAGGCCGTGTTGCCCGAGCGCAACTGGACGCATTTCCTGGTCGACCGCGCCTTCGGCGCCGGGGTGACGGCGGCGCTCGCGCGCAAGGCCGAGCCGCATGCCACGGTGCGCCACGTACTGCTCTCGCCCGCCGAGCGCGGCGAGCTCGCTGATCTGCGCGCCGCCGGGTTCGATTCGTATCTGGTGAAGCCGGTGCGGCTGCCCTCGCTCGCCGCCCGCCTGGTGGCGCTGGAAGAGGCGCCGCCGCTCGTGCCGGCGGACGTGCCGAGCGCGGCCGATACCACCTCGCCGCGGCGGGCCCTCTCGGTGCTGATCGCCGAGGACAACGACATCAACGCGCTGCTCGCGCAGGCGCTGCTCGCCAAGCTCGGCCACCGGCCCATCGTGGTGGGCGACGGCATCTCGGCGGTGAGCGCGGTCGACGCGGCACTGGCCGCAGGCGCGCCTTACGACCTGATCCTGATGGATCTGCACCTGCCGGGCATGGATGGCCTCGAGGCGACGCGGCGCATCCGCGCGCTCGGTGACGCCGGCCGCATCCCCATCATCGCGTTGACCGCCAACGCCTTCGCCGAGGACCGGGAAGCCTGCCGCGAGGCCGGCATGGACGGCTTCGTGGTGAAGCCCTTCGACCGCGACCGGCTGGAAGAGGCGATCGCCACCGCCCGCGCACAGCGGCTCGAAAAGATCGGCCACGCCGCCTGAACGTTAGAGCTTGCGCAGCGATACGGTCTCGATGCCGTGGTCGGCGGCCTTGCGCAGAATAAGGTCGGCGCGCTGGCGCGTCGGCAGGATGTTCTCGTGCAGGTTGGCGAGATTGATGCGCTGCCAGATCGAGTTTGCCATGGTGAGCGCCTCCTGCTCGCTCACCTTGGCGTAGCGGTGGAAGTAGGAGCGCGGATCACGGAACGAGGAATCGCGGAGCAGCATGAACCGCTCCACGTACCAGCGCTCGAGCACGTCCTCGTCGGCGTCCAGGTAAATCGAGAAATCGAAGAAATCGGAAACGAAGGGAATGGCCTTGCCGTCCTTCGGCACGTTGCCTGCCTGCAGCACGTTCAGCCCCTCGACGATCAGGATATCCGGCCGGCGCACCTCGACGCTCTCGCCCGGCATCACGTCGTAGACGAGATGGCTGTACACCGGCGCCCGCACCGGCTGGCCGCCGGCCTTCACGTCGGAGAGAAAACGCAATAGCGCCGGCAGATCGTAGGACTCCGGGAAACCCTTCTTCTCCATCAGCCCTTCGCGTTCGAGCACCGCGTTCGGCAACAGGAAGCCGTCGGTGGTGATGAGCTCGACCTTGGGCGTGTTGGGCCAGCGCGCGAGCAGCGCCTGCAGGACGCGGGCGGTGGTCGACTTGCCGACCGCCACCGAGCCGCCGATGCCGATCACGTAGGGCATCTTGGCGTCCTCGGTGCCGAGGAAGCGCTGCATGGCGCGGAAGAGCTTCTGCGTCGCGGCGACGTAAAGCGATAGCAACCGCGACAGCGGCAGGTAGATCTCCTCCACCTCGCGCATGGACAGACGGTCGTTGAACGCCGTGAGCTCCGCGACCTCGGTGGGCGTGAGCGTCATCGGCGTGTCTTCGCGCCGCGACGCCCATTCCTTGCGCGTGAACAAGCGGTAGGGCGAGAGGCCGTCGTCGGTACGTTGCTCCATCGCGCCCGATCCCGCCGTCATTTTCTGCCGCGCGCGGCTTTCTCTTCAAGCCCGGAGCGCGCGGTGCGCCGCTCGAGCTCGGCGTAGACCTCGGCGAGCTTCACGCCGCGCGCCTCGAGCAGCACAAGCAGATGGTAGAGAAGATCGGCGCTCTCGGCGACCAGCGCCTGCTTGTCGCCGCCGGTGGCGGCGAGGACGGTTTCCACCGCCTCCTCGCCGAGCTTTTTCGCACACTTCTCCGGCCCGGCGGCCAAGAGCTGCGCCGTGTAGGAATCCGCCGCCCCAGCGCTAGCGCGCGCGGCGATGATCTTGGCGAGGTCGTCGAGGCTGAACATGGTGCGGGCGTTATCACGGATCGAGGCGGACGGGGAGGTCTGCCGCGGCCATAAAGCGCTTGGCCTCGCCGATCCCGAACTCGCCGAAGTGAAAGATCGAGGCGGCAAGCACCGCGGTGGCATGTCCCTCGCGAATGCCAGCCACGAGATGATCGAGCGTGCCGGCGCCGCCCGAGGCGATCACCGGCACGGTCACGGCGTCAGCGACGGCGCGGGTCAGCGCCAGATCATAGCCTTGCTTGGTGCCGTCGCGATCCATGGAGGTGAGGAGAATTTCCCCTGCCCCGAGCGACACCACCTCGCGGGCATAGGCCACGGCGTCGAGGCCCGTGGGATTGCGGCCGCCATGGGTGAACACCTCCCAGCGGCCGGCCTCGCCCGGCTTCGACGCTTTCTTGGCGTCGATCGCCACCACGATGCACTGATCGCCGAATTTCTCGGCCGCGTCGCGCACGAGCTTGCGATTCTGTACCGCCGCGGTATTGATCGACACCTTGTCGGCGCCCGAAGACAGAAGCGTGCGCACGTCGTCGACGCTACGCACCCCGCCGCCCACGGTCAGCGGCATGAAGCAGGCTTCCGCCGTGCGCGTGACCACGTCGAGCAGGATCGAGCGGCGCTCGTGGCTCGCGGTGATGTCGAGGAAGCAGAGTTCGTCGGCACCGGCGGCGTCATAGGCCTTCGCCGCTTCCACCGGGTCGCCGGCGTCGCGGAGATCCACGAAGCGCACGCCCTTGACCACGCGGCCGTCCTTCACATCAAGGCAGGGGATGACGCGGACCGTGAACATGTCAGGCGGCCTTGGCACGCAGCAACGCGAGCGCTTCCTTGGCGTCAAGCCGGCCGTCGTAGAGCGCGCGCCCGGTAATGGCGCCGGCAAGCTTTTTCGCGCGCGGCGCGGTGAGCGCCCGCACGTCGTCGAGCGACGCCAGCCCGCCGGAAGCCACCACCGGAAGCGACACCGCATCGGCGAGCGCGATCGAGGCGTCGAGATTGAGGCCCTTCAGCATGCCGTCGCGCTCCACGTCCGTGTGGATGAGGAGCGCCACGCCCGCGTCCTGGTAGCGCCGGGCAAGCTC